>Ga0081535_100119_pt1 | contig 74486 bp, 75 predicted proteins | sample HotLakmasection3_FD_71020 | JGI IMG/M metagenome (GOLD analysis project Ga0081535, IMG submission 71020) | Hypersaline microbial mat communities from Hot Lake, Washington, USA - Section #3 (SPADES assembly) (version 2) | ecosystem: Environmental > Aquatic > Non-marine Saline and Alkaline >... | reverse complement strand
ACCAAAGTCACAGGAGAGTGGAGCCTAGTCTGTTTAGCATTCAACTTAAAGCGGTTGCATCGGCTTGAGGTACAGAGATCCATTTCTCCGACAGGCTGCTAGGAAAGATAAGCAAACGAGCCACAGCTATCCACCAAGGTTGGTAGCCGTGCAGCCGCATGATTTCGTCAAGCTTACGAGGATTGTGCAAGCATAAAGCGAGCAATAAACTTTGAAAGCATAAAGTGAATATACTGCTCACTTTATACTTTCAGTCATAATCACTGGCATGAACTATTGATATCAACAATGCGGATGGCGAGACTCGAACTCGCAAGGCAAAGCCACACGCCCCTCAAACGTGCGCGTATACCAATTCCGCCACATCCGCGTAGGGTTGCTCAAGCTAAACATTCCAGCTTGGCATCCACCAGCATAAACCATATTGAGCCAATCCTTCAATTCCCTGAATGATTCTCTTTGCCAGCAGCAAGGCTTATTTTGGAATCAAGCCTGAAAATGGCTCGTTGTCGAGCTTGCGGTCAGCAAGCTATTTTCAGGCTTGAAAGCCGAGAGTTCGCGCCTGTCGGACGTGAACTCTCGGCTTTCAAGCCATATGGTAGAAGCTGGATTTTCCCTACAAGACCTTTGCCATTTTTCTAAAACCTTTGGAGTGCTCCAAGAAATAAAAAATGGATTTTTTTCTTGCCTGGCTCTTGATTTTGCGGGCGCAGCACGCACGCAAAATCCAAGGTTTTAGAAAAATGGCAAGCATGTTGTCCCTAAAGTTTGTTTTGTTTTACGGAAAATCACGGAAAATTCAGGGAATACTCATGGGATGGGTTGATACGACCTGTCCGCTCGATGTGTTGGCATTTGCGCTTCTGGTTCAAACCTCTACCAGTTTTTTCTAAACCTGATGACGAGTTCCATCGTGCCCGAATCCAATCGGATCCCTGCGGAGATAGAACCTCTGATGCGGCGGTTGTTGCCAGCGGATCTCTACGTTCAGGTCTGGTTTGATCCAGATACCGACTGTTTGATGCAGGCGTTTCACCATCTGCGAACCTTGCAGCGCGTGTTGCAGGATTATGTGCCCCGTCAGGTGGCGGAGGATCCTCCAGCTCCGGGTCAGTTGCGCTATGAGTGGCGACAGGGGACGCTGCTGTTTACTGACCTGGCAGGCTTCACACCGCTACTGGAAGCCAATGCCAAGTTTGGGCAAAAGGGAGCGATCGCCCTGCTACAAGTCCTGAATCAATATTTCTCAGAAATGATCACCATCATCGGTAAATCGGGTGGTGATCTGCTGGAATTTACCGGGGATGCCATGCTGGTGCAGTTCCTCGAAGATGTGCAGCGGGATGACACCGCTCAGGCAGTGCGGACGGGGTTGCGGATGCAGCGGGCGATGGCGAATTTCCAGGACATTGACACGCTCCAGGGCAAGTTTTCCCTGGCAATGCGGGTGGGAATTCATGCTGGCTCTTACCTGGCGGCGGATTTGGGAACCCCCCGGCGGATGGCGCATGTGTTGCTGGGGCAAACGGTGCAACGGGCAAAACGGGCAGAAAGCTTTGGGCAAGTGGGACGGGTATGTGTAACCCAGGCAGCGGGCGATCGCCTCCAAAGCCTGTTTCAACTGGAAGCTGTCCATGCCGAGTCGGAGCGCGATCGCTATGCCCTGATTCAAGACAACTTTAGTGCCGAAGCCCTGGGGGAATATGACATCAGCCTCAATCGTCGTCGGCTCACCAGTCCGCTGTTGATGGATCGGAGCCGGGAGGGGTTGATTCGCGAAATTCGCGATGCGCTGCTACGGGTGCAACCGTTGGCGTCTTATCTACCCCCGGCGATTTTGGGTGTGCTGGTAGAGTCGGTTGCAGAGCGCCAGGTAACACCAGACTTTCCGACGCCGACGGTGGTGTTCGTCAATTTAATGGGGTATCCCGAAGCTGCTGATGGAGCCAAGCCAGAAGACCTGCCCGCCCTGACCACCAGCTTCTCGAAGGCGATCGCCCTGATCGATGCGGCAACCAAAGCACGGGGCGGCGTGCTGCAAAAAGTGACCTACCACGCCATTGGCTCAGATATTTTGATCTACTTTGGGGTCTTTCAAAGCCAGCGGGAAAATCCAGTGCGAGCAGCAGGTTTGGCACTGGCCGTGCGAGACATCGTGACTCACCTTTCACCGCCCCAGGTGTCTGGTCAAACCCTGATCCCCAGTTATCGCATTGGGATCGCGTCGGGGGCTGTCTTTGCTGCCGAAATTGGCGAACCCCGTGGACGGCGTGAGTTCAACATTTTGGGCGATCCGGTGAATACGGCATCGCGGCTGATGAACCTGGCAGAAGAAGGAGACATTTTGCTGACCCAGGGAGTATATGAGGCGATCGCCCCCTGCTACCAATGCAAAAATCTGGGGGTGCAGTCCCTCAAGGGTAAAACCAAAGACCAGTTGATTTATGCCTTGCAAAAGGAATTGGGGACTTGAGGCAGAGTATGCGGTCGTTCAACTCACGGTAGACTCAAAAGAAACTAGCCCTGAACGTTTATCCATGCGCTTATCCATGCGCTGCCAAGCGAGTTTGCCATGACTAATCGCCTTGCTGCTGCCCACAGCCTTTATTTACGCAAACATGCGGAGAACCCCATCGACTGGTGGTATTGGTGCGATGAGGCAATTGAAACGGCACGGCGAGAGGACAAACCTATCTTCCTCTCCATCGGCTATTCCAGTTGCCATTGGTGTACGGTCATGGAAGGGGAAGCGTTTTCGGATGAGGCGATCGCCGCCTACATGAACGCTAACTTTCTCCCCATCAAGGTTGACCGGGAGGAGCGCCCCGACATCGACAGCATTTATATGCAAACCCTGCAAATGATGGTGGGGCAGGGAGGGTGGCCCCTCAATGTGTTTCTCGCACCGGATGATCTGGTTCCCTTTTATGGCGGTACCTACTTCCCCGTCGAACCGCGCTATGGTCGCCCCGGATTCTTACAAGTGCTGCAATCCATCCGCCAGTTTTACGATACCGAGAAGGAGAAACTCCAGGCAGTGCGGAGAGAGATTGTTAGCCACCTGGAACAAGTTTCAAAATTCCCTGGCACATCTGAGCTAGATGCCCAGCAGTTCCGCGAAGGCTTGGGGTACAGCGCCAAAATTCTTGCTTCTAACCAGGGTGGAACGCGGTTTCCGATGATCCCCTACGCAGATGCCGCCCTGCGGTCAGTACGGCTGGAATCGCCAGAGGCACAACCTGCCATCCTGGAAGTCTGCCAGCAACGCGGCTTAGATATGGCGCTTGGGGGCATTTATGACCATGTGGCAGGGGGCTTCCATCGCTACACCGTCGATCCCACCTGGACGGTTCCCCACTTTGAAAAGATGCTCTACGACAATGGGCAGATTGTGGAATACCTGGCGAATTTGTGGAGCACAGGGATGCAGGAGCCTGCTCTGGAGCGGGCGATCGCCGGAACCGTCCAGTGGCTCCAGCGCGAGATGACCGCTCCAGAGGGCTATTTCTATGCGGCTCAAGATGCCGATAGTTTTCTCAGTCCCAGCGATCCCGAACCTGAGGAAGGGGCATTTTACGTTTGGCGTTACAGCGAACTGGAAGCCCTGCTGACGGATGAGGAATTGGCAGAGTTGCGATCGCACTTCACCCTCACCGTAGATGGCAATTTTGAAGGCAAGAATGTCTTACAACGGCGCAATCCAGGAGCATTACCCAACTCCGTGGAACAGTCACTCAGCAAGCTTTTCAAAGCCCGGTATGGTGCTGAGCCAGCCCAGCTCTCGACCTTCCCCCCTGCCCGCAACAACGACGAGGCAAAAACGATGAACTGGGGTGGGCGCATTCCCGCTGTGACCGATCCCAAAATGATTGTCGCCTGGAATAGCCTGATGATTTCGGGGCTGGCACGGGCGGCGATCGCCCTCCAGAAGGCGGAGTACCTGGCACTGGCAAGCCAGGCAACAACCTTCGTCCTCGACCAGCAACGGGTGGAAGGGCGGCTGCATCGGCTCAACTATGGCGGCATCGTCAGCACGATCGCCCGTTCCGAAGACTATGCCCTCTTCATCAAAGCCCTGCTGGATTTGCACCAGGCTCAGTTGTGGCAAGACACGCAATCTCCCGCTGCGGGCGATCGCTCAACTCCCGATTGGTTAGCCCATGCCATCGCTATCCAGCAAGAGTTTGACCACTACCTCTGGAGCGAAGACCTGGGGGGCTACTACACCACCGATGCCAGTCCCGATCTGGTTATTCGGGAGCGTCAGATAGATGACAACGCCACCCCTTCAGCAAATGGGATCGCGATCGCCAACCTCGTTCGTCTCTTCCTGCTCACGGAGGACGTGGTTTACCTGAACCGGGCAGAGCGATCGCTCCATGCCTTTAGCGGCATCATGGAAAAAGCCCCCACCAGTTGTCCCAGCCTGTTCGCCGCCCTCGACTGGTTCCACAACCAAACCCTGGTGCAAGCCCACCCCAGCACCCTCCAGCAACTAGCGGGACGGTATCTGCCGACGGTGATGCTGCAGTTAGCGGAGGCGTTGCCAGACGGGGCGATCGCCCTCATCTGCGAGGGACTGTCGTGCCTGGAGCCTGCACAAACGCTTGAACAGATCCACACCCAACTGGAAGCAAGCCTCCAGCGCTAACCTTCCATGGCATACCAACTCTCTGAAATCCCACTTTAGATATTTTTTTGAAATGCCCGCGCAGCGGGCATTTCACGAAAATATCTGGTTTTAGTTTTCGAGGACTTGGTATCAATCTTTGGTTGGGATAGATTTTGCAAACAAAAACCTCCTTTTCCAACAACGGAAAAGGAGGAATCAGAAGCTATTGCTACTAGGTAATGAATCGGGTGATTACTTAATCGATACCTTACCGCCAGCTTCTTCGATTTGCTTCTTAGCGTCTTCTGCGGCTTCCTTCGCAACGCCTTCCATAATGGCTTTGGGCGTCGATTCCACCACTTCCTTCGCTTCCTTCAGACCCAGACCTGTGATCTCACGAACGATCTTCAGAACCTTGATCTTCTTGTCAGCGGGTACTTCGTCGAGAATCAGGTCAAATTCAGTCTGCTCTTCAACTTCCTCAGCCGGAGCCGCTGCGCCTGCGCCGGGAGCCATCATCATCATGCCGCCAGCGGGAGCCGCTGCCGTCACACCAAATGCATCCTCAATCTGCTTCACCAATTCGGAAGCTTCCAGCAGAGTCAGGGTTTTCAACTTTTCCAAAATTTCATCGGTTGCAGCAGACATTCGAGTCCTCCTGGTATGTCAGTGTTTGAAAGTGTGTTGCTTGGGTTCCCAAAACTTGGTTGCCCAATCATAATTTGAGCGATTTGCGTAACTATTGCAGGTGAAAGCTCCATGAGCTATGCGAGTGCCCAAGTAGGGCGATCGATCGCACGGGCTATGCCGCTTCTTCCTGGGGAGCGCCTCCCTCGTTGTCTTTGTCGGCATAGGCTTGCACCACACGAGCCAGAGAAGACGGAACTTCCTTGACCCCTACCGCCAGCTTGGTTGCGACCGCATTGATTGCACCAGCCACCTGAGCAATAAGTTGCTCTTTGGAAGGTAGATCGCCAATCGCCTTAACGTCATCTTCGGTCAGCATCCGACCTTCCATGACACCGCCCTTGAGTTCGGTTTTTTTGGTGTCTTTTTGGAATGCCTGATATGCCTTGATCGCGCCACCAATATCGTCCTTGAGGAACAGGAAGGCTGACGAATCTTTGCAGAGGTCTGCCATCGGTTTCCAGTTCTCATCTCCTTCCACCGCAAGCCGCATCAGCGTATTTTTGGTGACGTGGCAATAGCCACCCGTTTCCCGGAGACGTCCACGCAAATCGGTAATTTCGGCAACGGACAAACCCTTGTAGTCAATCACGACCGCCATTTGCGACTCGCTGAGTTGCTGCTTCAGGTTTTCTACGATCTCCTTTTTATTTTCCAGGGTTCTACCCATCGTTGTCTCACCTCCTTATGTTGGGTATATGGAAAAGCTGTTGGGAACAACGCACCAAAAAAAGCCTGACAAAATTGCCAGACTTTCGAGGATGTTTCATCGAAGCGCACGGAACGATGTGCGAATCGGAAGAACAGAATCCAACCTCGGCGGGATATTAAGCCCTTGGCACCCGCTGTCTCTGGCTGTTGTATTCAATTTTGGTAAAGGTTTAGGAAATAAAACTCTCCAAAATCGGTAAATTGCAATCGTTGAAAGCTGCGCTATGGGGAAATCTTAAGCGGCAATGTCCGTCGCTTTCATGTCACGCAATGCTGAAATGTCAACTTCGATCGCCGGACCCATTGTGGCAGAAACGAAGAGCGATCGCCAGTAACGACCTTTCGCGCCACTGGGACGGTTGCGGTCAATGGTATCTTGCAACGCCTTCAGGTTAGTGAGCAAATCTTCCACAGGGAAGGTTACCTTACCAAACATCACGTGAACGATCCCCGTGCGATCGGCACGAAACTCCAGCTTACCTGCTTTGAATTCCTCAATCGCCTGAGCCAGGTCAAAGGTCACTGTACCACCTTTGGGAGAAGGCATCAAACCACGGGGACCCAGCAAACGACCCAGTTTTGCTACCTGAGGCATCATATCTGGGGTTGCAATCAGAACATCAAAGTCCATCATGCCCTTTTGAATCTCATCAATCAACTCTTCCGATCCAGAAATATCAGCCCCGTTGTTGCTGGCTTCCGTTACCTTTTCCCCTCGGGCAATAACGGCAACGCGCTTTGCCTGTCCGGTTCCCTTGGGCAACACGACCGTGGTTCGTAGCTGTTGGTCAGTGTACTTCGGATCAATACCCAGGCGGATGTGGGCTTCAGCGGATTCGGGGAACTTCGCCGTTGCCGTTTCCTTCAGCAACTTCAGCGCTTCCAGCGGCTCATACGCCCGGTCTTCGACCTTTTCACGGAGCGCCTGCAAACGGCGTGAGACTTTCGTTGACATGATTTAGGCTCCTTTGGGGTGCAAACGAAGATTCACCTCTCCCCCACCTTTTGGTTTACAAATAATCTTCAGAAAAATCAGCGTCCTCTTCAAGAGAAGACTACGTTCAAGAGAAAAATTAGCGATTCACCGTAATGCCCATGTTGCGGGCAGTCCCTTCAACGATGCGCATAGCTGCGTCTACATCGTTCGCATTCAGGTCAGGCATTTTCTTTTCGGCAATTTCCCGCAGTTGAGCTTCGGTAATAGAGCCAACTTTTTGCTTATTCGGCTCCCCAGATCCTTTGGGAACCCCGGCTGCCTTACGAATAAGGACAGAAGCGGGAGGCGTCTTGAGGACAAACGTAAAGCTCCGGTCTTCATATACCGAAATCTCAACCGGAATAACCGTTCCTGCTTGATCCGCAGTCTTGGCGTTGTATTCTTTGCAGAACGCCATGATATTGACCCCGTGCTGACCAAGAGCCGGACCAATGGGAGGTGCTGGATTTGCTTTTCCAGCATCGATCGCCAATTTAATAATTGCTACAATCTTCTTCTTTGCCATCGAAACTAGCTCTGCTTTTGAACTTGATTGAATTCCAACTCAACGGGCGTATCCCGACCGAAAATTGAAAGCAGGGCTTTCAACTTGCTGCGCTCTGGGCTAACTTCAATGACTTCACCTTCGAAATCTTTGAAGGGACCCGACAGCACCATAATTTTGTCCCCGGCAGCCATATCGACTTTGACGACCGATTTCTGCTCTTGCGCCCGCTTAAAGATACGCTCAACCTCTGCTCGGGAAAGCGGCAAGGGTTTTACGTGTCCGCGCCCTCGACCGTAGCGACGCTTTTGTTCTGCCCCGACAAAGTTGATCACGTTGGGCGTGTTTTTTACAACCTGCCATGCCTCGTCATCCATCACCATACGGATGAGGACATAGCCCGGAAACACTTTCTCGGCGATTTCCTTTGGCTTGTTCCCTTTCTGAGGCTTCAGAACAGGGGTTTGGGGAATCTCTATCTGGACGATGCGATCGGCAACATCCATTGTTTGAATGCGCTGTTCCAGGTTTATTTTGACTCGATTTTCGCAGCCAGATGCAACCTGCACCGCATACCAGCGAGCAGACGATCGCAACGCATCCTGCTGTTTCTCCTCCTCAGAGGGAGAATCAGACTCGATGGTCGGTTCGTCGTACAGGTTTTCTGCGTCGTCAGAGGCAAACATAACTAGAAAAGACGTTGAGATGTCCAGGAGAAAAGACTATCGACTAAGTAGATGAGCGTTGCAGATGCAATGACCATCAACAGGACGGCAACTGATTCACTGATAAGTTGTTGACGGGAGGGCCAGACAACCTTTGCCAGTTCTTCGCGTGAGCCTTTGAGAAACTCGGAGACCTTAAATCCCGAGGTTTCTTCAGCCGCTTTCGCTTCAGTCGTTTTCACTTCTTTCGCTTTGGTTTTTTCTTTTTCAGCCACAGCTCCACGTTCCCCCACTGAGAGAATGTGATATCGGAGGATACCAAGCAAACATCTTGCCCGTAATAATGGATAGTTTGGGCGATCGCTCTACGCATTCACTTCAAGAAAAGTGATACCAGAGCATCCACACCCAAAGGTTTGAACCCTGGTTCTTCCGAGGAAGAAAATCGGGCATCCATTATGCTGAGCAAAAATGGCGCTTTCCAATCATAGCACTCTGCCTTGAAGTCGTGGAATTTATTCGCAAATTATCCTCCTTCCCATCCCTTAATCAAGGCTGGAAAGGTTAGAGGCAGACAGTTATAGAGATTTAGTCTAACGCATTCAACTTGATTCCAGAGCGCCTAGTGCTGTGCAGACCCAGACGGATGATTTTCAGGAACGTGGTGCGCCGCACGGCTTTCGCGAAAATCTCCAAAAATGAGGGTTTTGCCTTCTTGCTTAGGAACGCGAATAGATGAAAACCCCAAAACTTGTTTTTTGAAGGCGCGGCTGTGCTGCGCCTTCAAAAAACAAGTTTTGGATTTCATCTAATTCTCAGTCCTTAGCTTTAAGGACATTTCTGAGAAAGAATATCCCAATTTTTTGAAAGAGGGCGCGGCTAAGCCGCGCCCTCTTTCAAAAAATTGGGATATTCTTTCTTGGAGATCGCCTGAGGTGCAAACTTCAGGGCGTTGATGAAGCGGGGGGGTCTTTTGAACCGACGGGGGAGAGGGTTGGAATATAAGGATGCGCTTCGTTTAGCACCTGACGATATAGCTCTTCCAGGCGAGTGATGTTGTGGCTGAGGGTGTAGCGTTCTAGAACCCGCTGCCGTGCCTTTAGCCCCAGCAGCATAGAAACTTCGGGATGGTCGTAGAAAATCGGCAGGAGCGTTTGCAGTTGCGAGCAAACCCGGTGGGTATCGAGGACGATGCCTGCGCCATCTTCCAGGACTTCGCCATCTGCCCCAGCATCGGTCGCCAGGCAAGCAACGCCACATGCCATCGCTTCCAGCAAAGAGAGCGACAGCCCTTCGACCAGAGAGGGGAGGATAAACACATCGGCACTCCGTAGCAGGTCGATGCGGCGCTGCTCCTCTGCGATAAACCCCATCCAGAGCACCCCCTGATCCGCGCCATAGGCAGGCATGAGGGTAGACAGCAGGGGACCACTACCGACGATCGCCAACTTTGCGCGATCGCCTATCTTGGCTCGTTTCCAGGCTTTGAGTAAGGCTTCAATATTTTTTTCGGGGGCAATCCGTCCCTGATAGATGAAGAGGCGATCGGCGGCTAGCTCCTGCTTGACCAGGGCAGAACCGGGAGAATACTTTTGCGGGTCAACCCCGTTAGGAATTACAACCACTTTATGACTGGGAACCCCTAACCGCGTTAACAAGTCCCGCTGCAAATTTGAGAAAACGATAACGCGATGGTAGTGCGCTAAAAACGGCGCATAAACCTGATAGGTCAGGTGTTGAGTCCCAGAAGTAAAGTTTCTGAGTTTATGGTCAAACGGGGGATGAAAGGTCGCAATGAGGGGGATCCCCAATTCTTCACAGATTTCGGGAAGCACAAAATCGAGAGGAGAAAGGGTCAACGAGGCATGAACCAGGTCGGGCTTGAGGCGTTTGAGCGCCTGCGTCAACACCTTGCTGGATTTTGGGGAAGGGATGGTGTAAATCTGCGAGTGAAAGATGCAGGGCAGCGAAACTTCTTCGCAGTCAGAAGACTGGTTGTGATGGAGATTGTCTTGCGCGAAATGAAAAAAGCTAACCCGATAGTCTCGTTCGAGTAAGGCATTTGTTATTTCACGACCATACGTAACGTTGCCACAAAAGGGCGACTTCTTACCGAGCCAAGCGATATGCATTCGCGAATTGGGATGCGAAAGTGATTCTGCTGATACAAGTTAATCATTATTTCATTTCTTAAGACCTTCGAGTTTGGGATGTTGCTCATTGCGGCGTGCCAGACTCCAGGTGAAAACTCCGCTGGCGATCGCCACAGTCCCCAATCCCAAAAACACGGTCTGCAGTCCCAGTGTGGCTTCTGCCAACCCTGCTAGCGCTAGCGGCAAGCTGAGGGCAATGTTAACCGCATTATTCTGCAAGCCAAAGACCTTACCCCGCATATCTTCGGGGGTTTGTTCCTGAATCGTGGTTTGCAGAGGAACCCCTACCAGGGCAGCACTCGCTCCTAGAGTCACCAGCACCAGCAGCGCAGGAACCAGTTGATGCGTAAACAGGGAGAGGGTCGCGAGGGAGATTCCAAAACCAATGGAACCGAAAAGACAGAGGCGATCGCGGGAAACCAGATGCCCCAATTGCCCAACGCTAAGTGCCCCCAGCCCCATGCCAACGCCCCCCGCCGCCAGCAAAAAGCCAAACTGCGACGAACTGATGTTGGGCATCACTTCGGCAAGCCGCACCGCCAGCACCGCCAGCGCTGCAAAAATAGAGAACAGCACAATGAGCTGGATCAGGGCTGCCCGCACTTCCCGGTTTTGTTTGAGGTAGCGCAGTCCATCACGAATGTCTTGCCAAACGGTGGGCTGGCGCTCTTGCTTTGCGGAATGACGGCTGGCTTCGTGGGTTCGCACGTTTAGCAAAATAATGCCTGCCAGCGCATAGCTACCACCCACGAGTAACTCTTTGCCGATGTCAGCCATCCCGGTGAAGGGGGCGATCGCCCGGTCTGCCAATGCCAGCAGCGGTTCACCAATGGCAAAACCGATGATGACCGACGCCATCATGGTGGTGGTGTAGAGGGAGTTGGCAGACAACAAGTGATGTTTCTTCACAACCAGGGGAATTACTGCCTGCTCGGCGGGAGCGAAGAACTGCGTCAGCGTAGACACCAGGAAGGTAACACCCAGCACCACGGCAAAGCCGACAGGGATAGAGGCGATCGCCCAATCTTGCTGCACCAAACCCAGCAGCAGCGGAATCGCCAGCACCAATCCGCCCCGCAGCAAGTTGGTCAGCACCAACACCTGCTTCTTTTGCCAGTAATCGACAAAAACCCCAGCAATGGAGCCGAATAGCACAGCCGGAATGGTGAACGCCACCATCACTGCCGACACCCAGCCGCTTACGGTTTGTCCTTCTGCCTGAAAACGAGTGGTGATGAGCATGATCATCAACACCAGATATACCTTGTCGGCAAGTTGCGAAAATACCTGACCACTCCACAGCGCCAGGAAGTTACCATTTCTCAGCACGGGCAAAAATCCCCGCTCGGAAGAAGAGGGCGCTTCTGCCACATGAGTGGGCTGAGACGAAGCGGGGCGATCGCCAGACCCATCGCCCGCTTTATCGTTGCTGGTATGGCTGACCATTTTGCCGTTGCTGCTGGAGCTGGGGCGATCGGCAGCATCGCTCATCTCTCCATGTTGCTGAGACTCTCCATGTTGCTGAGACTCTCCATGTTGCTGAGATTCGCCATGTTGCTGAGATTCGGCGGAGACTAAACCTTCCTGGCTGATCTCCCGTTCAGGTGTATGGGTTGCTTTCCCGTTGCCGTTTGAGTGAGATAAGTCAGTTGTCTTGATCGGTTTTTCCTGCTTGTTCTGTTTAGCTAAGGTTTCTTCTACACCCTCCTCTGTGGCTGTCGCGAAGGGGCGCAGGTCAAGTTCTTTCTCGGACCGATACATCATGAATTTGGCGAAACCGTAGACGGCAAGGGGGCAAAGCAGGAATCAATTAAATGAGCCGACTGGATGGCTCGTTCAAAGTGGTATTGGGCGTAATAGCGGAGGGCACGCTCCAGGGATAGCCAGATTTCGAGCGAACCTTGTCCCATTCGTCCCATTGCAAATGGAACAGGCTTAGGAGCATATTCAGCAACATCTTGAGCCGCGCCGCGTTGCAGGCTGACGAGCTGCTGTAGCAAGTCCCACTCATCAGCGGTCAACCTTGTGCCAGCCACTGGGCGACGTGCCCGATAGTTTCCCATCGGCTGAGCAACAGTGGAGCGGCGTATCTCTGAATCCTGAGAGAGGCGATCGCCCGCTTCCGATCGCGCTCCGGGCAATGGAGATGTGCCCTGGGAATGCTGCCCTTTTTCATTTTGAACCAAAGTGGGGCGCGGCGTGAAGGCAAATTCGGATTCTAATGCGCCAAAATCCATCGTTTGAATGGATTGCTGACGTTCTTTGGCAGAAATTTTCTCAAACACTGACAAACTTACAACCCCGCCAGCGGCAGGGTGAAAGCCCACCCGCCAGCGATTGCCTGGATCGTGGGGTGGAATGGGTTTGCGGGTAATGCTACAGCATTCGACTTCGGGGATAACCCCTGCCAGGTGCAGCATTTCAACAATGCCCTCCACCAGGATAGCGATCGCCCGCTCACTCTCCCCTGCCTCCAACCGCCCCAGCACCCGGCACAGAGCGCTGAACAGTTCCTCCTGGGGTTGGTCGCTCAGGGCTTGATACAGAGACAATTCCGCCAAGTATTGAGCAGCCGTCAACTTGCCCAAATCCTGGCTCAACTTGGGAAACGACTCACTGCTTTCTGCCTGAATAACTTTGTCGAGGGACTTGCCGGGCACAAGCAGCAGGTTATTCACCACAAACAAGCCACTGCGCCCTCGCAGGGTGGACTCATGCTTGCGCGAACCGGGGGCGATCGCCCGAATCAAGCCAAATTCTCGCGTGAGAATCGTGAGCAGCCGATCGTTCTCTCCCATCGGCATACTCTTGAGGTTGATTCCGGTTGCTTTATAGGTTGCCCCCACAAATTTGCTGCCCTTAGCTGCGGTAGTAACGATGATCAAAAAGATGACGAAGATGAAAAAGATGACGAAGATGAAAAAGATGACGAAGATGAAAATTGTCAGGCTAACTCAATATGCCTGCGCATCTTCCAGTGGTTCAGACAGTGGTTCAGAGGATTGTTGCTCCCTTTGCTGAATTAAGGCAATTCCACGGGAAGTGCCCAATCGGGTTGCCCCTGCCAAGATCAGTTCGATCGCCTGCTCCACCGAGCCAATGCCCCCGGATGCTTTGATGCCAATGCGATCGCGAGTTACATCCCGCAGTAGTCGCACATCGGCAAGGGTTGCGCCCCCAAACCAGCCCGTGCTGGTCTTGACGAATGCTGCCCCCGCATCCATACAGATCTCCGCTGCCAGCTTTTTCTCCGCATCCGTCAGCAAACCGGTTTCAATGATCACCTTCATGGTTTGCCCAGTGGACTCCTGGATTTCAGCCAGCTCTCGATGAACCCAATCGGTTTTGCCCATTTTGAGCCAGCTCAGATTCATCACCACATCCAGTTCTGTCGCGCCGTTTTCGGCGGCTTCCTGGGCTTCGTAGAGCTTGACGGCTGAGGTCGTTGCCCCCGTCGGAAAGCCGATAACCGTGCCAACCTGCGGAGATTTGCCCCGCAGCAATTCCACTGCCTGCCGCACATGGGTCGGAAAAATGCACACGGAGGCGAAATGGTAGCGATCGGCTTCCGCACAACAACGGGCAATATCCTCCGATGTTGCCGTCTGCGAAAGGAGAGAATGGTCGATAAAACCTGCCAAGTCTATGTCTGCGTATGCCTTTACCATTCCTCTGCCACCCATCCTTAAAAGGTCCAGAAAAGATCCAGCCAAGATCCAGCGCCGGAGATCCAGCACCGATTGTATTCAGCGAAGACGATCGCAACTTCTGGGCGATCGCCATCTCCATCCTACCGTTTGCATCGGAGGCATAGCGTGTGGGCAAAACCGGACAGGCACCAGCGCGACGTTGATCTCTGGAAAGTTGATCTCTGGAAAAAAGTTTCCCTTTTTTAAAAAAATGAGAAAATTCTTTCTTGGAAATCTCCTAGACCTGGACCTTATACCTCGACGGGTACAGCAGGTTGCTCATCATGCTCCACCACAAAGACATTGGAATAGAGATTGGCAATCACCTGTTGTCCCTGCTGGGTCAGCGACAGATAGCGTAGAGCATCTTTGACATAGGGATAAACGCCCTTCCAGTAAAACGTCGGATAGTTTTTGCGTAAATCTCCAGGATGGGTATAGCCCAGGTGCTTGTTGACCCCGGTTTCCTCGAACTCATAGTACAGCGCCCCGATCTTTTTCAGATAGCGGGGGTCACTGAGTTGACCAATTAAGTCCGCTGCCCGCACCAAGCCAGGGTAATTAGCCGTGTCCTGATGATCCTCATCGCTGGGAACTGGGAAACGGGTGAGTTCAATATTGTGCTTGACGATTTCAGCGTTAATTTTGCGATTGCCACCAAACCGCTCATCAACAAACAGTTTGGCGCGATCGACATGATAGGGTGTCAGGCTGGCGTCGGAGGCACCGGGAGGAAGATGGATCATCTCCGTTCCCTGCCCCGTGGCGTAATAGCTGTCGCGATCGCCCCGGCACACCCCTTTGACATAACCAATGTCGTGGCAGACCAGCGACACAATAAAGTGCAGCCAGTCTTCGCAGGAGACACCTCCCTCACGGATGTGCTTGCCGCGCAAAATCTCTTGCCCCACCAGCGTGACGAGAATCGTGTGCTCGACATTGTGATAGAGCGCATCACTGTTGGCAATGTTCTCCAGCGCCATTGCGCCAATCCAACCAATGATGTCTTCGTAATCCGAGTTCAACCCGCCGTAGGTATGGCGATAGCCTTCCTTCAGCTTGGTTACAAAATCGGCAATCAGGAGTTCGGTTGCGTTAAACATTTCACAGTCCCCCCAAACGTTAACGAGGGTAGGCTAAAGGCGATGGAAAATCCACTAACGCTAACGTAACGTAATCCTTTGAGCAAGGGTGTGATGGTATCCCCCCTGTAACCCATGATGTAAATCACAGGTAGGACATCCGGGCAACAGCAACAGCATCGCAGGGACAAGACCAGGCGGCAGGCGATCGCCGCTCTTCACCCTCCATCTTCAGCCATGCACAGTGGTATGGGCAGTATCACAAGTTGCTAATCTGCCCTTCCTCAAGCTTTTCACCGCTGTTTCCACCAAAGCTATAGCGCTGTGCAAGGCAGAGTAGGACAGGCGATTTTTGGAAAAGCTGTACGGCGCAAAGCTTTCCCAAAAATTATTATCCTGTTTTTGGGCATGGCGGAAACGACGAATTGACCACATATTCCGATAGAGGGAAATAAGTAGATCTGCGTAATTTTTGCTTGCTTTAGTAAATATACCTACTGGAACAGCGTAGTTTTCAGGATGAAGTGGGCAGTGAATCCAGATGTAATGGCTACATGGGCATCTAAAGCGGTTGCACATCTATCTTCACTGGGCTAAACAACCGGTTTGAAGAAGATTTGCCACCCTCTGCTTCTTCCTGTTATTCCCTGTAAATCTTGTATGAGAATTCCCTGTCTTGGCTTTGCCTCAGCGATGATGCTGGGCTGCTTTTCTGCGTTGGTTGTTTTTCCCGCTCACGCTGCCGACACCTTTGAGCCCAAATTTTCCCGCCTGCGCCTCGTTACGCCAGAGGCACCCAGCACGCCTACCCCCTCTGCTCCCGCTGAACCCGCTACGCTGCCCACCCAACTGCCGCCTATCCTCGAAACCGCCTACTTCCAGCAAGTTTCAGCGTTGGATTACCTGTCGCCCATTGAACAGGCGATCGTTGCCGAAACCAATCGCTTACGCACCAATCCCAGCAGCTATGCCGATGAATTAGCGCTCTACGAAGCCTACTTCAATGGCACAAGACTGGAACTGCCAGGGTTGCCACCGATGGAAACCTACGAGGGGTTTGCGGTCGTGGAAGAGGCGATCGCCACCTTGCGCGACACCGAGCCATTACCACCCCTCCAGCCCTCTGTGGGCATGTCGCTGGCAGCATTAGACCATGTACTCGACATGGGCAAGACTGGGGATGGCGGGCATTACGGCACCGATGGCAGCACCCCGTTCGATCGCCTCAATCGCTACGGGCAGTGGGATGCTTCCCCTGGCAATCGGGCAGGTGAGAATCTGAGCTACAGCCCACTGACCCTGGATGATCCCCTCGACCTGGCACGCTGGCATGTGTTGCAACTGGTGATCGATGATGGCTTTCCCAGCCGTGGACATCGGGAGGCTCTTTTGCGTCCGGAGTATCAGGTCACGGGGGTTGCCTGCGGCGACCATCCAGTTTTTGGCATGATGTGCAGCATCACTTATGCCACGGAGTACCTGGAAGCGAGTGAGGAATAGCGATCGCAGGAATGCAACCTGTGGATGATAGGCTGATTTGAGTTTATGCGGCAGTGCCTCCACTCTGACTCATGCAGTTTTCCAAGGTTCCGTTCACCGCAAAAGTTTTGGGAATTGTTCTCGTTCTCCTGGGAATTTTCTTCCGGTTTTATCACCTGGATTCCAAGGTGTTTTGGAACGATGAGGTGTATTCTGCTGTACCTGTTTCGGGCTACACCGTGGAGGGGATTACCGATGAATGGCAACCGGGGTCAGAGAACACCAGGCTAACCAGTGCCGAGGTTTTGCAACGCTATCAAACCCTTGCTCCAAACACAACAGTCAACGATACTTTGCAATCGATTGCGGTGGAAGAACCACAAAATTCACCGCTCTATTTCATCCTCTCTCGACAATGGATTGAACTGACCAATCTTTCGCCCCGATCAGGAATGCGTAGTCTTGCGGCTTTGATTAGTGTAATTGGGCTGCCGTTTGCTTATTTACTATGTTTAGAACTCTTTTCTGATCGGGCGATCGCCTGGTTAGGAACGGGGCTAATTGCTATTTCTCCTCTCCACATTATTTATGCGCAGGAAGCACGGCAATATAGCCTGCTCATTACGCTGACGCTGATAGCTAGCTTTGCTTTCCTCCATGCCCTGCGCCTCTCTTCTCCATTGCGTTGGGCATTCTATTCCCTAACCGCAGTTTTGGGGCTTTATTCGCATCCATTTTTTTGCTTTGTGCTGCTAGCCCACGGGGTTTATCTCTTTGGTTTAGAAGGCTCATGGAGACAGCCATTGAAGCTGACGCGATCGCTCCAATCATTTCTCATTGCAATAGCCGCCAGTCTTCTGGGATTTCTTCCCTGGCTCGTTATTATCTTTAATCGCGTTGAGCGTATTTCTCCCTGGCGAGGCAATACTGAACTATCACTGCCACAGCTAATTGGACGATGGATAGTTAATCTAGCACGGGTCTTCTATGACCTGCCCCTCGGGACTTTGCGACTGTATGATTTGCAGATTAATTTAGTCGATCCTTCCCTTTATATTGTTTTATTTCTGGTGGCATTGGTAGGTTATGCCATCTGGGATATGGTGCAATGGGCTGAGCGTAAGACCTGGCTATTTATACTAACGCTCGTTATTTTTCCTGCAATTTTTCTGGTCCTGGCTGATGTCTTTTTGGGGGGAGTTCGATCGACCATCCCTCGATATATTTTGCCGTCCTATATTGGGATACAGCTTGCGATCGCCCACTTACTTGCCCGACCCCGCCGTATTGGAATTGTTTCAGCTCCGTGGCCCCGGCTCTGGCGTTTTATAGCCGCATTTATGTTAACCGCAAGTTGTATTTCCTCGGTCGTTTTACTACAATCCAAAACCTGGTGGAGTAAGTACAGCAATCTTTATGATCCGGCGATCGCTACTCTTATCAACACATCGAATATCAACACATCGAATACACCAGTAGTTATAAGCGAGAGCGCTTTACGTTTGATCTCGCTAAGTTATCTGTTAGAACCTACCACTGGATTGCAAGTAGCCGATGAGGAAAATCTACCCGATCTTCCTCAAAATGTATCTCCAGAAAATGCTGTTTATGTGTATGATGCGCGGAGTTCTGACACTCGATTGAAAGAGGCAATTGAACAGAACTATGGTTGGAGCTTTGAGCAGCTTTATCGAGAACCCTTTGGATTTATCGATGGACAAATTCAGTTATGGAAATATCCTAAAACTCCAAATGAATAAATGATTTCTGGCGTAGAAACTATCTCAGAAATGAGAAACAAATCAACATACTCACCATTTTTCTAAGGACACCCATTTTGGGAAAGCGGGTGCGGCGTTGCCGCACCCGCTTTCCCAAAATGGGTTTTTATTTTCTTGGAGCACCCTAAGGATCACGTACGAAATAAAACCCGAAATTTTTGATGAGAAGCGCGGCAATGCCGCGCTTCTCATCAAAAATTTCGGGTTTTATTTTATTTCCAATCCTAAAACTGCGGTTCAACCCCCAGATTGTGGAAGATGAAGGCGTAGAGATCCGCCGTTTCTTCGATGCCTTTGGTGAGGTTGCTGGCTCCATGCCCAGACTTGGTGCCGATTCGGATCAGCGTGGGGTTGTCGCCAGAGTGGCGAGTCTGGAGGGTAGCGGCGTACTTGAAGGAGTGGGCGGGAACCACGCGATCGTCGTGGTCGGCGGTGACGATGAGGGTTGCCGGGTAGGGTACATCATCGCGGATGTTGTGCAGGGGTGAGTAGCGGTAGAGGTAGGCGAAATCGGCTTCGTTGTCGCTGGAGCCATATTCCGCAATCCAGTTCCAGCCGATGGTGAACTTGTGGAAGCGCAGCATATCCATCACGCCGACGCCGGGGAGCGCCACCCGAAACAGATCGGGACGCAGATTCATCACCGCTCCGACGAGCAAGCCACCGTTCGATCGCCCTTCGATCGCCAGCTTCGACGAATTGGTGTAGCCTTCGTGGATCAGGTACTCTGCCGCCGCAATGAAATCGTTAAATGCCGTTGGGCGCTTCTCCCGGATCGCCGCTTCATGCCAGGCTTTGCCATACTCGCCGCCCCCTCGGATGTTGGCGATCGCCACCAACATCCCCTGCTCCAGCAACGCAATCCGGTTGGGGCTGAAGGAGGGCACCATCGACGCATTGAAGCCCCCGTAGGCATACAAGTAGGTTGGTGTGTTTCCCGAAATTTCCAGCCCTTTTTTGTGAATCAAAAACATCGGAATCTGTGTGCCATCGGTGCTGGGATAAAACACCTGCGTTGTCTCGTAATCGTCGGCATCAAAGGCAATTTCTGGAGCACGAAAAACCGTCGATTCTTTCGTAGCAATGGTGTAGCGGTAGATGGTGGTGGGTGTGGTGTGGGAGGTAAAAACGTAGAAGACAAAATCATCATCTGCCTGTCCACCAAATCCGCCTGCCGTTCCCAAACCCGGCAACTCCACCTCATTTTCTAACGTCCCATTGGGGCTGTGGACATAAACGCGGGTGGACACATCTTTAAGGTAGGACGCAAATAGCTTGCCTCCGGCATAACTGACGCCCTTCAAGGGTTCTGAGCGTTCGGGGAGGATGGTTTGCCACTGGTCTTCGGCAGGATTTTTGGGGTCAACCAGGACGAGTTTGCGGTTGGGGGCGTCCTTATCTGTTGTCATAAGGAGGCGATCGCCCAGGTTATCTACAATCCCAAAACTATCGTCGGTGATGGTTTCAATGAGGGGCGAAAACTCCGTTTCTCCGGCGGCTAAATCTTTGATATACAGCGCATTGCCTAACTTGGGTTGCCCGCGATCGGAGATAGACAAAATCACAAACCGCTCATCTTCCGTAAGGTACACCAAGTGAAACCGCAGGGGATTTTCGGGGTCTTCATAGACCAATTCATCCTCCGCCTGATCGGTTCCCAAACGGTGGTAATACACCTTGTGGAATTCGTTGCGGGACGACAGTTCCTTGCCATCCTCTGGGGCATCGTAACGCCCATAGTAAAAGCCCTCGCCGCACCAGGCAGGATAGGATACCTTCACCCATTCCAGGGTTTCGGGCAGGGTTTCGCCCGTATCCACATTCAGGATGCGATAGCGCTGCCAGTCTGAACTGCCCTCCGACAAGCCATACACCACATACGTCCCATCCTTCGAGGGGCTAAAGGCGCTCAGGGTGGTTGTCTGGTCGTCCGAAAACGTGTTGGGGTCGAGGAGCAGCCGGGGTTCGCCCTCCAAACCATCCTGCACATAGATGACATTCTGATCCTGCAAGCCATCGTTTTTGGAAAAGAAGAAGCGATCGCCACACCGCCTCGGCGCAGAATAACGGGGATAGTCGAGGATTTCCCGCAATCGTGCCTTTAATGCTCCTCGATAGGGAATTTGCTCCAGGTAGCCAAAGGTGACGTCGTTTTGCGCCGTTACCCAGGCAGCGGTTTCCTCCGAGCGATCGTCCTCCAGCCAGCGGTAGGGGTCGGGCACCCCCGTGCCAAAGTAGGTATCGGTATGATCAACGGTGCGGGTGCTGGGATAGCTCAACTTCTGTGAGGCGAGAGTCATGGGGCAATCCTCCAATGGGCAGATGGGGACGGGTGGATGGGAGTAGACAATCCTTCCCCATTGTGCCTGAGAGGGCAAAAATTTGCCTCCACAGACCTGTGGAAAACTCTGTGGAAAACAGAAACGCACCTAATAACACAAAAATGACGGAAATGCCGATCAGATCAAGCGTTCATCCGTTTATAAAAAGATTTAAACAGCCCCATTACCTGTTGATTTCGCCATCGCTTCGATGATCGCTCGCAGGGCTTTGTTGACCGCTTCGGAGGTAGTGAACACTTGAGCAACATCTTCATCCAAAACCACGACCTTCACAGTCGGCATCCCATTTCGATCAGCAAATCGGTTTGGCTTTGCCTGCTGATAGTTAAAGTGATACTCGCGTTGAAGGTCGTCGCTAGGTGGCTGAGGTGATTCAGGGGGTGTTTTGCTCATAGTCCTCACGCTCTCGACGTGTCGCTAAACGGGCACTAATAATACGTATGTTTTCGGATCGTTCGGTAAAAGCAACTAACAGCAAACGATTTTGACTGGAATATCCAATGATAATTTCTCTGAACTCACCTTCAGAATGCTCTGTATCTTCAAAAATTAAGGCGAGTGGGTTATAGAACACAGTTGCCGCTTCATCAAAACTTATACCGTGCTTTCTTAGATTGGCAGATGCCTTTGCCGCATCCCATTCAAATCTCATGCCCCGATCATACCTTCCACAATTGTAGAAATCATCCTACGATCGCCCATACCCCATCAATCCACTACCAGGCTTTGGGGGGCAGGGGTGAGCGATCGCACATACGCCTTCACCTCGGCGGGCGATCGCAGCACAATCACCTGTTGCGAGTCGGGCAATGCCTGAAGTTTTTGCAAGATCTTTGGGCGCTTCTTTTTCGGGAACTCCCAAACGTACTTGAGGAACTCCCACTCCAGCCGCTCTGGACAATTCGCCGCCATGTCGGGGCGCGTTTCTCCGCGATACTGCATTGCTCGCTTGCAGACGCGCCAAAGACATAACCAATGGGGCAAATCGAGATAAATCACCGTATCCGCATGGGGCAGGCGCAGGTCAAGGGTTTCGCCATAGTTGCCATCCATAACCCAGACATCTCGCTCCAGCAAAGATACGACCTTGCGTTCCCACTCCTCTGTCTCCGGCTCAATCCAACCGCTCTGCCAGTAATGGGCATCCAGGTGCAAGAGCGGAAGCTGAAGCACCTCTGCCATCTGCCGTGCTAGCGTAGACTTTCCCGACCCGCAACAGCCGAGGATCATGACCTTTTGCATGGGTTATCTCCTGTGATTTTGGATTGGAGATCCCGTAGGAGGCGTTAGGCAACGCCGTAACGCATCGCCCAGCCTTTATTAGACGCAGTTTTAACGCGGTTTGGTGATGCGTTACGCTGGCGCTAACGCATCCTACAGGACAATGAAACTCTTCACGGTTTACGGGGCGCTTTTCGTATCGCCGATATAGACCTGGCAGAGTTGGCGGAAGTGTTCGCCGCGATGCTCGAAGCTGGGATATTGGTCGAAGCTGGCACAGGCGGGGGAAAGGAGCACCACCGGGGCGTTGTTGAGTTGAGCCAGTTGGACACTGCGAGGAAGGGCGCGATCGAGGGTTTCGACGATTTCGTAGTTGAAGTAGTCCACCGCTGTGAGGCGGGTGGCGAAGGCGGGGGCAGCGTTGCCAATGAGGACCACCGCCGCTACTTTTTGCCGGATGCAGTTGAGCCAGGCGGTATCGTCCCCTTCCTTCGGTTCGCCGCCCGCAATCAGAATTACAGGCGCTTCCACGGAAGACAGCCCGACATAGGCGGCATCGTAGTTGGTGGCTTTGCTGTCGTTGATGAAGGAGATACCGCGCCAGGTGCCGATCTGCTCCAGGCGGTGGGGGACGCCGGGGAAGGTGTCGATGGCCTGGGCGATCGCCTCCTTCTCAATCCCCGCCAGCCGCGCCGCCAGCACCGCCATCAGCAGGTTTTGCTGGTTGTGCAACCCCGACATTCCCAGGGCAGACACAGGAACGATAGGTTCCCCAAGGGCGATCGCCCAACCCTCTTCCACATAGGCTCCGGCATCAGGATTACCCGGCACGCTGGCACGCCCGTTGATACTGGTCCAGCGGGCATCCGCCCAATCGTTTACGGTTTCTTTCAAAAATAAATCATCGCCGTTGAGCACCTGCTGTTCCGACTGGCGCAACAGCGACGCCTTGATGCGGTGGTAGTTTTCGAGGGTGTAGTGGCGGTTGAGGTGGTCGGGGGTAAAGGTCGTCCAGATGCCGATGCGAGGAGCCACACTGGCAGAGGACTCGATCTGGTAGCTACTCAATTCAGCGATCACCCAGTCCGGCATTTTGTCGTCCTGCAACGCATTCAGCGCCACCTCACAAACGGCAAAGCCGATGTTGCCGCAGGCTGGGGCATCCAGTCCTGCCGCCTGGAAAATAGCAGCGACCAGGGCTGTTGTTGTCGTTTTGCCGTTTGTGCCCGTGATGCCGACCCAGGGCACATCCTTCAGCGCCTGCCATGCCAGTTCCATCTCGCCCATCACCTCAATGCCCTGCTGCCGCGCCTGTTCCAGCGCAGGCAAGTCCCAGGGCACGCCAGGACTAACCACGACGCGCGAGATGGAGGAATTTGGCGTGAAGCGTTGCTCCAGTTGGACAGAAATACCGTCGGCTTCTAGCTTTTGCTGGGATTTTTGTAACGTTTCCGACCTGCCTGTGTCACTGAGGCTGACCTGCCATCCCTGCCGCTGCAACAGCCGTGCCGCCGCCATTCCCGACCGTCCTAACCCAATTACGCAGGATTGAGGCATAGACCCAATTACGAAGAAACATAAACAAACCGAATCCTTATTCTAAGGCGATCGCCCCCAAACACCTAGCATCCCAGGAGGCAATCTGTCAGCGATCGCCGACCTGCCCAGGCGCATCAAGCCTTTCCCTTAGGATCACGTACGAAATAAAACCCGGAATTTTTGATGAGAAGCACGGCAATGCCGCGCTTCTTTTCAAAAATTCCGGGTTTTATTTTATTTTCGATCCTTAACGATTGTGTCGTTATGCATGTCAACGTGAGACAGATGATTTTTGGGAAAGCGTTGTAACGCTTTCCCAAAAATTATGATTCTGCTTTTAGGCGCATCGCACTATGTGTCGGTGTGTAACGGCGATCGCCCCCGCACAAAATGTATTCCTTTGCGCCACATTTCGTTCTGCTACGGCATCTGGGAGTGCCCAGTATTCTGTTTTACAATCCAAGCATAAGCTTGTATTACCCACTACACCTTCTCACGATTGCCCCTCTTCTGGATGCGTCATCAGATCACCCCTATTTTCCTGTGTGTTTCCGCTGTGGGTTGATGTAACAACACCCACCTGCACCGTGGCTGAAGGCGAATCCATAGTCTTGTCAATCATTGCCGTCGCACACAGGTGACATCTCCTATGGCTACCATCCTTGAAATCGCACAACTCGGAAACCCCGTCCTGCGAGACATTGCCCAGCCGATCTACAACATCCATGATCCCGCCGTGCAAGCGTTAATCGACGATATGCTGGCAACCATGCTGCAAGGGAATGGCGTTGGCATTGCTGCGCCGCAGGTGGGGCAGTCGCGCCGCATTCTCATCGTTGCCTCTCGCCCCAATCCCCGCTACCCCAATGCGCCCACGATGGCCCCCGTCGTGATGGTGAACCCGCATCTCCTCAGCCACTCCGAAGAAATCGCCACCGACTGGGAGGGTTGCCTCAGCATCCCCGGGATGCGGGGCAAGGTGCAACGTTATCGGGCGATCGAGGTGGAATACATGAACCGGGATGGCGAGATGGAGCGGCGAGAACTCACCGACTTCATCGCCCGCATCTTCCAGCATGAGTTTGACCACCTGGGCGGCAAGGTTTTCCTCGATCGCGTCGATCAGGTGCAAAATCTCATGACGGAGACGGAGTACTTGAAGCAGGGGGTTCCTGCTAGGGTGGGGGCGTAACGGGCGATCGCATCTCAAAGTCTTAGCACACAACCACACTCACCACCATCATCACCATGCGCATGGAGGCGGGAATTTCACCCGCGCCTTTGCCATTGGCATTTTTCTCAATGTGGGCTTTGTGATCGTTGAAACAGTGTTTGGCATCCTGGCAGATTCCGTGGCGCTGCTGGCGGATGCGGGGCACAACTTCAGCGATGTGCTGAGCCTGGTGCTGGCGTGGGGAGCCAGTTGGCTCAGCCGCCGCCACCCCAGCCAGCGCTACACCTACGGGCTGCGGCGTTCCTCCATCCTGGTGTCGCTGCTGAATGGCATCTTGCTGCTGCTGGCGATGGGGGCGATCGCCTGGGAAGCCCTTCAGCGCTTTGGGCAACCGGAACCTATTGCTGGGGGTGTGGTGATTGCGGTGGCGATCGTCGGCATCATCATCAACACCTTCACGGCGCTGCTGTTTATATCGGGCAGAAAGGGCGATCTGAATATTCGTGGGGAGCAGGTCACCTTCTACAGAGAAAAATACTGTTCAGGTGAAAGCATGCCATTCAGGTAAGCACAACGATGGGCCAAGACTTGCGGCACCCGGTCAGCATTCCAGGAAGCGCCAGAGATCTTAGTCCGTTGGTTAATTTGCTTGACCAATGACTCGACATCCCCCGAGCCAATCGACCACCCTTCTTCTTGGTAGTAACGATAATTTGGGATCCGGTCGCGATGCCGCTCCAGATAGCCACGAAAGCGGCGTGTTGCTTCCGACTCGGTCACCTCAAACGCATTCATCGCAGCGTCCACTTGTCCTTGCCAGAGAAAGCTGCGAGCCGTTTCGAGTTCTTTCGGAGTCGCTGGGACTTGATGCAAATTTTCCATCAGATGAAACCAATCGAGGATTTCGTAACGTTGGCGGTCGCATCCAATCTGGGCATAGACCCCCCAAACCCCATCGTGACCATCCCCTAGACAGTCCACCATCGGTGCTAAGGGGAGGCCATTGGCCCACTCGATGAGGCTCTCGTTGTCTTTGAACCAAGCCATCCCTTGATGTAATTCCCCCAAATTTAGAGCTTTGTACTCGCGCCACTCAGTGGCTTCACCGGTCGGTGTTCGCAGGCGAATCATGCCGCCATCTAAACTCATTTGCTCCACGGGCACCTCACTGGTGGGGGCTTCAAAGACATAACGCTTCTCTAAACGTTGCTGCGTTTTGGCACTGACCTGTCGTCCGGTTTGAACCTCAATTTCCGTGGCCGCTTGGGCGTAGGAGACAATCGCACTTTGGCGCAAACAGCAGAGTTCCAAATAAGGGCTGACCTGTTGCCGGGGACGGACGCCGAGCTGTTTGGCCTGTTCACTACTGAGGGATAACCGGCCCAGAATACTCTCTAGTTGGCGGGGGTACCCTGCGTCGGTGCCAGTGACGGTTTGGCAAAAAACTCCCCAATCACCGGCGTGATGTGGTCTTGCACTTGAGAGCGCACCGTGGATTCGATAGCTCCCAAATTCGCCATCGGCTGGTTTTGCTCGCAGGCTTCCTGATACAGCAGTTCCGCGATGCGTTGACTGCATTGTAAGAGTTCTTGACGTTCCTCTGGAGTCATGACGGCAACCATTAAAATATCGCTACAGCCTTACTCTAATTTTTCTCTCAAGAAAGTGACCTGCTCCCTATTCGTGGCGCATTTCTGCACATGGCAGCGGATGCGGGCGTTTCCGCTGGAGTGGTGCTGGCGGGGGTGGCGATCGTCCTCACTGGGCAGCAGTGGATTGACCCCGTCGTCAGCCTGATCATCGTTCTGGTCGTCGTGATCGGCACCTGGCAACTGCTCAAAGACTCCGTCAACCTCGCCCTGGATGCCGTCCCCGAAACTATCGAACCCCTCGCCGTCCGTACCTTCCTGGCAGAACGCCCCGGTGTCACCCAGGTTCACGACCTCCACATCTGGGCAATGAGCACCACCGAAACCGCCCTCACCGCCCACCTCGTCATGCCTAACGGACACCCCGGCGACGACTTCCTCTTCCACCTCACCCACGACATCCACGACCACTTCGGCATCGACCACGCCACCCTTCAAATCGAAGTTGGCGACTCTCACCACTCCTGCCACCTCGTCTCCGATCGCCTGGTTTAACCTCTCTCCTGTCTTCTTCCTCTGTGCTCTCCGTGCTCTCCGTGCTCTCTGTGCTCTCCGTGCTCTCCGTGCTCTCCGTGCTTCCCGTGCCGCTGTAGTTCATTTGGGCGATCGCCCCACCTCTTCCATCCATACCTTAATCCGCATCAAACGGTCATTCTTCGCCATATCGTTAAACCATTCCCACATCCGGCTCATCTGCCCGTTCACCTGAATGGTCAAGTAGGCGCGGCTCTCATCCGGCACAGGTAGTCTGTTGGGAACCCGCTGCGCCCAAGCCTCCAACTCCACCAGCAACCGCACCAACTCCCTCAGCTCCTGCTCACTGACTTGCTGCGTCAAACCGACAGCCTGCGCCGAGCCAGCCACCTGTGTTTGCCGTTTCAGGTTGCCATCCCCTTGCAACACCAGAAGCGTTCCTCCCCACAAACCGTGGCGATCGTCGTAGGTAATCATCAAATCAGCCGGGACAGGATTCAGGGCAATGATTGCCTTCAACTCATCTTCCATATCGCCTTTCGCTTAGGACATTTCTGAGAAAGAATATCCCGATTTTTTGAAAGAGGGGGCGGCTAAGCTGCCCCCTCTTTCAAAAAATCGGGATATTCTTTCTTGGAGATCGCCTTAGTCCTGGTTTTCGTCTGTTGTAGCACTACGCCCGTTGTTCTCAATACCAAAAGCTCCATTTTGCCTCCGCATTGTGGCAGCAAAATGGAGCTTTTGGTTTTTGGTGAAAGATGACGAAACTAGAAACTTGGCATCTTTCTCAACTTCTGTGACAGCGCTTTTTCAATTCTGGTCATTAACAAAAACGGAAAACCTGGATCTCGATAAAGATGCGCAGGAATCTTGTCCCGAATTTCCTCATGAAACTGGGGTAGCTCACTCCAATGCCGCCCACACTGAAGATGATGAGCGGTATGATATCCCAGATTGCACGTACAAAGGTTATACCACTTGTCTGTAACATTATAGGTCGCTTTGTAAGGGTCTTCCTCATCCAACCCAGCGTGATGATCGTAGGTTACATAAGCGGTCAAAAACAACAAGAAAACCATCGGAATCAGGAAAATAATGAGCGTATAGACCCAATTAATCCAGGCTAAAACAGACAAGAAAAGAGCTGTAGCAAGGATGTTTTGAATTAGCTTTTTACGGAATTTTGGATAGCGTTTTCCAACGTTTAATGCAATTGGATAAGCCAAAATTCCCACAGTTAACGTGTATTTCAACCGGGACATTAATTTTCCACGGCTATCTTTCCACGCCGATTCATCTTTCGTCTGGTCTAAATAATTCAGATGGTGCCCCAGGGTGTGATGCAAGACCCAAGCCTCTCCAACAATGCCCGTGTGCAAACCAAAGACAAACTCAAGGGCTCGATTTGCCCAGGGATCAACGAAGAATTTACAGTGTTGATGGTGATGATTCCAGCTACACATCCATCCTTTGGGGTTTAAGATAGCGATCGTCCAAATAATAGGAATTAATATATTGGGACTAAATAGAAAAACAGCCATATCAATGGCAAAAACCAGAAAAACTATCGCAACAAGATAAGAATCGACTTTCTTTTTTGTACGCATTTTTACTTAGATAAACGACTTGGATAAATGCTATTACCGGATGATAGATGAACACTTTTTATGGGCTTTCCTAATTGTATAGTTATGTGTCCAAAAAAGCGAAGCTATGCCATGGCAAATAGTCAATTTGATTTGGAATGGTTGCTGGTCTGTACTTTTGCTCTGGATCATAAACCATCCCCATACAAAACCTGCCGACTCACCTTATACTTCATGAAAAGCGACAAAGTACTCACCCTAAAGAAATAAGAGTGACTGCTTATCGCTCCAGGATGTTGAGTTTGTTTTCTGTTTAAGTATCTGGATCAAAGTTGAAAGAAACTTGTTGCATCCTGATATAAAAACTCATGGTAAAACAAGCACTATAGCTACTGATAAAGCGATCGCCCTGCTCCTAAAAAGGTTGAGATAGCGATCGCTTTAGTCAGCAATAGAGCTTCTTATTCCAGCAATAAGTGCCCACCCAAAATGGGGTGAAAACTTCCGTTGTCTCAGCACCATTCAGGTCAGCACTATTCAGGAAAGATAAGTAGAAAATTAAGCGGTACGAACCCGTTTATGTTTTCCGTTACCCTGCGCACCAGGCTTTTTACGCCGGGAAGAATTAGCTGAATTGCGGCTACTCTGTGGCGGTTTCGAGCGTTGTCGTTCGGCTTTTGGCTCCTCTCTATGGGAAGCCGCCGTCGGCTCATATCCCTGAACAACATCCTTGTCGAGTCGGCGGTTCAACAATTGCTCAATCCCTTTTAGTAGGGGAACTTCCTCATGGGAAACCAGAGAAATCGCCTGACCTTCATTCCCCGCCCGTCCCGTGCGACCGATGCGATGCACATAGTCCTCGGGCACATTGGGCAGTTCAAAATTCACCACATGGGGAAGTTGGTCAATATCCAGTCCCCGTGAAGCCACATCCGTCGCCACCAGAACACGCACCTTCCCTTGCTTGAAATCGCTCAACGAGCGGGTTCGCGCTGCCTGGCTTTTGTTGCCATGAATGGCGGCAGTTTTTAGCCCATCTTTTGCCAGTTGCTCAGCCAAACGGTTTGCGCCATGCTTCGTGCGGGTAAAGACCAACACCTGTTGCCAGTTGTTGAAGCCAATGAGGTAAGACAGCAACTCCCGCTTGCGACTGCGATCGACAGGATGCACAATTTGCTCTACCCGATCAGCCGTTGTATTGCGAGAGGCCACTTCAATTTGAACGGGGTCATTCAGTAAGGTACTGGCTAGTTTACGGATAGCCGGAGAGAAAGTGGCGGAGAACATCAGGGTTTGCCGGGTTTCTGGCAACACCTTCAAGACTTTGCGAATATCGTGGATGAAGCCCATGTCTAACATGCGATCGCACTCATCCAGCACCAAAATCTCTACCTGAGACAGATCCACAGTCTTTTGCGAGAGATGGTCGAGCAAGCGCCCAGGGGTTGCCACGACAATATCAGCCCCACGCTTGAGGGATTGGATCTGCGGCACAATGCTAACGCCGCCATACACCACGGATGCCTTCAGCGGCAAATACTTGCCATAGGTTTTGACACTGTCGCTGACCTGAACCGCCAGCTCGCGGGTAGGGGCAAGGATCAACGCACGCGGCGATCGCGCTCCCTTACCGAGGGAAGTCTGACTCAAGCGCTGCAACAACGGCAGCGTAAAACCTGCTGTTTTGCCCGTCCCGGTTTGGGCACTGGCAAACACATCTTGCCCCTGCAAAATGGGAGGAATTGCCTGCTGCTGAATCGGGGTTGGCGTCGTATAGCCCTCATCGGCGACAGCACGCAGAAGTTCGGTCGAAAGACCGAGGGTTTGAAATGTCATAAATTTTGGATTGCTCCTAAGATTTGCCCCTACCCCAATGGAAATCTTGGGACCAGTCTTAAGAGCAGTAAAAGAATTGTCTTTGCTTGAATCGTTTACGTAAACAACGTCAAGGCGCAACAACAGACCGGAATTGAGTTGCGAGTTCCAGCGTAACACACCGGGTAGTGGGATGGCGGGAATGATTTTGGGTTTAAATCAACTCCCCCGAAAGCATCCAGGCGCGTGGGTTGTGCTCGAAGCCAAGCTTGGGATAGTACTCGTTTGCTTTAGGCGCAGCCAGGAGGATGATGGTGCATTCCTTCCAGAGTCGTTGTTTGGTTTCGGCGATGAGCCGTTTGCCGATGCCTTGCCGCTGGTACTCGGCATCAACTGCCAGGTCAGAGATATAGGCAGCAAAGGTAAAGTCGGTGAGGGTGCGGGCGATGCCAACCAGGCGATCGCCATGCCAGGCGGTAATGGTTAGTGAGGCGTTGTTCAACATGCCCGCGAAGATGTCTGGGCGATCGATGGGGCGGCGATCGCCCAGAGTCGATCGCTTGTATAGGTCAATGGCTTCCTCCACCGAAAGGTGGGCATCGTCACAATATGAAATGTCCATACTCGGTCATCAAGGTTTGAGGGTAATCCTCAAAGGATAATGATTTTTAGGTGGGTGGGCGGTGCTCACACCCAAAAATCATGACATCCCTACCATTACCCGCTTGGGCAACTCGGTCAAAAGCGAATTAAGGATTGAAAATAAAATAAAACCCGGAATTTTTGATGCGAAGCGCGGCAGTGCCGCGCTTCGCATCAAAAATTCCGGGTTTCATTTTGTACGGGATCCTAAGAAACAAGATTACGCTGATACCAGGTTTTGACGTGACGAGCGCCCCCTAAAACGGAAGAGACAACAGGGAGTTGATCAAACCACCTATAACCCACAATATTGCTGGGTGATGGTCTTTGAAAGCCTAAATTGGGATTAGCTATTAACGTCGTTATATGGGGATGCTGTTGTCGAAAGAGCGAATAAGCACCATCAACATGCATCGGCCCCCCCTCAGGATGCCCACTGGGTCGCGTCAGCATGGCTTCCAGGTGGTCAATAAGCTGGGGAATCGTTTTGTGATGGATTGCCAGGAAATGTGTTAGAAGTATCCATCCAGAATATTCCTGAAAGGGGCTCTCTTGAGCCGCAGACAAATTTACACCATGCCCTAAATAAGCAAAATCCCAATTCAAGGTTTGCAGCTTATTGATAACAGCTTCTTGTGCTTCAATTAACGAGTTTGTAAAGGTTAAATCATCTTCCATGATCAATACATGGTCGATGTTCTGCCTTTGAGCATCTTTGAGAACTGCCAAATGACTCAAAAAACAACCTCTAGCTCCAATACTGGAAAATTCGCCCTTATCAGCAGGCTTAATAGCCGGAAAAACACAACTTTTTTAGAAGTATCTGATATTCCGATCGCCCTCAATTCTTGTTGGATCTGTTTACGGCGATCGGCTCTTTCTGGCAGGTTAATAATGTAGAGCTTATCAAAAAAGTCCAGTAAGGTAACTTGAGGCATCATAAGAATCACCCATATTCCTGACAGTAAAGTCTCTTCACGGTTTGATTGATAGGCTGGTCACAAACTTGAGATTTTGTAGAAGCAAAGACACGATAAACGAGACACGATAAACAGAACAGCTATTTATCAAAGCTGCCATTCATGAATCGCCTTAAATTCTCCTGAAATAGAATCTGCTCTTGACTGTATTGGGTTCGCATTTCTGTCGCCTCTAACCAAAAGTAGATTATTGGGCAAGGGCGATCGCCTTTACGAAAACTTGATAAAAAAACTCCCCGGTCAGAGACTGGGGAGTTTTCATGGCTCAATGCGATGACAGATTAGCTTTCAGCAGTGGCGCGGGCAGCGGCGGATTCATCGGGGTGAATGCCGAGGCGCGTCAGGTTGATGCGTCCCCGTCCGTCGATTTCGCGGACTTTGACCACCAGTTCTTCACCCACAGCAACCTCATCCTCGACTTTGCCCACCCGGTAGTCTGCCAGTTGGGAGATGTGGATCATGCCTTCCTTGCCGGGGAGGAATTCCACAAATGCGCCGATGGGGATGATGCGGGTGACTTTGCCCACATAGACATCGCCTGCCGACAGCTTCTTGGTCATGCCTTCGATGATGGCGCGGGCTTGCTGTGCCTTCGCTCCATCGGTGGAGGCAATGGTGACGGTGCCGTCGTCTTCGATGTCCACCTTGGCTCCGGTTTGCTCGGTGATGCCCTTGATGGTCTTACCACCGGGACCAATCACCAGACCAATCATGTCGGGGTCGATCTTGATGGTGAGCAGGCGTGGAGCTGAGGGGGAGAGTTCCTTGCGGGGTTCGGAGATCGCCTCGTTCATCTTGCCCAGGATGTGGAGCCGTGCGCCCTGCGCCTGGTTGATGGCGTCGGCAATGACGGAGATAGGCAATCCGGTAATCTTCATGTCCATCTGGAGGGCGGTGATCCCGGTGTCGGTGCCCGCCACTTTGAAGTCCATGTCGCCCAAAAAGTCTTCGATGCCCTGGATGTCGGTGAGGATGCGTACTTCGTCGCCTTCCTTAATCAAGCCCATAGCCGCACCGCTGACGGGTTTGATGATTGGCACCCCAGCATCCATCAGCGCCAGGGTCGAGCCACAGACAGAACCCATGGAGGTGGAGCCGTTGGAGGACAGCACCTCAGACACCACACGGATGACGTAAGGGAATTCGATCTTGGGCGGCAGGACGGGGATGATTGCCCGCTCTGCCAGCGCCCCGTGACCGATTTCACGGCGACCGGGCGATCGCATCGGTTTCGTTTCACCCACGGAGTAGGGGGGGAAGTTGTAGTGGTGCAGATAGCGCTTCTGCTCGTCGGGGTGCAGGTCGTCGAGTTCCTGCGCCTCGCCGGGGGTTCCCAGGGTGACGACGGACAACACCTGGGTCAGTTCTCGTTGGAACAGGGCGCTGCCATGCACACGGGGCGGTAGCAGGCTGGTGCGACAGGTGATCTTCCGCACTTCGTCCAGTTTCCGTCCATCCACCCGCACGCCATCTTCAATGATTTGCGCCCGCATCATCTTTTTGGTGACGCTCTTGAAGACGTTGGGCAGGGCTTTGGCATCGGCTTCGGCGGCGACGCGTACGGGATCATCTTCGGCGAGTTCGGCGATCGCCTCGGCGATGCTTCCCTTCACTTCGTCCAGTTTCTCGTCCCGCTCGGGCTTGGTGTACTCAAAGTGCGCCAGGATTTCTTTAATAGAGCTGGTACTTTTTTCAGTAATAAAGTCTTCCAGGGTGGAATCGACTTCGGGCGGGTCGAGGTGGATGATTTCGATGCCCAGTTCTTCCAGCAATTTACGCTGTTCCTGGATCAAATCTCGCACTGCTTCATAGCCAAAGTCGATCGCCTCGATCATGTCATGCTCGGGCAACTGGTTTGCCCCCGCTTCCACCATGATCACGCCATCGGGAGAACCCGCAACCACCAGATCCAGGTCGCCCACTTCAATTTCGTTGTAGGTGGGGTTAATCACAAAGTCATCGCCCACCAGACCCACACGCACCGCTGCCATCGGTCCGTTGAATGGGATCTGCGCCAGCAAGGTAGCGATGGAGGCTCCCGTCACTGCCAGCACATCGGGGGGAACGCGCTCGTCCATCGACAAGGTCGTGGCGACAATCTGAATGTCATCCCGCAACCATTGGGGGAAGAGGGGACGCATAGGGCGGTCAATCAAACGGCTAACCAGCGTCGCTTTTTCGGGGGGGCGTCCTTCTCGACGCAAAAAACCGCCGGGGATGCGCCCAGCGGCATACAATCGCTCTTCGTAGTCAACCAACAACGGCAAAAAGTCAATACCTTCTCGCCCTGAAGATCGCGTTGCGGTTACAAATACGGCGGTTTCTTCGGATTCTACAAGCACCGCACCACCTGCCTGCGGTGCAAGCAGACCCACTTTTAGCCGAATCTCTCTACCATCAAAAGAGATCGACTTATTGATTTCTTCGATCATCGAATGCTTTATCCTTTTTCTTCTTCTTGTTTCTTCTGTGGAAAATCCTAACACCGAATTTCGGGGGGCGTCTCGGATTTTGCATGGAATACCTCAATCGCCCGCTGGTAAATTCATCAGCGATTCAGGCAGAATGCGGCATTGTTGAGTTCGGCAGCGGAAACGGAGCCAAACCACTCAGTGAAGATTTGTGAATGGCGATCGCTCTCCAAAAACGCATTCACCGTCCGTCGCCAGATCGGATCCTCTGCTGGCAATGCTAACCCATAAAACTCGCAAGTGAGCGGCAATTCTGGGACAAACTGATAATCCGCCAGGTTTAGCCCCAGTTGCAGAGCTTCCCCCAACAGCAAAATATCATCTCCGGCAAAGGCGGCGATCGCTCCATCTGCCACCGCCTGCACGGCTTCCTGCCGTCCCTCCACCCCCGCAAAGGGAACAATCGTCGCTTCGGGATAGGCTTGCCGGACAAACGCCTCCGTCGTGGTTTCGCTCAACACCCCCAAGCGCACATTGGGCAGCGGACGATTGGGGTTCACCGTCTCGGCTCCCGCATTCGGCACCAGCATTCGCGTTCCTGCCACAAAGATGGGCTGCGAAAACTGGATGCCTTCAAGGTCGCTGCGGATCGTATTGGGACCGCATTCTAGATACACTGTGCCGTCTCGGACGAGGGTGTAGCGATCGCTGAGAGTCGAGGGCAATTCGCTGGGCACAATGCCCTGGGCAATGTCCAGTTCTTCGCTCAAAAACTCCGCCAATCCGTTGACCAGATCAGCGCAGTAGCCCGTCCAGCGTCCTTCGGTAGAGCCAGGGCGATCGCTGCTCGTACCGTCCAGGAAGCCGAAGGGGGGCGCATCCCGGCGGAAGGCGACGCGCAGGGTGGGGTCATCAGCTAGATTTGCCAGCACGGATTGGTCGGGGGGAAGCGTGGCGATTGGGGCGGGTGGCTCCAGCGGATAGAGGGGCGATCGCCCATAGGTCGCACGGATCTCGGCTTCGGACAGGGAGCGGATCACGTCCAACTGCATGGGTGCGCCTGCGCTGAGGCTGTCGGCAAAGGCGGCGGTGAGGTAGGGCATGGCATCGGGCTGTTCCCGCAAATAGGCATTCAAAAATGCCAGCGCCAGGATGCGGTAGTAACGCTGCCCAAAGGCACCGTAGGAGCCAACCAGAATGGGGGGGAAGGTGTCTGCCCCCTGCGCCCCTTCGGGTTTGGTGGAAAAGTGGCTCCCCGGATCGAGCATTGCTAGATAGCGGCTCTCATTTTGCAGCCACATGAAGGGATAGAACTGCTCCAGCACCACCGGGGCAACGATGTCCTGGCTTCCTGCCACCATCAGCAGGGGGATGTCGATCGCCCCCATTTCCTCCGGTCCAAACAACCCATGCCCGAAGGCGTGTGCGGCGATCGCCGCCCGAATCCGCTCATCCCGCAATTCATAGGTGGTCGGAGGAAGGTACTGCGCCCGACATTGTAAATAGAGGGAGGAGTTGAAAATTCGGTTGGGCTGGCGGCATTCCTGGCGCAGGCGATCGATGTTGAAGGTTGCGCCGCTGAGGGACAGCACCGCCGTTGAGCCGAGGGAGTCGCCCATGACGGCAATCCGCTCCAGGTCGAGAATGCCCTGCCAGCGATCGTCGGTGCTGGCAAGACGCTCCAGTTCGTCGATCAAAAACGAGATCTCCTGGGGGCGATCGACAAACTCAATGGGGCTGAGCAGGGTGTTCAACTGCCCCTGGAGGTAGCTCTGGCGATAGGACAGGTCGCTGCCCACATGGTCGGGCACCAGCACCACATACCCATGGGACGCCAGATGCTCCGCCATGAAGGTGAAGTTTTCCTTCAGCGCCCCAAATCCGTGGGAAATGATGACGATGGGTGCAGGAGCCGTCAGTCCATCGGGGACATAGACATCCACGTCATAATCGTAGTTCACCGTTAGCCCAAGCTCGGTTTGGCGCAGGGCGGGATTGGTCACCGTCACCGTGCCCTGGGTCCAGGTGAACCCGCCGGGAAGGCTGAGGTCGGGCAGTTGCGCCGCATCCATCGCCCCCTGCTCCGCCGCCTCGATCGCCGCCTGATTCCGAATCGCCTCCACCATCGCCCGGTTGTACTCGGCATAGTCAGAGAGCGATCGCACCAGCGCCAGCATCTCTCCTACATCCACCTCCACCCGATTCGTGGGAAATTCCTCCAGCACATCCAGCACCGTCCATCCCGCGTTATCTGCCTTCACCGCCGCATTGATCACCGCCGCTCGGATGGCGTTGAAGCCGTTCACCTCCGGGCTGACCCGGACGAACTCGCTGATTTGGGCGATCGCATCCCGCCCCAAAGGCGAGTAGGTGATGTTGCTAACGGTCACTGCATCGAAGGGAATGGGGCGCTGCAACAAATCCCGAAAGGTAATGCGGGTCGGCTCATCCAGAAAATTCATGAACAGGCGCAAGTCAGAACGAATCTCCCCCGTTTCCGCAAACAACCGCAGGGACTCCACCGACACGCTCACCGTCGCAGGACCGATCACGTTGAACTGCACCTGCTCTGCTGTCTGGGCTAGATTTGGAGCAAGGGACTCGGCAAAGCCGCCCAGAGTGAGGGTGAGGGCGATCGCCACTCCCCGCCGCATCCATTTCGCCCACTTTCCCCGTCCATGTCCCCGTTTCATACCGCTCCTCGACCCACTGAACCCTGCCAATAACCGAATGTCCCGCTTACTCTACCAGAACAGAGAAAAATATTTTCATCACTTTTACAGCGCTTTGCTCTTGAACCCGCCACCGTTGTTCGCCACCGTTGTTGTTGTGAGAGCCGCGCTCAGCGTGGCTCTCACAACAACCTGGTTTTAAGCACTGCAATACACTGAAGAGAAAGCCTCAAGCCTTTTTTCAAAGCCAAAGGTTTGCCCTCACCGTTTGGTTGAGTTTACGTCGAAGCCCTAACTTCCTCTCCCAATAAGCTACTGTGTATACACAACTGGAGCCTCAGCCCACACCCACCCGCAAATAAATTGCGGGCTAATGCATTCAAACCCATTGAAGTGGGTTGATAATCGTGCATCCGGCTTTCCAGTCCGTTTTAACGGACTTCTTGAGATTAGCCCGCAATTCATTTGCGGGTGGGCACAAACGGCGTGCAAAGCAAGCGTAGGGCAAACGTGATGAACGAGTTGATATATCTGTTAATCGTTTTATGAATATTGTTGAGATACTCAAGGCGGACTATAGCCACTTTCCGACGGATCAGACCTACAGCATCTACAGCGACGATGTGTACTTCAAAGACCCGATGAACGAGTTTCGGGGGCGCGATCGCTACCACACCATGCTGGGCTTCATCGAAACCTGGTTCCGCAATCCCCAAATGGATCTGCACGACATCCAGCAAAATGGCAACGAGATTCGCACGGACTGGACGCTGAACTGGACAACGCCGCTGCCCTGGCAACCCCGCATCCACATTCCCGGCTGGAGCGAGCTGAAGCTCAACGACGAAGGGCTGATTTGCTCCCATGTGGACTATTGGAAATGCAGCAAGTGGGATGTGGTGCAGCAGCATATTCCCGGCAGAAGCGATTAATATTCACTCTCAAAAACCAAAACGAAATTTGCTTGAAACGCTTGCATTGCAGTCGTTTCAAGCAAATTTTGTACCCTGGCGCTGATGGCAGTCCTGCACCAAAGCCAGTGGCAAATACTCGTGTTGCGCACAACCGAAACCCGAAGAACGGGAAGGGGCGATCGCCTACAAGGGCATTTAAACGGCGACTAACGTTTGCCCGTGGAATTTGCCTGGGGTGGGTCAATCCAATTAGCCAACAGGGCTGTGGGAATCATCGGCAGCATCGGCAGCAGGCAAATGAGCCACTGGTTCCAGGTGAGGGGCGCGGTTTCGAACAGGATATTCATCACACTCCACTGGCTGAACAGCACTTGCAGGATGATGGCAGCGGCAATTCCCAGGAGCAGAATCGGGGCATTGGCGATCGCTGTCTTGCGACCGCGCAAATATTGCCCAATATTTGCCCCAAGCTGGCTGATGCTGATCAGATAAACAATCCGCGCAGCAACCAGGGCTTGAATCGCCATCGTTCGCGCCACGGCAATATCCCCGGTGGTTGCCCGCGCCCATTCAAACAGCCCAAAAATCAGAATCCAGTTGAACACCGACACCACCAGAATGCGCCGGAATAGCTTGGGGGTGAGGAGGGGTTCGCTGGGGTTGCGGGGGGGCTGTTGCATCAACCCCTGAGACTTCGGCTCAAAGGCGAGGGGAACCGTCATCGTGATGGAGTTGATCATGTTCAGCCAGAGCACTTGCAGGGACAAGATCGGCAACACCCGCGCCAGCAGAGCGCTGATCAAAATCGTCATGGATTCTCCGCCATTCACGGGCAGGAGGAAGGCGATCGCCTTCCGCAAATTCTGGTAAACCGTGCGTCCCTCTTCTACCGCTGCTTCGATGGAGGCAAAGTTATCATCGGTCAGCAGCATTGCCGCAGATTCGCGGGCAACCTCCGTGCCACCTTTGCCCATCGCAATGCCAATATCCGCCTGCTTAAGCGCCGGGGCATCGTTCACCCCATCCCCCGTCATGGCGACGATATTGCCCCTGGACTGGAGCGCTTCCACCAGTTGCAGCTTTTGCGCCGGGGCAACTCTGGCAAACACCGACCCCTCGACCGCAGCATTGTGGATCTCTGCGTCATTCATCTGGGCTAATGTTTGCCCTTCAAAGGCGACAACCCCTGCACTCGTTTGGATGCCCATGCGTTGGGCGATCGCCCGTGCTGTAGCAATGTGATCCCCCGTGATCATCTTGACCTGAATTCCCGCAGACTGGCAGGCATGAACGGCGGCGATCGCCTCTGGGCGGGGCGGGTCAATCATGCCCTGGAGTCCTAGAAACACCAGATCCGTGGCGATGTCCTCATGGTCAATGGCATGGTGCTGCACCGTCACCGTTTTTTGGGCAAATGCCAGCACCCGTAACCCCTGCCCCGCCATCTCATCGACTTCTTGTTTGATCTGGGCAGGATTGAGGGCGATCGCCTCTCCCTGGGCATTCAGCACCTGGCTACACCGACGCAGCAACGCCTCCACCGATCCCTTCACGTAAATCATGCGCGGCTGAGCATCATGGAGCGTTGCCATGTACTGATATTCCGACTCAAAGGGAATCGCATCCATGCGCGGGGTCGCCGTCGTGAGTCTAGCCTGACTCAGCCCCGCTTTTTCCGCCACCGCGATCAAGGCTCCTTCTGTCGGGTCGCCCACCACTGCCCAGTCTGTACCCGTTTGTTTGAGCTGGGAGTCGTTGCAGAGAATGCCTGCGGTCAAACACTGGGCTAAGGCGGGGGGCAATTCCGCCGCATCCAGCCCCATCTCCTTGCCGTTGCGGACCTGGGCAATGTCGCCCCTGGGACTGTAGCCCCCACCACTGACGCGATAATGTTGCCCCCCGGCATAAATCGCCTGAACTGTCATCTGGTTTTCCGTCAGCGTCCCGGTCTTATCGGAACAGATCACCGTGGCACTGCCCAACGCCTCCACCGCTGGCAGCTTGCGAATGATGGCGTTGCGCTTCGCCATCCGGTTCACGCCGATCGCCAGCGTAATCGTCACCACCGCAGGTAAGCCTTCGGGGATGGCACTCACCGCCAGGGCAACCGCCGCCTCAAACATATCAACCCAGGAACCTCCCTGCCCCAACCCCACTACAAAGGTGAAGGTCGCCAGGGTCAGGATCACATAGAGCAGCGTGCGGCTGAATTTCTCAAACTTCCGGGTCAGCGGTGTGGTGAGGCTGACGCGATTTTCCATCGATCGCGAAATCTGCCCCATCTCGGTCGCGTTGGCAGTCGCGACGACGATGCCCTGCCCCTGACCAAAGGTGACAAAGCTACCCGCATACGCCATGTTGCGCCGCTCTGCCAGGGGCGTATCCTCAGACAGCACCTGGACGGCTTTCTCCACGGGAACCGATTCCCCGGTTAGACCCGATTCATCCACCTGCAAGTTGCGCACCCGCAGCAATCGCAAATCTGCCGGGACTTTATCCCCCGAAGTCAGCATCACCACATCCCCCGGCACCAGATCCCGCGAAGGAATCCGCAGGGGTTGCCCTTCCCGCAGAACAGTCGTTTCGGTCGTGACAGCTTTGGCGAGAGAGGCGATCGCCCCTTCTGCCTTCGCCTCCTGCACATAGCCGATGATGGCGTTGATCAGCGTCACGCCCCAAATCACCCAGGCATTCGTCCAGGAACCCAGAAACGCCTTAACCGCCCCAGCCAGCAGCAAAATGTAGAGAAGCGGCTGATGAAATTGCAGCAAAAACCTCAGCCACGCAGGCTTTCCAGGCTTAAACTGCAACTCATTCCAGCCATGCTGCTCATAGCGGCGAGCCACCTCCTCAGGGGTTAACCCAACCTCTGCACGGCTGCCCAAGCTCTTTACAACTTCGTGGTCAGCCAACGCATGATAAGACCTCGAATGCAACTGGACAATCATCACATCCTCCAACTCCTGAATTTAATTTCCCGAAGAAGAACTGCAAGCAGCGTTTCTTCTAAAGACTAGTGTCCCTCTCAAATAGCAGAGACAGAGCTTCATTCATTTAGGTTTAACATTACCCCTTATCTGTAAGGGATCTGCGGATTAAAAAAATCCCAATTTTTGAGAGAGAAGGCTGGCAGAGCCAGCCTTCTCTCTCAAAAATTGGGATTTTTTTATTTTCTTGCAAGTCCCTTAGCAGCAAAGCCAATTCCATGCCTCACTGACCACGACCCGGCTTGCAATCTGCAAATCCCAATGCCTCCGAGTCTAAAAAACTGGCGATCGCCATCTCAACTACAGCTTCAACGGGATATTCAATCTCAGCAGCACGCTCAACCAGAGCCGTCCGAATTCGCTCCGGCAAGCGTTCTAAAATGACCTCCGCATCCGTAGCAGAAAGTTGCTCTTGAAGTTTGGCTTGCATAGCATCACCTTTCAGTAGGGATCTGAGCGTTGTAGGGAGGTTCGGTAGCTCTGAGGATGATCGCTTCTAGTTCCAATAGTAACGCTGGGTTTTCCCAATAGGGAATGACCTGTGCTGCAATGCGCACATCCTCATCATGATATTTGTCCAGCCACGCCCATAGGAAAGCTTTATGCCCACCATTAAAGCGCCCCCGCAAACTCTTGGTTTTACCGACATAAAGCAAACCATAAGTTTTGTGCCGAATTGCATAAATGCCAGGACGTGCGGGGAGATTACGAAACTCACGACTTAATGATTGGCATTGCTCAAAGGGGATTAAGGCGATCGCATCCAAAATATTTCGCGCTTGAATTTGCAACTCAGAATCATCTGTTGGCATAGGACAAAACAGTAACCACAGTTAGAAAAACTGTCAGGGGCGATCGCCTACAAAGGCATCTAATCCTTATCCTCTTTACCAATGCCGCTACTCGCTTGATGCCAGCCCATCATCCTTCAGCCGAATGGTGATACGTATCTTTCCCCTGGGCGTAGGGGCGATCGCGCCACGCTTACCCTGGCTGAAATCAACTTCGGCGTCCATTTTTCCATCTCCAAGGATCACGTACGAAATAAAACCCGAAATTTTTGCTGAGAAGCGCGGTATTGCCGCGCTTCTCAGCAAAAATTTCGGGTTTTATTTTATTTTTAATCCTAAATGTTGAGCCGTTGATATACCACGTCGAGGTGTTTCAGGTGTTGGGTGGGGTCGAAGCAGGTGGCGATCTCGTCGGGGGAGAGGTGGGAGGTAACGCGCTCGTCCTGGGAGATGAGGGCGCGGAAGTCGCCTTCGGGCTTGTTCCAGGCGGTGTGGGCGTTCGACTGGACGATCGCATATGCCTCCTCGCGGGTCAGCCCCTTTTCCACCAGCGCCAGCAACACCTTCTGGCTGAAGATGACGCCCCCGTAGACATTCATGTTGCGCTCCATGTTTTCGGGGTAGACCAGCAGGTGCTTGATCAGGTCGGTGGCTTCTACCAGCATGAAGTGGAGGAGGATGCAGCAGTCGGGGAAGGCGACCCGCTCAACGGAACTGTGGGAGATGTCTCGTTCGTGCCAGAGGGCGACGTTTTCGAGGGCGGCGATCGCATGACCTCGCAAAATCCGCGCTAACCCGGTGAGCCGCTCAGAGCGGATGGGGTTGCGCTTGTGGGGCATGGCAGAGGAACCCTTTTGCCCTTTGGAGAAAAATTCTTCGACTTCCAGCACATCGGTGCGTTGGAGGTTGCGGATCTCGACGGCGAAGCGCTCGATGGAGGCGGCAACCAGGGCAAAGGTCTGGAGGAATTCGGCATGGCGATCGCGCGAGATCACCTGGGTCGAGGCGCAATCTGGCTCCAGCCCAAGCTTCTGGCAGGCGAGGGCTTCCACTTTAGGGTCAATGTTGGCGTAGGTGCCCACCGCTCCCGAGATCTTGCCAACGGCAATTTGCTTGTGCAGGCGGCAGAGGCGATCGCGGTGGCGCAGCATTTCTGCCAGCCAACCCGCCAGCTTGAAGCCAAAGGTCATCGGTTCGGCGTGGATGCCGTGCGATCGCCCCACCATCACCGTGTCGCGATGCTGCTGTGCCTGGTAGCGAATCGCCTGAATCAGCGATTCTACATGGCTGGAGATCACATCCAGGCTGGCGACCAGTTGCAGCGACAACGCCGTATCCAGCACATCGGAACTGGTCATGCCGAGGTGAATATAGCGCCCTGCTTCCCCGACATGCTCGTTCACATTGGTCAAAAATGCGATGACATCGTGGCGCACCTCTGCCTCAATTTCGAGGATGCGCTGCGGGTCAAAGGCTGCCTTTTCCTTGATGGTTGCGACCGCATCGGCAGGGATATAGCCCAACTCCGCCTGCGCTTCGCAGACCGCGACCTCTACCTCAAGCCAGGTCTGAAACTTAAATGCATCTGTCCACAAATCGCCCATTTCGGGCAGAGTATATCGCTCAATCAAGGTTCGCTACACCGAAGACAACCGATCTATCTTACTATTTCCCATTGGGCTATTTCCCATCGGGTGCATCCCACTTTTGCAGATTGAAGTCCCAGCTTTGCAAGTGCGGCGGGCGAGGCCCGCCGCACTTGCAAAGCTGGGATGCACCCTTTCCCATCCCCCCCATTGCGCTCAAAATTGCGCTCAAAAATTCCCCGATGCCGCTCCCCATGCCTGTATGAGTGGAAACCATGTCCCTGAAAACTTGAGACCTGCGCTAACTTGGACCTGCGCTACTATTGACCGTCGAGTTCATTCGTCATTTCCTCTCACTTTGTTTCTGTTTATGTCGCTTCCTCTCTGGATTTTTAAATCCCCTGTCAAGGCACTGTCTGCCTATCGCTCCAAGCAACAAGAAGCATCAAGCGTTCATTCTTCTCCTGCTCACGCTGTTCAATCCTTTCAATCGTTACAGAGCCTTCCCATAGCCGGACTGGCACTCTTGCTGAGCGTGGGAGGGTTTGTGGGAACCTCGCGTCCGGCGCAGGCACAACGCCCAGAATTCTGCCACTTGCCCACCCACGAAGTGCAACAGAAGCAGCAACTTCTGGTGGCAGGCTTGCGGGGCGATGAACGCAGCATGGAACAGTACGAGGATATGGTCGATCGCCATGCCGAGTTCCTCAAAGATTGCCGCCAGCAAAACTGGCCCCAAAACCAGGCGATTTGGGTGCGGCTTTATCCCTGTGATGCCCGTCCGGGAGTGATGGAACAGCTTTTCGACATGATGGTGAACAAGGGCTACAACCGGGTCTATGTGGAGGTGTTTGGCGCAGGACAGGTGTTGCTGCCCCAGGCGGATAACCCAACGGTATGGCCCTCGGTGGTGCGATCGCCCGGCTACGAAAACCAGGACTTGCTGGCAGAGGCGATCGCCAAAGGGCGCGAACGGGGCATGAAGGTCTATGCCTGGATGTTCAGCATGAATTTTGGGCATTCCTACTTGCAGCGCTCCGGTTCGCCCCAAATCCTGGCGCGCAATGGGCAGGGACAAAGCAGCCTCGACTATTCCCGACAGCTCAGCATCAACGGGGGCGAAGTCAACCACGAAGAAGTGTTCATCGACCCTTACAACGCCCAGGCGCGAACGGATTACTACACCCTGGTGCAGTCGGTGCTGCGACGCAATCCGGATGGGATGCTGTTCGACTACATCCGCTACCCAAGGGGTTCTGGTGCAGACTCTGTCGCAGATCGGGTGGATGACCTGTGGATTTATGGGTCTTCGGCTCAGCAAGCATTTTTGCAACGGGCACAGAACCGCAGCGGACAGGACATCATTCGCCGCTTTTTGCAGCGGGGCTATCTGACGAACCAGGATGTCGTAGAAGTGGCATCCCTCCACCCTGGTGAACCGCAACCCCTATGGCAAAGCCTGGAACCCACATCCTCCTACGGTGCCGCAACGGCTGACCAGCGCCGCGTCTACTTGCAACAAAATTTGTGGAGACTGGCGATCGCCCACGCATTCCAGGGCGTTGTAGACTTCCTCAACACTGCCGCTGCTCCCGTTCAGAGCCACGGCATCCCGGCTGGAGCCGTCTTCTTCCCCGAAGGCAACCAGTTTGTGGGACAAACCGGAATCGATTCACGGGTGCAGCCCTGGGATCGCTTCCCCCGTTCAATGGAGTGGCACCCCATGTCCTACGCTACCTGTGGGGGCACAGGGTGTATTGTGAGCCAGATCCAGCGGGTGGTGGAACAGGCGACGAATCCAGGACAGGTCAAGCCCGTGCTGGCAGGGGATTGGGGCGAACGCATGAACAACCGCCCCGCCCTCGAAGCTCAAATGCTCGCCATCCGCCAGGCAGCGCCACAAATTCGCACCGTCAGCCACTTCGCCTTCTCCTGGCAAGAACCAGAGTACGATCGCCAGCGCAAATTCTGCGAGCTGTAATGTCCAGGATCGCCCCCATACCTTGCCCTTAGGATCACGTACAAAATAAAACCCGGAATTTTTGATGAGAAGTGCGGCAGTGCCGCACTTCTCATCAAAAATTCCGGGTTTTATTTTATTTTTAATCCTTAGGAGATTTCTGAGAAAGAATATCCCCATTTTTTGGGAGAGAGCGCGGCTAAGCCGCGCCTTCTCCCTGCCATCGGGTCATCGGGCGCGACGGTTCCCTCACGGGCTATCGCTGGGGCATCGAGCGGAAACAGGCATTGCTGGAACGAGAAGCCCTACTGCCCCAACCCAAGCAACTCTCAATTTTCTAAGGGCTGAGTAAATAGTTTGGGAAATTAGGTGCGACAAAGCCGCACCTGATTTCCCAAACTATTTACTCAGCCTCAGTAATGTCGGTGGGGGGAGGGGCGATCGCCTCAAACGCAGGGCAGTAGCCCTCTGGGCTGACGCGGAAGCCATGCAAGGGTGACGCCGGATTCCGGCAGCGGTGGTTGCGGCAAAACTGGCAGTTCTGGCAGCATTCCCGCTCCAGGTCGAGGGGATGCTCGATGCTCTGCGCCAACTCCCGCTGCGCCATGCCCCGAATCACCAACTCGTCGCCCTGCCACCGTGCCTCAATAATCCCCGTATCTGCCAGTTGTTCCCATCGCGGATCGGCACGCAATGTTTCGGGCAGTTGCAGCGAAATGCCCTCATCCGCCTCATTCCACTCGCCGATATAGCGGGTATCGGGGGGAGCCGGTTGGATGAAGGCATCGCCCACGGGCAGTTCTACCCGTTGCCCATTGCCGGGGATATGGAGTTGATAGCGGTTTTGTAACTCTTCCAGGTTGGCAAGTTCGGCGCGATCGCCCTCCGTCCCATGCACAAACACCACATGCTGGGGGCGCAGATTGTGAATCAGTTGCGCTGTGTTGGAGCCATCGCAATGGTCGCTCAGCAAGTAGGTATCCACCGTGAGATGACCACTAGCCAGCGCCGCTTGCACCGCAGGCGTCATCTGCTCCTCTGGCAGATCGGCAGGTTCAGCGTTGGATTCCTGGGACAGCAGCAGCAACCAGGGAAAATTTGAAGCTTGCAGGTAGGGCGCGAGGTCCGCACTGCGGTGGATGAGGACGATCGCCGGATGGCTCTCATCCCACACAGGCGCAGGCGCATCGGCAGACAGACGGCGGACATGGGGGCGCACCCGTTCATCCCAAAACAGCGGTTGGTGGCGGGCAAAGTTTTGCACCGAACTGGGGAGATGGGGCAACAGCGACAGATACGCGTCGCAACCCGCCGCCACAATCGGGTCTACCCAAATGTCGATATCGCGCCCGGTGAAATGGTGATGGCTCCGCAACAGCATCAAAAGCTCCTGCCCTAAACCCAGGGTCGGCGTGGGGAGCAGCACAGAATGGCGATGGGCGATCGCCCGATAAATCAACTCCGCCAGTTGGTTTTCCTGTTGCCGTCGCCGGGGCAGGCGTGTCAGTCCATTGCTACTTTCGACGACCAGCACATCTGGCTTCAAGCCCCGGACATCCTCCAAAGGCAAGCCATTTACCAGGCGCGTGTTCGACAGGAAGAAATCCCCGGTATAAAACAGCGAGAGGGGGCGATCGCGGGTCGCGGTCGGGTCCATCTCCGTCAGCAAAATAGCAGCCGCTCCAGGGAGGTGTCCGGCTGGAAACAGCTCCACTCGCAACCCTGGCAGTACTTCGATGGGCGATCGCCACGGCAAAGCCCGCCCAAAGGCTGGGATCTCTGGCTCCTCCAACCAATTGAGCGGCAGCAGTTGCGTCGTCGCATCGCTGGCATAGATTGGCAGGCGAGGAAAATGGCGATGCAATGACAGTAGCCCACGGGCATGGTCGGCATGGGCGTGGGTACACAGCACCATGTCAGCGGGTGGATAGTCGCCTTTCTCCAGCAGCGGAGACAAATCTGCCAAACCGCAATCCAATAACACCCGATGCGTGCCAATTTGCACCAACAGGCAAACGCCTTCTTGTGCAGCGCCCACCCCATAGGGCAGACAAGCCAATTCTGTCACTGTGTCTGGAATAGGAGTGCCAACAAAATAAAAAAGTTACCCAATCCAAAAATGCGTCAGCATTCGTCTGACGCATCCAAAGCCATCAAAACCGCTCAAACAATCCCGCCAAAATCTATGGGCGGAACGAATGGGGCAAGGGTTGATGGGGTTCAATCGAGCCGACAACGCATCACCTCCGCTAACGGCATCGGTTGATTGCTTGCTCTATGGGGAAACGGCGATCGCCCTAGTGAGCGGAGCCGTTACCGTGATAATTATCGGTGTCATAAAAACCGTTGCGCGTTCCAAAGAACAAACACGCTGCAATAAAGATGGGCGTTAACCCCAACAGAATGACTTTTACGTCCATAGATAAGTCCTTATGATTTAACAATCGATATTAACGGGTGAATTATGAATCTCCTCAAGACTCTAAGATCCAAACTCACCAAATCTTGGGAAATTCAATATTTTGTAAGACTCAGCAGGGCGTAGGAAACTGGGAAACGGAGCAAAAACCACCCTACCCAACCTCATTCATCGCCCTATCGGCTGTGCCAAAGCCATCCAGCAGTTTTGCTTTGGAAATGCCCTGACCTCACGTATCCAATATACAACCCTCCTTTTCGACCTGTGCTGTGACCTGTGATGTTTTGACCTGCGATCGCCCATGCTCGACTCGTCCTTTTTCTCCCCAGCTCTGCATCCCATCCCGTCCGCGAAACCCATTGAGGCAGCATGGTTAGGGCGATGTGCCACCGAGGTCGCCCCCGATCTGCTGGGCTGCACCCTGGTCCGTCGCTGGGAAGATGGGCGCTGCATCCGAGGACGGATTGTGGAAGCCGAAGCCTACACCCCCGGCGATCCTGCCTGCCATGCCTACCGCCGCCGCACCGCCCGCAATGCCGTCATGTTTGGACCCGCCGGATTTTCCTACGTGTACCTGATTTACGGCATGTACCACTGCCTCAACGTGGTGACAGATGCAGATGGCGCGCCCAGTGCCGTCTTGCTGCGGGCGCTGCAACTGGAAACCATCCCCCCCGAAGCCAACCCACGGAACGAGAAACCCACCCGCGTCGCCGCCGGACCCGGCAAACTCTGCCGCGCCCTCGACATCGATCTCTCGCACACAGAAACCCCACTAAAGCCAGGACAGAGCCTCTGGCTCGAACACCGATCGCCCGACCTCACCCAAGCCTGGGAAGACGGGGCGATCGCCGTCACCCAAACCACCCGCATCGGTATCTCCCAGGGCATCGACCACCCCTGGCGCTGGTACGTCACCGCCAGCCCCGCCGTCTCGAAACGCTAGCCGATCAACTCAGTCCTCAGTTTGAGCATCCGTAAGATTTCTCTGGCGAGAACCTTCTACCCCTGAGAAGGTGAGGAGAAAGTCAGGGCTTCACACCATGCAGCAGATTCAACAGCAGCGATCGCACGATTGGGAACAGGTTCGAGCAAAATTTCAGCAAATTTGGGGCTATTCCGATTTTCGCCCACCCCAGGGAGAGATCGTTCGTAGCCTGCTGGAAGGACAGGATACCCTCGTCGTCATGCCCACCGGAGGCGGCAAATCCATCTGCTTCCAGCTTCCCGCCCTCATGCAGCAAGGATTAACGCTAGTAGTGTCGCCGCTGGTCGCGCTAATGGAAAACCAGGTGCAGGAACTGCGATCGCGCCACCTTCCTGCCGCCTCCATCCACAGCGAGATCCCCGCCCACCAGCGCCGCCATACCTTACAGAACCTCGATCGCCTGCGCCTGCTCTACCTTTCCCCCGAAACCCTCCTCACCCCCGCCGTCTGGGAAAAACTCTGCCATCCATCCCTCCAAGTCACCGGGCTAATTCTGGATGAAGCGCATTGCCTCGTGCAATGGGGCGATACCTTTCGTCCCGCCTATCGACGATTGGGAGCCGTACGCTCAGCCTTATTGCAGCACAAACCAGCAGGGAGCCAGATGGCGATCGCCGCCTTCACCGCCACCGCCGATCCCCACGCCCAAAACACCATCCGCCAAGTCTTACAACTCCAAACCCCCCAGCAATTCCTGATCAACCCCTACCGCGACAACCTGGCACTCTCCGTAAAAACCGTGTGGACACCACGGGGTCGCCGTCAGGCACTGCTGCAATATATCCAGCAGCGCTCCGGCAAACCAGGGCTGGTCTACGTCCGCACCCGCCGCGACAGCGAAGAACTGGCAGAATGGCTCACCCACAAAGGACACCGCACCATCGGCTACCACGCCGGACTCGGTCCCCAAGAGCGGCGGCAAATCGAAGCTGATTGGATTGATGGCAGAATCCCCTTCGTGATCTGTACCAGCGCCTTTGGCATGGGAAAGAATGCACAATGGAAAGTGCAGAGTGCCGAATCGGATAATGAAGCGAATCATCGGCTATACAAGGGTTAGCAGCAAATCGTCAGAACAGTTGAATGCTTTAGAGCAGCACAAGGCGCGATTAGAAGCTGCTGGCTGTACGGAGATTTTCACGGACATCGCCTCCCGTTCCCGTGCCAGCCGCAAGGGACTGGAAACGGTTCTGGGAATCATCGAGCGCCAGGAGTGTGATGAAGCTATTTTCATCCGCATCGACCGCATCACGGACTCTCCCGCCTTACTGGAACGTGCCATTAATATCTGCCTGAAAGCCAAAGTTGCCGTGCGGGGGCTGGATGACTCCATCGACTTCACCACGGTCGGGGGGCGGCTCCATGCCCGGATTCTCTGTAACCTTGCCCGTGCCGAAGTGGAACGGTTAGCGGAACGGGTTAAGCATGGGCATCGCCACCACCGGGATCGCAATGCTGCCTACTTCGCCCCCTTCGCTTACAAGAAGGTAGATGATCGCCTCGAACTCGACCATGCCCCCTTCCTCTGCATCTTGGAAACCCGTGAGGAATTTTCCAGGATGATGATGGGACGGATGTTGATCGACCTTTTCCTTGAACACCGAACCCTCCGACGAACGCTTCGTGATTGGAATTCTTACTTTGGGATTCAGACCTTCAGCAACACGGGCAAAGGTAATCGCCAGCCACGGGGCAAGGTGGGCTTTGGGGCGACCTCCCTTACCTCCTGGCTGACCAACCCTATTCTGCGAGGACACATTGCCTACGGACGCGCCCAAAAACAAAACCAGAAGCATCAACATCAGTGGGACATCCGCTACAACACCCATCCTGACCATCGCCTAATGACGGAAGAAGAGCACCAGCAGATTGCAAATATTCTGGACTGGAACGCCAAGCACCGGGGCTATGCGTTATTAGCAAAAGACGTTCACCCGCTATCGGGGTTGATTGCCTGTCAGCAATGCGGAGGGCGCTGCCGTATCATAAGCTTTCGCCTCCGCACCGATTCGTCCGTCAAGTATCATTCCTACCAGTGCAAAAACTACGTCCTGAAAGCCTGCACCATGAAACGCAGCATCCGGGAAACCCAGGCGGAGGATCAGGTCATCCAGGCGCTATGCCAAAGGGCTACAGAACTGTCTGCGATCGCCGCCACCTCCGGTACGGATACCCTGGACTCCCCCGAAATCCTGAAACTCCGGGCTGAGATCGACTACCTGAAAGCCGCTCCAGGGAACCGTGCCGCCGCTATAGTGGCTTCGCTGGAACAAGAGTTGCGCGATCGCCTTGCCGAGCAGGAGAGACAGCAGACAACCGAAAGCAGCAAGCAAAGCCTGCTGGAAACCTTTGCTGACCGCCAATACTGGACTACCCTATCGTCCGAAGAACGGCGGGACATCTACCGAGCACTGGTCAACCGCATCGTCATCCAGGATGGTGAGATTGTTCAGATTGAAATCATGGTGTGAGGGGAACGGATGAAGCGGATCATCGGTTACACCAGAGTCAGCAGCAATTCCCCAGAACAGTTGAAAGCGCTGAAACAACACAAGCACAGACTGACTGAAGCGGGTTGTACGGAAATTTTTACCGACATCGCCCCCCGGTCACGGGACAAACGGAATGGGCTGGAAAGGGTACTGGGAATTATTGAGCGGAAGGAATGCGATGAAGCGGTTTTCATCCGCCTAGACCGTATCACCGACTCTCCCACGGTTCTGGAACGCGCCATCACCATTTGCCTGGATGCCAACATGCCGATCCGGGGCTTGGATGACTCCATCGACTTCACTACAGTTGGGGGGCGGCTCCATGCCCGGATTCTTTGTAACCTTGCCCGTGCCGAAGTGGAACGGCTCTCCGAGCGGGTCAAACATGGACACAAGCACCACCAGAACCGCAATGCTGCCTACTTCGCCCCTTTCGGCTACAAAAAGGTAGGCGATCGCCTGGAACTGGATCACGCCCCCTTCCTCTGCCTGATAGAAACCCATGAGGAATTATCCAGAGCGGCGGTCGGGCGGCTCATGGTTGAAGATTTTTTGCAATGGCTCTCTCTCCGTAAGGCGCTTCGCACCTGGAACACTCGTTTCGGACTCCAGACCTTCCGCTATCGGGGCAAAGGCAACCATCAAGCCAGGGGCAAGTTGGGCTTCAGCATCGTCTCCCTGACAAGCTGGCTCAATAACCCTATCCTCCGAGGACACATAGCTTATGGACGTTCCCGACGACAACGCCAGCGGTTTGAGAACCTGTGGGATGTGCGCCCCAACACCCATCGAGAGCATCGGTTACTGACCGAGGAAGAGTATCGCGTCGTGGCAAAAATCTTAGAGAACAACTTCCAAAACTACGAGCAGGATCAAGGACATACTCCGGTTTACCCTCTATCCGGCTTGGTTTTCTGCGGTACTTGCGGAATGCGTTGTATCAAGGTCAATTCACGGTTACTGAGCACCCCAGACCATTATCGACATTCCTACCAGTGCGAAAACTACAAAACCGTTCGAGCCTGTTCCTCAAAATCCAGTGTTCGTCAGGAAATCCTGGAAGCAGCATTAATTGAGGCGCTTTGCCAGAAGGCAGAAGACCTGGCGGCGATCGCCACAGAACCAGAAACGGCTCCCGAATCCCCTGAAATCACCAAACTGCGGGAAGAACTGGAATATTACCAGTCTGCCCCTGGGCATCATGCCGCCCTACTGGTGCAGGAAATCGAACAGGAACTTGAGGTACTGCTAGCACGGCAAAATCAAGTACCGGAAGACAAGCCAGATACTCAAAATATCTTGATCACGCTAAATTCGCCCCTCTATTGGCAAACTCTCACACCAGAAGAAAAACGAGAGCTATACCGAGCGCTAGTGAGTCGGATTGTGATTCAAGAGGGGCGGGTTATCAAGATTGAATTGAAAGTGTAGAAGGGTGCTGAGCAGCCGCATTGCGATGCGAGAAGGGCAGATAGAGGGGATCGAGCTAACGGTCTGACCTACCCCAACTCCTTCAACCGCTCCTCCTGGGCGATCGCCTCAAACAGATCCGCTACCGAATCCGTCCGTACCTGAAACGGCGGGTCAAGCTGCACCTGCTCCAGAGCGGCGATCGCCTGCACCACCCCGTCATAGGCAGCGTTCAGGCGCTCCCGCTGTTCTGGGGTTTGTGGCTCTGCGGTCACGATGCGAAGGAGCAGGGCACGGAGTTGGGCAAGGTCGGCGTCAAACATAATAGAACATCTGAACTATTCAGATCCTAGCATTATCGCCCTCCAGGGCGGACACTGGCGGCGCGATCGCCACAGCGAGTACCATCAGAGGCAATATCATCAGGATTCTCGCAATTGCCATCACCAGAGGCAGCCGCCGGACTGCTGCTGCCTCCGCCGCCGCGACGTGCCTCCCGCTCAAAATCGTACAGACCTCTGCCAGGAGCATACCCGCTCCAGTAAGGGCGCATCCCCCTGACCATATTTATGGCTCCCTCCCAGTTGTAGGTGACTTCAACACCTCCACCGCCTACGCTGCACCCCAGAACCGCCATCTCCTCTTCATACATGGCGTTCCACTGCACCAGGGAAACCCGATACTCCAGGAGCATCTGTTGATAGGCAGAGGTGATCTCAGGAGAGGCTACCATCTGATCCACCAGGGCGATCGCCTCCGCCCATTCCCGATCACAAACCGCTTCCCTTAAGGCGGTGTGCTGTGTCTGTAGATCCGCTTCCTGGGCTTGTATAGCCGTGGGCAATCCCAGAACCAGAACTACAGACAGAGCAGACAGACTGGACAGATACTTTCGAATACGCATAACACTACGTTCCTCTAGATGCCCTCCCAGTGTGCCCAGCAGCACCAATAGACTCACGGTTTTTGCTCAGAAACAGGAAAGTTTCGCCAGACAGTCCGGCAGACGATTTGTTGAAGACGAAAAAAGGAATGGAATTAGAAAGGAGATAATTTTGTCTAGGGCGTGTCATCAATTAAATCTGAAAGGTCCGACTAGTGGGACTTTCGGGGGCTATGGCATTGAGGAATCTTGACGCTTAGAAAGCTTGACCTGTAAGGCTCGCAGCACCTAATTGATGACACGCCCTAGGTCTACTCAATCTCTATATGGGTTACAGCAAAGCCACCTCGTCCATCCCGAAAACCATCTGGTATATCAAAAGTGAAGTGGGTGACTCGAAGCAAATCAACATCAGGGAAATGTTGAGTAATAGGCATCCGATATGACCTTTCATCCAAATTACTACCAGAAACGACCTCTCCAGTTTGAGGATTCAACCAGCTACAGTTTTGGTTTGTGTCTGCATCATTAATACAAAAGTTGACTGCTCTTGTTCCCTCGGAAAAGATTATATGCACCTCAATTTCTTCAGGGTTTTCAAGGCTTTCGCGATACTCATTACTCACAAATAAGTTTAAGCCAACAAAATCCTGGTAGGAGTTGTAATAGAGGTTTGAACGATCAAATTGATTGTTTGTTGTAGATTCAGGAATGAATGGGTTAGGTGTGATGGTGTTTTCCTGAATTACCTTACCTAACCTTTCGACTTCATGCTCAAGCTGATTCTTCTCTTGCTCCAGGCTGTTGTATGCAAGTTGAAACTGATTCAATGTCTGTTCAGCTTCCACCTGATTTGCAAGTGCAAGCTCCCTCTGCTCCCTCAACGCAGGCATTCTCCCACTTTCATAGACAAATATTGGAACTCCAGCACACGCACTTAAGATAAGCAGAATCGTTCCAAGTTCTTGAAGTGTGAGGGTTTTGAGTAGCCCTCTATCTTTATCGGACTGTACCCTGTCATCGTCTTGTTCAGGAGCCATGTCAAATAGGGAATAAAAACCTCGCTACCTTTATAGGCGTTCTCGCGTTCTTAGGAACTCTTTCTTAAAATTTTTTACTGCATTTTCCAAAAACCTGGGAACACTAAGCCCAGCATCTCTACTGCCACCTGTCTATGGCGACTCTGATTCCGGCATTCAGCACCTGCTCTCAACGGATGACCCCTGGTGAGCGGCGCTGTGCCCAACGGCTCGAAGCCAAGCTGGAGGAGGATTACCTGCTCTGGTACGACGTTCCCGTTGGTCACAAACGCCTCCACCCCGATTTCATTCTCCTCCACCCACACCGGGGCGTTATCGTCCTGGAAGTAAAGGACTGGAAACTCAGCACCATCCAGGATATTGACCCTGACAGAGCCATCATCCTCACCGACACCGGAACCAAAACCGAGAAAAACCCGCTCATCCAGGCACGGGGCTACGCCCTGGCGATCGCCTCCCTCCTCGAACGTGATCCGCTGCTAGTACAGGGCGCGGGAAACCACCAGGGCAAACTCGCCTTCCCCTACAGCTACGGTCTGGTGCTGACCAACATCACGCGCAAACAGTTCGAGTCCGCCAACCTGGGCGCTGTCCTGGAGCCAAACCTGGTCATCTGCCAGGATGAAATGTACGAATCCGTTGATCCGCTGGAGTTACAGCAACGGCTCTGGGACTTCTGCACTTACCAATTTGGCGAACCCCTTACCTCAACCCAGATCGACCGGGTGCGCTGGCACCTGTTCCCCGAAGTGCGGATCGGGGTGCAGCTCTCCCTGCTACCGGATGAACCCCCAGAACAGGCGGCTAAGCCCACTCTGCCCGACATCATGCGGGTGATGGACATGCAACAGGAGCAACTGGCCCGTAGCCTGGGGGACGGGCATCGGGTCGTTCACGGGGTCGCTGGCTCTGGCAAAACCCTGATCCTGGTCTACCGCTGCCTCAAACTGGCGCGGGAACTGAGCAAACCCATCCTGGTACTGTGCTTCAACAAATCCCTCGCCGCCCGACTGCGCCAACTGCTCACCGAGAAAGGGGTGGGCGATCGCCAGGTTTCTGTGCGCCATTTCCACGGCTGGTGCTCCGACATCCTGCGTCAGCATCACCTCCCTGTCCCCAACTACAATCAGTTCAAAGGGGATGCCTACGCCAAAGAACTGGTGCAGCGGGTGATCGATGCCGTAAATGCGGGTAAAATCCCGGCTGGCACCTACGGAGCGGTGCTGATTGATGAAGGGCATGATTTCCTGCCCGACTGGTTCCGCCTGACCGTGCAGATGGTAGACCCGGAAACCAACGCCCTGCTCGTCCTCTACGACGATGCCCAGCACATCAACCACCGCCAGAACCGCCGTCAGTTCAGCTTCAAGAGCGTCGGTATCCAGGCACAAGGGCGTACCACCGTCCTGAAGATCAACTACCGCAACACCGAAGAAATCCTCTCCGTCGCCTACGCCTTCGCCAAAGAGTTCCTGGAAAGCCCCCAAACGGGGGCAGACGGGGACGATCGGGGGACAGACGGGGACACCGAAGACAGCCCCATGCTGGTGCTACCGGAAACCGCCGGACGGCACGGACCCAAACCCCAACTGATCCGCCTGCCCAGCTTCCGCGCCGAAGCCGAGCACATCGCCACCCAAGCCCAGCGGCTCCACGCTGATGGGATGGACTGGGACGATATAGCGGTGGTCTATCGGGTGAAGTGGATGGCAGAGAAGGTGGGCGATCGCCTCCAGGCGGCTGGCATTCCCTACGAATGGGTGAACCAACCCAATAGCCAGGGTTATAACCCCTCCCAACCATCGGTGAAGCTGATCACCATGCACTCTTCCAAGGGCTTGGAATTCCCCGTGGTCTTCATCCCCGGTCTGGGCTACCTGCCCCATGCCCAGGAAACCCCAGCAGATGAGGCGCGGTTACTGTATGTGGCGATGACCAGGGCGATCGACCAGTTGGTGCTGTCGGGGCATCAGGGGTCGGCGTTTGTGCGGCGGTTAGAGAAGGTGGTGGGTAGCTAAAACAAGGAGAATGCTATGGATATTGAAGTGATCAAGGAACGGTTACAGCTTCCAGAACTGAAGACGTATGACTGGGTAGAACTGGCGTTGTGTCACCCCAGCTATATCAACGACGATGCAAAGGGAAATGAAGCTGAAAGCCAGCGGTTACGCAATAAGCACAAACAGATGGAGTACCTGGGAGACTTCATCATGAATACGTCCATCGGGGATTACCTGTGCCGAAAATTCCCCGAAGCTGATTCTGGCAAGCTCACCATAATTTCTAACGTACTGAAAGACAAAGACTGTGCCCGTACCTACGCTTTTGAAATCGGTTTAGACCAGGACAATCTTGCTCAGCTTGGCGGTAGCATAGACGATGTAGCAAAGCGGGGAAAGGCTTTTGGGGACATATTCGAGGCTCTGATGGGGGCTATTTATCTATCAAGTGGTCGCAATTTCACCGTCGCCCGTGAGTGGTTCTACCAGCGTTGCACCTCAGCTCTAGAACGCTTAATTGCGGAAGTAGAAACTCAACCATGACCCCAGAACACTTCTCCCAGCAAGCCCTCGACCTGTTGCTTCAGGGCGCTCTCCAGCGAGAGCGGCTGGTTGAGGTGTATCTGTCTCTCAAGGGGTACATGAAGGGCACGGTGAGCGCTGAGGATATGCAGGCAACGCTCGATCGCTACGACCCGTCCCGTCAGCCACCGATTCCTCACAGTGGGGAGGAGCCGCCGTTTTAGGAAGGGCGATCGCCTTACTCATCCAAAAATTTATCCGCCATCTCCATCCAGTCCACCTGCCCCAATGCCGCATTCAGCAGGTCACTGTAGACACTAGGCTTATCTACCAGGGGGTTATTGTCTGTAATCCAGTCCTTCAGCATCTCTGCCAGGTGGTCTTGGGCTGTGCGATCGCCCTGCCGTCCCAGGAGCTTCGCCCGTTCCACCAACTGACAGCGGTACTTGTAGGGTTCTTCCTCGTTATCGATCCACAGAGCCACTGCCCAGGTTTCGTAGTTCTTCCAGCCGTTGTAGGTCATATTAATCTCCAGATTTACACCGCACCCGTGACCCATCTCCAATCGTATTGACAGGATATTGAGCAAAGATACGCTTCACTGCGGACTCATACCCCTCTCTGGTATGGGCTGGGGCAGTTTCCAGCAGGGCATCGATCAGTTTTTGGGTAAAGAAGGGAGACAGAGTAAAGTAGCGCAGTGCCCTCACTATCAGAGAAGGGTAGTCCGTCAAGATCACCGCCATACTCAAACGGGCTTCTGGCTCAGCACGAAACTCGTCAAAGTGGGGCATTACGTCCAGGTCAAACCGGGACAGGTGAAACGGGCATTCTTGCCAGGGTAAGACAACCTTCCCCACCGCTGGCTTACCAAACCCCTTTCCAGGAGATACCTGGAAGATTCGGAAGCACACGAAGGGGATTTGCTCGACCACGTTTAGCCCAAACTCAAACACCCCCTGCTCGACCCCCCTAATTTCAGCGGTCTTGAGCTTGCCAAAGGACATCATCAGTTCGCAATGGTCTTCTATCCAGGTCAACCGTGCCCCTTCCGATTCATGGGGGCGATCGATAGGTTGACCTACCTCGATAATTTCGATGTCGTCAGACACAAGAAAAGTCTCTGAATTACTGAGCTACTGCGGATTCATCGTAGCAGGGATAGGCGGATTACTTCACCACCTCGTACTCCCGTTCCACTTCCCTTACCATCTCCTGCAACCCCACCGCCCCAGATCCAAGTAACACAGGCTCATTCAATGCCACTCTGACGGCATCATCCAGGAATGCTCAACGCCTTGCGGCATCAGAGGTTCGGCAGACTCCCTGCCGACGCCAAAGGCGATCACGGTGGATGAGTGCTCAACGCCTTGCGGCATCAGAGGTTCGGCAGATGAAGAACCAGGCTAGACCAGACCCCACACCATAGTGCTCAACGCCTTGCGGCATCAGAGGTTCGGCAGCAGCGGTGGGAGCAGCGGCGCTAGTGTGGGACACCTACAAGTGCTCAACGCCTTGCGGCATCAGAGGTTCGGCAGTTCGTCCCATGAAACCCATTGCACCAGGCACCCTGGTGCTCAACGCCTTGCGGCATCAGAGGTTCGGCAGGAGTAATAACCTGAGACTCACGCTATTTTCAGCCTTCGTGCTCAACGCCTTGCGGCATCAGAGGTTCGGCAGTTCCCATGTTTGAAACTCTAATTGTCATTGCACTGTGCTCAACGCCTTGCGGCATCAGAGGTTCGGCAGCTTTGAAGAACGGCAAATATGCGGGCTTCTGCCTGTAGTGCTCAACGCCTTGCGGCATCAGAGGTTCGGCAGGATGGCTGGCAGCTTGAGGATTTGCCGTGCCGTCGGTGCTCAACGCCTTGCGGCATCAGAGGTTCGGCAGCCCTGGCAAAGGCGTGATTCACCTCGAAGATTCAATGTGCTCAACGCCTTGCGGCATCAGAGGTTCGGCAGTGTCCCAGGCTCACCCGAATCGAGTGCAGTGGCAGCTTGTGCTCAACGCCTTGCGGCATCAGAGGTTCGGCAGGACCTTGGGCTTTTGCCTTCTTTAGGGCTTGTTCAGGTGCTCAACGCCTTGCGGCATCAGAGGTTCGGCAGTGGCGATCGGTCGATCGCCAGCCAGGAACGCTAGTGCTCAACGCCTTGCGGCATCAGAGGTTCGGCAGCTGGTATTGGTATCCCTACAGAATCGCGTTCAAGGTGCTCAACGCCTTGCGGCATCAGAGGTTCGGCAGTGCCTTTGTGTGAGTTGGTCCACTCCAACACGTAGACGTGCTCAACGCCTTGCGGCATCAGAGGTTCGGCAGCTTTACCTGTAGTAGCTTCATCGCCAAGCACAGGCTGGTGCTCAACGCCTTGCGGCATCAGAGGTTCGGCAGACGCTGAGAAACCCTATTCGCTAACAGTTGACGAATAGAGCGAAGTGCTCAACGCCTTGCGGCATCAGAGGTTCGGCAGTACTGGGGGTATTTGGGAGCGAGATGATGATCGCGTGCTCAACGCCTTGCGGCATCAGAGGTTCGGCAGTGAATTGGAGGCGCGAAACGAAGCCCTCGATCGCAAGTGCTCAACGCCTTGCGGCATCAGAGGTTCGGCAGTTCCCATTTTTCCTTGCTTTGAATTACCTGAATATGTGCTCAACGCCTTGCGGCATCAGAGGTTCGGCAGTCTCCGTCATGGGCAGGAAACACGGAACAAAATGTGCTCAACGCCTTGCGGCATCAGAGGTTCGGCAGAGCACAACCGCTAGAGACGTTCCCTGCGCATCATTGGGTGCTCAACGCCTTGCGGCATCAGAGGTTCGGCAGGTTGAGGGCGTCGAGAACTTGCGCCAGGCGATCGCGTGCTCAACGCCTTGCGGCATCAGAGGTTCGGCAGCTCACTGATTCGCTGGCGTTTGATTTGGTTGGAAGCTGGTGCTCAACGCCTTGCGGCATCAGAGGTTCGGCAGCAACCTATCCCCTCCCGGTCAGCCAAGAAACCATGTGCTCAACGCCTTGCGGCATCAGAGGTTCGGCAGATCCCCCCAAACACGCCAACAGGCTCCCCTATCTGTGCTCAACGCCTTGCGGCATCAGAGGTTCGGCAGCCAAAGACGGCAACGGCAACAAGAACCTGCAAAGCACAGGTGCTCAACGCCTTGCGGCATCAGAGGTTCGGCAGTGCGCCTCAAGGAGTCTGTTTTCAGTCGAGACGAATAGTGCTCAACGCCTTGCGGCATCAGAGGTTCGGCAGTTGTGTCACCTGAGATGTCTTAGGCTTCAGTGTCACCAGGTGTGCTCAACGCCTTGCGGCATCAGAGGTTCGGCAGAGTGGGCAGGCAGTGCGATCGCTCGCTGATTACACCCACGTGCTCAACGCCTTGCGGCATCAGAGGTTCGGCAGACTTCACCGCTTTTCCGCATATCTCGCTGGTCCCGCTGTGCTCAACGCCTTGCGGCATCAGAGGTTCGGCAGGAAGCTGGCGCGGTCGTTGCATGGCTCCAGGTATGTGTGCTCAACGCCTTGCGGCATCAGAGGTTCGGCAGCTTTTTCAGTAGCTCAATATTGCCAGCCGACGCCTTGTGCTCAACGCCTTGCGGCATCAGAGGTTCGGCAGCAGTTCTGGGACTGGGTGCGGACGTCAGCCATTATGAGGTGCTCAACGCCTTGCGGCATCAGAGGTTCGGCAGGGATGAGGACGCTGTGGATATGGGCGATGTGCGAACGTGCTCAACGCCTTGCGGCATCAGAGGTTCGGCAGGATACCTCTACCCCAAATACCAGCAGGGAGAGATAGTGTGCTCAACGCCTTGCGGCATCAGAGGTTCGGCAGTCCTCCCGTGAAGTAAAGCCAGGTCAACGGTGGAAGGTGCTCAACGCCTTGCGGCATCAGAGGTTCGGCAGCCTGCGTATGGCTCCACTGCCAGACCATTACTTCAATGTGCTCAACGCCTTGCGGCATCAGAGGTTCGGCAGCGCCCGAAGCGAATCTTTTTATGCAGCTCCAGTCCATGTGCTCAACGCCTTGCGGCATCAGAGGTTCGGCAGTGGAAGTCGGGTCAGACGCGCCCCACCGCAAGAAGAGTGCTCAACGCCTTGCGGCATCAGAGGTTCGGCAGTGGAAAGCTTGCCAATCTGCTTGCTGGTTTTGGCTCGGTGCTCAACGCCTTGCGGCATCAGAGGTTCGGCAGTCTGTGAGTGTAATTCGGAAATCTTCCGTTTGTAACAGTGCTCAACGCCTTGCGGCATCAGAGGTTCGGCAGCTTTGGCATCCGCCGACAGCCGCTTTATCCACTGGTGCTCAACGCCTTGCGGCATCAGAGGTTCGGCAGGGTTTAGAGCAGGATAGGTTACTCCATCAGATCGTTGGCAGGTGCTCAACGCCTTGCGGCATCAGAGGTTCGGCAGTTTCTTTAAGATATTGCATTTAACGCAAATGTCAAATAGTGCTCAACGCCTTGCGGCATCAGAGGTTCGGCAGTGATATTCCAGCCACCAGTCAGGGGATAGCTCAGCGGGTGCTCAACGCCTTGCGGCATCAGAGGTTCGGCAGGAGCTACAGAAATCCGATATATAGGCTTTTTTGAGCGGTGCTCAACGCCTTGCGGCATCAGAGGTTCGGCAGTATCAGGCGATCGCCCCTGCTCACACAGCCGTATTTGCTGGTGCTCAACGCCTTGCGGCATCAGAGGTTCGGCAGTCGCCCGTGGATAGCCCAAACGGATCGCCCTCTTGTGCTCAACGCCTTGCGGCATCAGAGGTTCGGCAGCACTGAGCAGGTTGGCGACCTGACTGGTTGTGTGTGCTCAACGCCTTGCGGCATCAGAGGTTCGGCAGGAGCGGGATCTGCTTGCCATGTCCGATCGCGTTCATGGTGCTCAACGCCTTGCGGCATCAGAGGTTCGGCAGCCTTATATCAAAAGAATCCATTAATTCCCAGAACTGTGCTCAACGCCTTGCGGCATCAGAGGTTCGGCAGGCCTATATCCCCAGAACAATCCTATGCCCTGGTCGTGCTCAACGCCTTGCGGCATCAGAGGTTCGGCAGGGGTCACCTCCGTCAGTGGCTACAACTGGGATGGGTGCTCAACGCCTTGCGGCATCAGAGGTTCGGCAGAGATAGTGTTGTGCTGTCCCCTCCCTTTGTTATGCAGTGCTCAACGCCTTGCGGCATCAGAGGTTCGGCAGGGTAGTTCACAAAGCCTGCAAGTTCCTGTCGGCTCTCCTGTGCTCAACGCCTTGCGGCATCAGAGGTTCGGCAGGCCAAGGGCTTCAACCTGGTGCAAGTGTCTTACGACTGTGCTCAACGCCTTGCGGCATCAGAGGTTCGGCAGACTGTTCCTCAAGAGGTTCTGAATCAGTACCCATGTGCTCAACGCCTTGCGGCATCAGAGGTTCGGCAGCGTGGTAGGTCGCCATGTAAGTTTTTCCGCGCAGGTTATCGTGCTCAACGCCTTGCGGCATCAGAGGTTCGGCAGCCGCTCCAGCCCGCGCATTTGAAACACCCGTGAGCACTCCGTGCTCAACGCCTTGCGGCATCAGAGGTTCGGCAGCATCCGTAAGCGGGAGCCAGAGGGACATCCAGAGGTGCTCAACGCCTTGCGGCATCAGAGGTTCGGCAGCAAGCTGATCGCCCTATCCACCTCTTCAACTTCCTGGTGCTCAACGCCTTGCGGCATCAGAGGTTCGGCAGGTCAGCGCACCACAGGATGGGGTTTTTCCCTTCCGCCGGTGCTCAACGCCTTGCGGCATCAGAGGTTCGGCAGGAACTGCGGGATATTCCATCCCACACGCCCGGATAGTGCTCAACGCCTTGCGGCATCAGAGGTTCGGCAGTGCGCCCCTTGAAACCCTTTCCACACAAGCATCCCCAAATAGTTCTGCAAGGTGGCTCGTGGATTTGCGCTTCATCTGCCCCCATCATCAAGTTTACTCAAAGAATCCAACCTGAAACGCTTACTGTAATAGGGCTTCAAACTTTGCAAGCATCTCAGTAGCTATTCCAACTACTTCTAGACTTGCCAAACTCAGGGTTCTGGGGATTTCTACATTCGGTTAATCAGCGACAAACAGCGATCCTTGCATCAGAAAATTTGGTGCAGATCATGGTCCACCTGCCAAGCTTCGGGACGATTACAAGCCTCAACCCGATCGACGCAGCGATCGCACAAACCAGCAATCAGCAAACTATCTTCCTGCTCCAAAATTTGCTCCAGCCGCCAGCGTAGTTTTTCGCGATCCCGCTGATTCAATCGACAACGAAAGATAGAGTATTGCAGCCGCTCACCGTGTCCCTGAAGAAGCTTATAGGCTTTACGCCACCTTTTTGGATCTCGAATGTCGTAACAGATCAGGTAGTAATTTTTGCTCTCAGCCATTGGTCGTTCCTCCTATCGGATCACCAACTGAGCAAACAAACCCCCTTCCCCCATCCACTCTTTCTCTAGAAGACGTACCTCCAGTTCAATTAAGCGGCGGTAGGTTAGCGAATACTGGGTGACAGGGTGTTTCCAGCTTTCCTCCTTGCGGCGTTCGTAAAGCCCAATGAACTTTCTCCGCCCATCATCACTGAGCCAAACCTGATCACCCTTGACCTCAAAATCGGCGTTTACATCCCACTGCCCTCGATTAATGGAAGCCATCACAGGCATATCAACCAGGGGAACCCTAAAAATCTCCATCAAATCCAGAGCTAAGGGTGGCGCTTGGGTTCGGGGCTGATGGTAAAACCCCAGAACAGGCTCTAGCCCCACTGCCAGGATGGAATTCATCACATCCTTCAAGAGCATGGCGTAGCCAAAGCTCAGTAAGGCATTGAACCGATCTTTGGGTGGACGGCGGTTGCGCCCAGAAAACTGGAACTCACTGGGGACCGTCTCAGACAACAGCGCTGGTAGAACCTTGAAATATAGAGCGGCTAGATTCCCCTCCAGCCCAAGTAGCGAAGAGTGTGAAGCAGCCTGGGGCACCTGCTTCAAAACTCGGTGCATTTGCTCAATGGCTTCAGCTAACCCTGAATTGGGGGCATCTGTCCCCCGTTGTCCCCGCATAAGAAACTTTCTCTGGCTCTGACCTCGGCAGGAGACAAGCTGCTGTGCCAGCTTCAGGCACATTTCGGGGTTTGTTAGCGCCTTATACTGTCCAATCCGCCGTTGGATACTGCCCTGGCGACCATCCATGCTGCCCAGATACTTTCCGCCACCAGAGATAAAATGCACACCAATATCCTGCTCAGCACAAAAATAGAGCGCCTGAGTTGAAAGCTGAACATAACTGTGTAAAACCAGTTGTCCTACTTGGTGAGCCGGGACAGTAGACACGCCTCCGTCCCGTTTTGTCACCTTGATTTGCTCCCCGCTCTTACCGATCCGAGTTCCAGCCTCAGTAACGTGGATCACCTTACGTTCATCGTCTTCGGGAAATAGCCGTACTACGTGTTCTGCCGTCCCTTGAGCTAAACGGGCTTCCTCCGGTAAGCACACCGGGGCAAGGGAGCACCGAGCACAAAGCCGCTCATTACTGGTCACAGGTGGGCGGTCTGGAGACAACCGGAGCTGTCGCGCCTGGGCGATCGCTGCCTGCACATCCTGACGCCCTTGCTCATCTAGGGGCACATGAACCAGTACGTTATCAGCGTGATAGCGTACTCGACCTTCAGGTACAGTGATGCCCAACTCTGCTTCAATCAGGCAGGCATAGGCAAGAACCTGAATGCGATCGCTCTCCCATGCCTGGGGTTTGTTGCTCCTGTCTCGGTAGCACCGCCCTCGTTTATGTTCGTAGGGAATGGTTTGACCGTTACGGGTGCGAAGGGCATCAACTTTTCCCCTTAATCCCAAGTCTTGATTTTCAAGGACAAGCTGTTGCCATTCACCCTCTTCATCCTTCTCCAACTCAACGTGTAGCCTTCGTCCAGCGAATACCGCTGCATCTTGTGTGTAGAGTTCTTCTACTTCTTCCAGGTAGTAAAGACGGGGACAGTAAGTAAGAGCATGAAGCGCGTTAATCCGAATCGTATTCTGAGTTTCTGTAACCGTATCTAATACTATGGTAGACACCTTTGAATATCCTTAAGTGAATGAGTGAGCCATGAATGGCTATATTCAAAGGTGCCGCCATTTCTAATAGAAATACCTGCTAAATACACCGATATTTCTATCAAGAATACAATCGTATTTCAAGAGAATTATTGAAGATCAAATGAGCTACAACACAGATGTACTGCAAAATATTTAAGAAAAGAACCGCCTTACGGCATCAGAGGTTTCTTGTGGAGCTTCAAACTTCAAAATTATATAGCGTTCCGACTTGATTCCTGAAGGCGCACTGAGACCGAAAACATTGCCTAGCAAAGCTTCTGGCTTAAAATCCTTTCAAAGATCAAATCGGATTCCTATAAGTATTTAGTTTTCAAGGTTCGGAAAGGTAAAAGCTGAAAACAGGTTAAGCTGCCGTACTGTCAGGCTCCTTAGGTGTCCAAGTCCATGCTTTTTGAGGTGGCTCGATTACAGCTCCTTCGATTGGTGCATAGAGATGGCTAGTAGTTTTGCTATTATCAGCCCGATTAATACCCACAGTGAGGCGGTAAGAACCCCTTAAGGGAGGGTCTTCTGGTTGCATTTGTATGTACCAGCGAGTTAGAGGTGGTTTCTCTAAAATATCAATCCGGTCAAACAGAAAACTGTTATCTCCTGCGAATGGTAAGCCGTAACGAGGAATAGCAAGCTCTCCTCTTAATCCCTTTTTAACTCGTTGAACAATATCTGAATTTGCTTGTACACCTAGAACTATATCTAAGCCAACAAGAAATTCTCGGCGTACAGGTACAATCCAGTATTTCGCACCATGAGTTCGTGCTGCTAATTCTTTTCCTGAAGCTCCTACTGGGTAGCTATGCAATTGTTGATAAAGCGTGCAAACCTCGCTGTCTGTATCAGGAACAATTTGACCAGAAGATCGTTCTGAACAAGGTATCCCAATAGCCAATTTTAGGCATGGAATATCCTCTCGAATAAGAGTTGTAGGGCGGTTCAAACCATCTCGCATCTCAATCCCTGCCAAGTTAAGCACTAAGCCTAAAGCTGTAGATGGCGGCATTATGGGAGCCGTAGCACGATAAACTCCAGCCTGGAACCCTCGAAACGCAGCAAAGGGAGCACGAATGCGAAGCCACAAATACTCCATCTATGCAGCCTCCGAGGAGAGGAAAGCATCTGCCAAATCAGTCAGGAGTTTCTGTGGGTTTTCATAAAGATGCACACCCTCATTATCAAAATACTCTCGCTGTTCTGGCTTCATGGATCGAACGATCTCACCACCTACCCAAAACTCATCGCCTGGTAAGTCGCTAGCTTTGATACGTGCTAACTCTGGGAACATACCTTGTTCGTTGAATCCGTAGGTGTCATAGCCAGCAACTAGGTTGGGCGTAAGCCGAACCACAATGCTCTTGGGAGACATTTCGTAATAACTCCGCGCATGACCTCCAGCCACATCTGAAAGCTGGGCGATCGCATTCAGTAAAGCCTTTGTCCACTCCGGTTTTACGTTGCAATCGGAGTAAGCTAGGGCAAAGGGATATTGATATGCTGTATGGGAAATTTCCCGGTGAAGCAGAGCTGAATTTGTAGAATTCTTCCAAAAGTTCTTTTTATTCTGCTCTGTTTCTACATTCTTAGGAGATTGATGGAACGTGGCATCAAAGCGGTAAGGAGTAAGCGCAACAGCTAGATTCATCCGCAGAATGCTGTCTCGCTTTGATGGCGTGCCCTTATTCTTTTTGATGGCGTCATTATCAGCAACCATATAGCCGAAGAGAAAATCGTCAGCATACTTTTCTGCATTGGGAAATTCTTTGAACTCCACAGCAAGCTGGTCTTCGTTGTGCAAACGAGTGCGATTGCATGGCATCCCTGCTTTAATCAACATTTCTCGCAGTGCATTACGCATAGACTCAGGGCTAATGATGGTGTACTCCTGCTTGCCCTTAGCAATCTTTTGTAACACGGTGCGATTCTCTTCACTCTCACCCCGGTAGTTAGAACTGGGTGCAGGATAGGTCAAAACGGTAGCAAATAAGTTCTTATTCATGTAAAGCCTCAGAAATTATGTAGGTTAGCTGTTAGCAGATAAAGCCAGTAAGGTAAGCGTCCGAATCTTGTCCGTCTCCTGATACAAAGCTTTTGTGAGATCGACAAAATCATCGGATTTCATGTGCTGTGGAACAGAACAAAGGCTAGAGACAAAATAATTAACAAAATCTGATTGCTCTGTTCGACTACGAACATCCAAGAAAGCTGACTTAGCAACTTTCGCCTTCATATCGGCATATTTCTTGTATTCAGGCCGTTGATTAAGTTCATCGCTTTTCAGCCCTTTCCACTCTGACTTCCATTTCAAGTCATACTTTGATTTCAATTTTCGATTGACATAGTTAGCAATCAAGCGGAACACTAATGTCTCGATTGATGTAGCATTACTCGTGACTGTCATTTCATCCATTCCTTTCTCCTCGGAAATTAACGCTTTCAATTTCTCTCTAACATCTCGTTTGAAGTACTCATTCTCGATGCTTTGTTCGTAGGGAAGGGTGCATAGTAGTGCATCAAATCCCATATACCAGGGGTTTTCTTCAACCAAATTCAACAGGCATTGCCTACGAAATAGAGGACTCCAAAAACCATCCCGAATCTGAGAATACTGATCCAACATGGTTTCTTTTGGATCTAAGCGAGTCATGCTTAGCACCCGAACGTTATTACCCTGCTTTTCAGTGTGGATAACATCTACGCCAAATATGGTAGAAGCGGTTGAATGTTCTCCGGTGCTTTGCGCTATGCGATCCCGTAGTCGCCTCATCATGTCCAACGCACTTTCTACTGCTAAATCCACAATGCAGTCACGAGGGCGATAGCCTGACTTTTCTGGACTTCGACTACTCAGAATGGCAGGAAGTTCTTCACAGAAATAGTCCAGTTCTGCAACATCAGGAATAGCGAGTGCATATCCGACAAAATTACGCTTACCCTCGTTGTCAATTACCGATGGCACATATATTTGAGCGGCAAATAGCCAAAAGTGGAGCAAAAACTGAAATCGAGCACGGTCTTTGAAGGGTACGTTGTCAGCGTTACTAGACTGTGCTCCCAGAAAATACGTGCTGGGCAAATCCACCGTAAAATCTTCGGGCTGGATTAGCTGATCCCACATATCCGCTGCATCTTTGCTTGCAACCCCATCAGCTCTAGCTTCAAATGGTTTGCGCGTTGCAGGAACTCCTCTCAGAATGCTCCAGACCATATCTCGCCAAAGCTTGATCCATAGTCCGCTCTTACCGTCGATGCTCTGGTCATAGCGAGGATCTGCGAGGAATGAACCTGCTGGAACAACAACGGGATAGACATAAAACTTTTTTGTCTTTGTTTTTCCCTTAGCATCAGGGACTTCCCGTTCTTCCTCTCGAAGCGGTGGAATGACTTCTTTCTGTTTATTCTTAAGCGGTTGAGGCCGTTCCTGCTCCTCAATGCTGGCCGCATAGATTTCATCAAACAGAGCTTCTATACCAGCTTGGTTTAAGTTAATAGTGGCTCCTCTGTCATCTAATCGGGTGAGTTGACAAACAGCTCCAGCCTCGACCTTCTGCTGAAAGACTGGGTTTTTCTCAAGCCACTGGATAACCAGAACTAGCCCAGCCAGTCCTGCTCGATGTTGGGAAGACGGCAACTCTGCTAGTTGGTAATCCAATGACAGAGTTTCAATCACCGATGTCTGCTTCGTTTTTGCCTTAGCCAAGCTCGACCTCCTCTAATGCTTTAGTTTCAAACCCACGATTTTCGCTATAGTGTCCTTCCCACGGGGCAACACCCAAATATTTAGGAAGCCAGCTTGGGTGCGCATCACCTTCCATCTCTGCCCACTTCCTCGGCACGTTGATGATGTAAGGCTCCTTCCGATACTTCTCAGATGACTTCAGAATGCTCTCTACTGCCTCTAAATCCCTGTCCAGTACACAGGGGACTGCAAATTTATCGGTATCCCTGAAATTGCCCGGAATCGCGTAGTAGCCACTATCCAAAAATTTGGCACTGCCATCAGCTTCCCGTTCAGGGGGAGAATATTTCTCCAAGGCTTTTGCAAACTGATATTGACTTACCTCTGTGTTCTGAAACCCATCCAAGAATGCGGTTGCCAACTTCAACTCTTCAGCTTGGTAGGGCAAATGCCCTGGTGGATTGTATGTGTGCAATTTGGCTCGAAATTCTAGTCCTCTTGCTAGGTGACGGTTTGCCCGTCCAAATCGCTGCACTAAAGAGGGTATAGGAGCTGTTTCGGTAATAAGAACGTCTGCATCCAAATCCAGACTCATCTCACAGACTTGAGTAGTAACAGCGATCGCCGCTTTCCGTGCAGCTGAATCTTGCTGAACTGCAAATGCCTCAATGGTCTTAGCATGAACCGATTGACGATCGCATAGACGAAAACGGCTGTGGTAGGTCAAAACATCGGCGTTGACGTCTTGGAGTGCAGTGCTGAGCTTCTTGGCGATTGCCAAGCATCGATCCACTGTGTTAACAACCCAGAGAACCCGCTCACCTTCTCGATAGGCGCTAACTGCCCGATCAAAAGCTGCATTAAAATCAGCGGCAGACTCTAACCAATAACGAGGATGATTTTCCTTCTCCTCTAAGTCAGGGAGAATCTTCCGATCTGATTCTGTTGGATAGACTGTCAAACCCGCTTTTTCCAGTTGTTTCTGACGCGATGGCGGCAGAGTAGCCGTCATACAAAGCACTGGGATGTCAAAGTTTTCTAAGAAGCTCACCAACGAATCGAACATCCGCTGGTCAAAGCTATGCACTTCATCAATAATGACGGCACTATCGGCTAGAACTGGTAATAAGCAAAGACTCTTATAGCTGTGTTCGATAAAGCTGAGAAATTGATCGACCGTGGCACTAAAGAATCGGCGCGACCAAAACCCTAAAGCATATAATCTCTCATCCGCCTGAAAATCCTTACCTTTGGTGGCCTCGCTTGGGTTTCCCTCCATAGCCTCTAGCTCGTACCGTGCCGTACCTGTAACTAGAGCTGCATCCGCTTCAGGTGCCCAGCCTACATAGTCTCGGAAGCCTTCGGTAGCTGTGCCCCTGGTGGGATACAAAAAGATGACCTTGCCAATGTTGTGAGTTCGGGATTGTTGCTCTGCCCATTTCCATGCTCCTAGCGTCTTTCCAGCACCACAGGCAGCCAACAATAGTGCTCTTGAGCCTTGTTTAGGAATCTGCTTCTGAAATTCTTGGAGTGTCTCAGCCTGAAGTTGTTCAAGCTGAGCAGGGGTATGCTTTGCAAGATATGTGGCCTGGTCAAAAGGTTGTCCAGCTTTACGTGCCCTGATCTGCCCAATTCGAGGATTGATGATAGCTTGAGCAATCTGGTCGTGATCAATAGGTGCAGCATGAACAACCTCATCAATCCACTCGGAAATGTCTTTACCTTCTCGGACTAAGCCTGAAGCTGCTGCGTCTGAGATGATGAGTCCTGCCTTGACTGCAACCAGGAGCGATCGCCGCTGATGCTCTTTCCGCAAACTACGATTGAATCGACGGCCTGCATCTTTGCCCTTTGTGTATGCCTGGCTCCAAACTGAACCCTCTTTCCAATTCTCAGTTGGTAGTTCGGGTATTTGACCGAGATGAGCAATTTTCGCAATGCGCTCCAGGATTCGAGTAACTTCATCATGCTGGAAGTAGAGCGCAACAGAAGATCTTAGAGTCTGGGGTTGACACCAACGATAATTCTTGAGTCGCTCACTTGCTTCATTGTCGTTTTTAACCGTGATTTGACTTTCTGAAGCTTTCAAATGATGTGACAGCACAGCCGCAGTGATTACGTCTATATCTAGATTTGGATTCTGTGCTAACCAATACCGAACATCTGGCAAGCAAAGCACTAGGGCGCTGAGGTGTTCATGTCGTAATGTTTGAGCTTCAAATCCAATGGCTTGAACGGCTATGTAAAAATCTGCGTTAGCTTTGCCAATGTCATGAAATAGTGCAGCAATTAGCAAGTTGAGCAGGAAACGTTCTCTGGCTTCTTGGCTCTGAATCTTGAAAAAGCGACACCAGTTCTGCCCCCAGCGTCCATCTAGACGGAAGATTTGTGCTGCACAGGCTTCCGTATCCCTGAGATGCGTTTCAAGGGTTATCTCCCTGTTTCCGCGTTTGCTCTTTGCCAGTAGTTTTTCAGGAAGTTTATGCATCGTAAAATCTCCCAGCACGGGGAAAACAGGTAAAGATTCCGCACCCCATACGATGCTTTCCGCCCAACCCAACTTGTTGAAGTTTGATCGAGTCCTCATCGTTCAAATCGGTCACAATGAGACTAAAACCAACAACCGAATAAGTTTTGATCTTGATCGCCTTACGGCCGGGCTGACCGTCTTCGTTAAGTGGAAGCACTAAATTTCCTTGAATACCAAGCGTATCCAGTTGCCGTTGAGCCGCAGCCAAGAAGGGTTCTGGTTCCTGGAATTTTTTGATAGTGACGATGCGCGATCGCAGCTTATCTACTGGTCGCAGTTCATGGATTTGAGGTATGCCTAATTGAATTTCATGGTTTCCAATGGCTAAGTGTTGTCCTGCCAAGGGTAATACCAGAGCAATTTTCTCGGGATCGTAGGGCAGTCGAATTCTTAAATGGGATTGGCGGGAAAGGTAGATTTTTCCTTGCTTGTCAGGTTCACCTGCAATGGTCTGGATACTGATACCTTCTTGTTCATGGAGTTCTGGGCAGCGGTGGGCGATCGCACTATACAACCCATATCCATGATCTGCGGGTAACGTTTGTCCTACAACACCAAAGCTTAGTTCGATGTAAGGCACCACGGTCACAGATGTATTTTCTGGATTAGCGTGGATAGCAAACATAGAGAAAATCCTCCTACATAGTTTTTCAAAAGTAAGCCTCGCTAACGCCTTACGACATCTGAGGAGTGCATTTCATTACCCCACATGAGAAAAACAGATTTTCCAGTAATCTTTTCCTGCGTGATGGTGAGCAAAGTGAACTTCAATATCCCATCCATCAATGGAGCATTTGTATGGAAGCCGATTCATGGTCTTCGCCCTACTTAATGTCGTTGGAGAAACCTTGGCAATGGCGGTAGCAATACTGGTTGGCAGAGGGACAGGGATAGTGTGGATTGGTTGTGGTACTCGGCTGCTGAGTAGCGCAGTAGCGTGGTCAAGGAGGGTGAGTTGATGGGTGTTCATATGATTTTGGACTCCCCGCAATGCTTAGTTCGGTATTTGGATGTCTACATACTAAACTCTACTTGCTAAAAATGGCTACCCTGATCTGGATGAGTTTCCCAGGACAGCCATTACTGGATCGCCTAACGGCATCTATGGTATTGAAACCTACTAAACTAAGCAGTTCGGTAGATGGAGGTCTAGTGCTCAACGCCAGAGGCATCAAAGAACTCCGTATATATAGTAATACTTGCATCGAGGATTCTCCTGGATTAAACTCGCTCGTTCTGTAAGTAGCTCTGCCCCATCGCTTCCACCTCCTCCCGCAGCATCGCCACCAACTCCGGTGGCTCCAGCACGATCGCCCCCCGTCCATACCCCAGAACCCAGCGCTTCAGGTCATTCAACCCCCGCACCACCATTTGTAATGTCACCGCCCCATCGTCATGATTCAAAAGCTGCTGGCTCTGGTGCCATTTCCGTTCCCGGATATAAGGAGCCGTCTTCGCATCAAACCAAATCCGCACCGTTACTGGCTCACTACCCACCTCATGCTGGAAAATCGCCTCCAGGTGCTCCTTTGGGGCAAAGCTGGGGTCACGCTCAAATTTTTGCTCCAGCACCCTTAATTCCCGTATCCTGTCCACCCGGAACCAACGAATTGCCTTCCGGTTATGGCAGTAGCCAATCACATAGGGATTTGTGCCCCGGTAGATATGCAACAGGTAAGGATCGACTACCCGTTCTGAATGGGCATCCCGACTCGCGGTGTAGTAGCGCATCCATACTTGTTTCGATGCCTGACATGCCCCTTCAAGCTGGTGCCAGGTCTGCGGGTCGAGATTCGTTTCTGCGCCAACCCCGAAAATAATCCGCTCATCCGCTACCTGCTGTAGATCTACCCAGGTCTGATCCGGCAACCGTTCCGCAAGACGGGCGATCGCCGCTCTCAAATCTGTGGCATAGGCTGACCCTGCATACTGCTCCAGCATTCTGGCTCCCAGAAGGAGAGCAAATAATTCCCCCTGACTTAAAGAAACGGTCGGCAAGCGCCATTCAGGATCAAGGTAGTGCTGCCCTTTTTCACGGTTGTAAACAAGCGGGGCATGAAAGCGATCGCGCAGAAAATCCAGGTCTTTCCGAATCGTTCGCTCCGTTACCTCCAAGTGATTAGCCAAGGTTTGGGCTGTGTGCCGTTCCCCTGAACGTAGGAGGGCATCAATTTGAAGAAGCCGTTCCATGTGGCGAGACATAACCGTTTCTCAGATTTGAACCCATCCTAGAGAGGCAACCCGGAAAAAAAGCTTCCGGGTTCAGTAATTTTTTGCTGTTTTTTGACAGCAATTTTGAACCATCGTTTGAAATGGTCATCACTACCGCTGCTCACACCCAACCCCATCCTTATCCCGGTCAAAATTATGCGGGTCAGGCTGCAACACCCTAAAACTTCGCTCAGAAATGTCCCCACAATCCAAATCAGGCGGTGGGTCTGGAATACAAATATCGGGATAACTAGGGCTGCAATTGGAGCGCTGGGCGTGAAGCGGCTGGGGCATCCACAGCCACAGAACCAAAAGCAGACCGAGCAATAGCCTCGGCCAAATCTTCTTCATGGTGTCCTGGGGTGATGCGACTACAAAGCATCTGCTGTATTCAGCTTTCCCAGGCTCCACGGAAAATCACTGAATTACTGCATATTCTTTGTAAAGCTTTGTAAACCGTAAGATTGCGTTGTATTCCGCAACACACCCCAGAACACCCTACAACCCCGATCGCACTTCCACCTTCATCTGCTCCAGATACAGGGCGATCGCTTTCCGCATCAGCTTCGCCTTCGGGGTTCGCTCCACCAGCGCCGCCACGGTAATCTCCTCATATAAACCCGCCTCTACATCCAGGGTCAACCGAATAATTTCCCTTGGTTGTTTCTTCGCTCGTCGTCTTTTAGGCATCGCTCAACTCCTCACAGGTCAACAGTTCCAGTGAACAGGGAATCAACAAACTTTCCCGCTGACGGGTCACGGGATGTAGACGGTGCTTGAAATAGTGCATCCATCCGTCCTCGGTCTGGGCGGTACAGATATATTGCCAGTTTGCCCCGGTATCTGGGCATTCACACACCGGATCGCCCTCATTTAGTTCTGCCACCCGTGCCCATGCCTTCTCCCACTCCTGGGGATGGGATTCCTCCGTCATGAGGAAAGTCAGGTTAATGGTCGGAAGCCCTGCCCCTGGCTCTGGCGGTGCCTCTTCCACCTCTTCATAGTCTGGATCATCGGCATCCCTCGCCCACACCCCAGAACAGTCCTCACACTTCCAAAATCTATAAACCGCCTCATAAACCGTGTGGGTACTGCCACAGGTCGGGCAGGGTTCCGCCACAATAATTCCGTCATCCACGATCATGGGT
>Ga0081535_100118_pt1 | contig 74512 bp, 55 predicted proteins | sample HotLakmasection3_FD_71020 | JGI IMG/M metagenome (GOLD analysis project Ga0081535, IMG submission 71020) | Hypersaline microbial mat communities from Hot Lake, Washington, USA - Section #3 (SPADES assembly) (version 2) | ecosystem: Environmental > Aquatic > Non-marine Saline and Alkaline >... | reverse complement strand
CCTTTGTACTGATTTCTGGGCTTTGATGGCACTCGACATATCATCCTTCGAACGAAGGAACAGGCCTTTCAGGACTCATGGATGAGCCAAAAATGAGAACTGTTCTCATACTGAGAATTGCTGGGTTCAGAAGTGGAGTCTTGACATCTCGCCCAACCTCACCGCCTGCGGCACCTCTCCTTCCCAAAGAGAGGCTTAATGACAGTCTGGTTCCTCTCCTTTCTAAGGCTACGGTGTACACATAAGTCTTGGGTCTGTCTTTTCCGGCTTGATGGCCCCCTTTTCTGGTATGCCCGGAGGGCTTTAAGCCCCCGATGCCGGGGGACTTTGCCGTTATGTCCCCCCCAGAATTAGGGGGCGGAGGGGGGCAAATGCAGGATTTTGGGCTTTCATTCGCGATGTGTGTACACGGTAGCCTTTCTAAGGAGAGGTTAGGTGAGGTTTTGACATGCAAACACTACTCCAGTTTTCAACTGAGACGTGGTTTAGTGGATGATTTCTTGCGCCGCTGGAGGATTGATTGCTACCGCAAATTCCCCCTTGGCTACGGACCAGTAACGGTGGATCATTTAACCAAAATCCGGTCAAACCTCTCCCGGCGTGACATCAACCATCTTGACTTCTTATGGATAAACACTCGGCCAAAATCAGCAAATTTTTAAGCCTCATATTGCGGCATAAACCTCAGGTCATTGGCCTGCATCTCGACGCCAACGGCTGGGCTCAAGTTGATGAGTTGATTGAGCTGGTGAATCAACATGGCATCGCCCTTTCGTCAGAAATGCTGGATGTTATTGTTGGCAACAATGACAAAGCGCGCTTTACCTTTAACGCCGATCGCACCCAGATTCGGGCTAATCAGGGCCATTCGTTAAACATCGACTTAGACCTCGTGGCGGAGCCGCCGCCCGCCATTTTATTTCACGGTACAGCGACTCGGTTTTTATCTTCGATCCGGGACAAAGGGCTGCTATCCGGCAGTCGCCAGCATGTACATTTATCTGCCGAAGAAGTAAACGCCATCAAAGTTGGGCAACGCCACGGCAATCCCATCGTTTTGACCATTCAAGCGGCGGCGATGGGTCAGGCTGGCTACCAATTTTTTTGCTCCCAAAATGGCGTCTGGCTCACCGAGCGAGTCCCACCTCAGTACATTGTTTTTCCGAGCAAGGCAGGCCCCGTCAGCGGCGGCTAAGTAGGTGGACATAAATAAACGATGTCGTAGGGTGCTGTTAGGCAAAACCGTAACGCCCCATGCCACAGGGATTTGATGCGTTACGCTGGTGCTAACACATCTTACAAATAATTAAGCCCATCCACTGACTAGAGCACCGGTACAGTATGGCTAAAAACCCGGTTTCTTCATCGCGGCTCTAACGGCATAACTGACCGTCTGGCCAAGCAACCGGGTTCTGTACCGACGTTCTAGCCCTCCCCCATTGCCCCCACCAACTAGCGGACTTCTTGGATTTGAGCGGACAAACCCACCTGTCTGAGTTGATTCAACATGGCTTGCGCTTCCGCCAGAGTAGAATAAGCCCCCGCCTGGATGTAGGGTTGCCCGTTCAGCTGCGTCCGAAAGGCATCGGGCACTTGCGCCTGCACTTGCGCTTGCGTGGCGGAGTCAGAGGCCGCCACCAGCACTTTGTAGTTCAAGCCTAAAGACACCGCTAAAGACGGCGGCGGTGGCGGCCCCTCGCTGGGGAGAGCGGCGGCATCAGCGGTAAACACCTCCGGCAGGCTGCCGCCCCCAGAGCCTCGGGGAATTGCTAAGTTGGGCACTGCCAGCGGCGCAGTCGCCGAGGTCGCCGCCGGTGGGGCAGTAGCCGGTGGGGTGGCGACGGCAGGCAGGTCGGGCAGACTCTCACCCGTCTCGATCGCAGTGGGCAGGGCACGGGCAAGTGCCGGGTCAGACACTTCTGGTTGAGCCGGTTTCGTAAATGCCTCCCCAGGGGGGGGAATGACGGGAATATCAATCGCCTCTCCCGGCGACGGCAGGGACGAAAACAGTGGCGTTTCTGCCACTGCCTCAGGTTCATTGTCGACCACTGCCGCAGCGTCAGGCGCGCCCCCCTCAGTCGTTGAGACCGCGATCGCTGAGGCCGCTTCAGTCACGGGAGCCCAATTCAAGTCGCTTAAAGCGGCCTCTGCGGGCACAACAGGCACCCAATTGCCCTCCACCTCACCGAGGGCGATCGCGGTAGCAGTGATTTCCTGGCTGAGGCGATCGCCCAGCGTCACCTCGTTCACCCCATCAAAGGTCTCGGCGGCGGCAGGGGCAGCCGCGATCACCGCCGGGGGGCGAGTCGTGATTGTGGACGGAGCGGGATCGTCAACCGGATTGCTTGCTACATCCGGAGCAGCCGCAGTCGATGGCGGCAGCGATCGCGTCTCAGCCGACGCTGGTGTAGGAGCCACCGCTGCCACCGTGGGGGCAGGAGGCGCAGCGATCGCGGGCTCAAGAACGGGTGGGGGAGCCACCGCCTCGTCAATACCGCCAATGCCAGTAGCCGCCAGACGCTGAGCAGCGGGCGGTGCCGGGGGCGGCGGTTGCGTAGCGCTGCGTCGCTGGGCTAAGGGGGGCACAGTGGTCCAGGCCGCATAATCCACAATGCTGTTACGCCGATTGCGGGCAATGGCGTTGCCCTGCAAGGTGGGTCGCGCCTCAGCATGCACAATCAGTCCATCCAGGTTGCCAGAGATTTGATTATTGACAATTTCCGGCGACGACTCCGGGGCCACCGTAATGCCCGCCCCGGAGTTCTCAAACACGTTGGCTTCCACCTTGGCAGTCGAGGGGCCAGCAATCACCAATCCCGTTTTACCATTTTCCGAAAAGTAGTTGCCGCGGATCACTGGGGTGCCCTGACCGGCAATATAAATGCCGTTGGCCCCGTTCCGAAAGAAGGCGTTTTCTAGCACGATGGGACTGCCCGACTCGATCCACAGGCCCGTCCCCTCAGCATGAGGATTGGAAACCGTCACATTCGCCAAACCAGCATTATCAGCCCCTAAAAGGGTGACGTTTTGCACCCCTCGCGACGGACTGTGGTAATTCCCCGTGCCTTGAATCAAGACATCGGCAGTATTGGGACCGGCCATGCCTTGCACCGTCACCCCAGACTGCAAACGCAGCGGAAAAGTTTCGCCGCTCTCCGCGCTGTAGGTGCCTGCGGCTAGGAGAATCAAGGTATTGGCCTGAGCTACACTCAGCGCTTGCGTAATGGTTTGGTAAGGCCGCAACTGACTGCCGTCGCCTTCGGCATCATTCCCGGAGGTCGCGTTAACATGGATGGCAGTGTAACCCGTTGGTTGTTGGGGCGTTTGGGCGATCGCGGCTGTCCGGTCAGCCGCTTCTATCGTCTCCGCTTCGGCAACCACCGCCCATCCTGTCGAGGCCAGTCCCGTAAAAGCCACCAGCCCACCCAGGCAAACGCCTGACCAAACGCTTCTACCAGCACTCATAACAATTAACCCCCATCGGTTTAGGGAATGCGTCCATGTGATAACGCACGAGCAGGTTAAAAACTCATCCTCTCAAACAAACTTAACCTAAATGTGGTGTTCTCACTAGCTCTCCGCCACTAAATCAAGGGGATGCCCCATCTTCACAGAGTCTTGTCACCAAGATTGCTGAGGTCAGCCGAGTACGTCGTATAAATAATGGAGCTAAGTGCTGCCAAACCATCAGCTTCCGTTGTTCATTGGCCTTCCCATCGGCTATCCGCCATCGTCAGTAGTGATTGAACGATTCCAGTTCAGTGTCTAGAATGACAAAATCCTGATGGGACCTATCTCCCTGAGAAAATACAAGAGCATGGGTATCATCAGAACAAGTAAATCTTTCAGGCGCTTGGGGCCGGTGTTTAAAAATTTACAAAAAGTGCCCGGTATACAGCTCCTGCGATCGCGGCCAGCAGTCCTGATCATCCAAACCGCCCTCAAGTGGCAACGAGATGACTGCTTGGAAATGGGAGCCGCTCTGTCCTACTACGCATTATTTTCGCTATTTCCAACTGTCTTAATTGTGCTCAGTGTGATGGGTGCGTTTATCGGGCCAGAAAGCGGAGCCGCTGAGCAAATTTTACTGTTTGCCCGCAACAGCTTGCCTCCCGAAGCCTACTCTTTGGTGAGTAACACTCTGAATCAACTCAACCGCAACAGCCTCGAAGCTGGGATCATTAGCTTTTTGATTTTGTGCTTTACGGCGAGCGGCGTCTTTGGGGCGCTGACGCGATCGATGAACAAAATTTGGCAAGTCGATCGCGAAAACAAGCATCGCACGGGTGTTAAGTCAGCCGCCAAAACCTTTATGCGTAATCGTTTTCTGGCATTTATGCTGGTTTTCAGCACATCGGCCATCATTTTTATCTCATTAATCTCCAAAATTGTCATCGAAATTATTATTGAGGTTGTTCAAAACTTAGAAAGTGTCGTTGGTCTATTTCAAATTGATGATTTATTAATACTCAAGGCGCTACAAACGAGTACTTCTTACTTCGGCATCTCAGCCATCATCATGCTGCTTTTTCGAGTGTTGCCCAATACCCGAATTTGCTGGGGAGATGTGCTTTTAGGAGGACTGACCACTTCTGGTTTGTTTATGTTGTTGCAGCATTTAGCCAGCAATAGCATCATTCGCTTCGGCGAACAGTTTTTATCCTATGGGGCGGTTGGCAGCGTCATGATTCTGATGTTGTGGATTTTTCTCAGCTGCCAAGTCTTCTTTTTAGGCTGCGAACTGACCTATGTGTATACCTATTTGTTTGGTAGCCGCAGTGGGGCGTTCCCAGCACTCAGGGGGTTCCGCCTGCCCTCCGAGGGTCCATAATTTTCCCCAGCGATCGCCCTCAGCCTCCTTTGCCTCACGGTATTGAGAATCCCAATCTGAGGCATAAATCCCCCAACTAAATCGTGGGAAGCTTGTGCGGTTAATTGAAGGGAATCTCGGTTCGTTGCAGCTTTTCGAGCTGGCGAAAATTGGTCGGGCACAGTGCTGGCTACCGCTCAGCCAGCTTTACTTTTTGCGACGGGGCGAATCGACCTGGGCTAAACTAAAGGCTAGTGCTTAGACATGATGGGTCACGATAGTTTGACTCATTGGCGAAAACTAGGGGTTATACAGACTTTCCGGCTTATGACTACACAAACCGCATCACAAGAAAAAGGCATCTTGATGTCTGAGAGCGCACTTCAACACGTCAAGCTGCTCCAAGCGCAGCAAGGCGGTAAGGAGCTTTGTCTGCGCGTTGGCGTTCGTCAGGGAGGCTGCTCTGGCATGTCTTACATGATGGATTTTGAAGATCCCGGCAATGTTGGTGAGCAGGACGAAGTCTACGACTACGACGGCTTTAAGGTGGTCTGCGATCGCAAGAGCTTGCTCTACCTCTACGGTCTCATGCTGGATTACAGCAACGCTTTGATTGGCGGCGGGTTTCAATTTACTAACCCCAACGCCGCGCAAACTTGCGGCTGCGGCAAGTCCTTTGGCACCTAAGCAACGGCTCGGCTAAGCTTTGTCCGCTAATATTTTTCCTTCACAGCAGGTTCAGTTTCCTTTGAGGCTGGACCTGCTGTACGCTATGGGACGGTAAACCTGGGAATGAACCGCCATGACAGAAACGGCTGAATCACTATTTGAGCAGGGAATTGAACGCTATAAAGCGGGGGCCACCGCGAGTGAGTTAATTCCCGTCTTTAAGGATGTGTGCGATCGCGCGCCGAAGAGTAGCCCGGCCCTGACCTGCCTGGCTTGGCTCTACTTACTTGAAGAGAAACCGAATGCCGCCCTGAAAACAGCCCAAAAAGCCGTCAAACTGACGCCTCAAGATCCGCAGGGGCAAGTCAATCTGGCTTTAGCCATGTTGGAAACCGGCAAGAAAGGCGTCCGCGACCACATTGACGAAGCTCGACAAATCATGATGCTCTCCTCGGACTTAAAGGAAGAAGTCCAACAGAATATTGAAGAAGGATTAAGCCGCAAGCCAGACTGGAAAAATCTTCAACGAGTTCAAAAGTGGCTCTTTGAAAGTTAAGTATGTCAGGCTTTCCAAGGATTTCGAGGGCGATCAAACCAGTCAGGGGTGTTTGTTATTGTAAACAAACTTGTCAGGACAGACTGCGAAATCGTCATATCTTTGCCCCGGACAAATATCCGGCAAAAATAGGCAACCTGCCGCCGTAAGCCCTTTTCAGATTGCGAAGAACCATCCTAAAACACGCTGGGGATCAGCAAAATTAGATAAATAACTTAACTGCACTCCCCGGAACTGAATGATAAGGTTTACTCAATGAACCGATAAGGTTTACTTGAGTTTAGTTCAGTCACGTTAAATTACGGAGCAGGATCCAATGGTTGCACGCACTGTGAAAGTTAAACCGGAAACTCGTAACCATAAGGGCTTTTTTGTCCAAGATACGGCGTATGAGCTGGTTGGCATCGAACAGTCTGGGTGGGCTTTGATCTGCATTGATGAAGCCAGTTGCCACTACGTTGATCCCGACGACTTGCGGGGCAATGATGTCGACCCTGCGGACATCGCCTAATCGACCATCAAGCACCTGATTGAGATAATTTGACGCGATCATTGCGGCCAGCGACGGGATGCCGAAGAACTGATTCTTTCATCCTGCTAACGTTCAGAGTTTTGGACGATAAGCAGTCAGTTCTTTCCCCTCGGTGGCCGTTTTGGCTATCTGCCATTAATTTTTCTGGCATGGGTTCTGCCAGACTTGTGCCTTGCCCCCATTCGTAGCACTTGCCCTCGCTGCTAATCACCCCCTCGGTCTCAGGCCAGCGATCGCCCCCCTTTAAGCTGCCGCTTATACACATCTCGATTGCCGCCTCAACAGGCGCACTCGTCCCCCTTAGTCCCCCAATGCTGGGGGGAGACCGGAGTTTGAAGTCCCCCAGCATTGGGGGATTTAGGGGGCTAAACCACTGGAAGCAGTCAGTCAGAAACTTAGGTAAACCCCGTCTAAGTTGAGAACTGGAGTTTTGTATGATCGGGCAGAACCTCACCTAACCTCTCCTTTCAAAGGAGAGGAACCAGAGTCTTGTCAAACCTCTCCTTGAGAAGGAGAGGTGCCGCAGGCGGTGAGGTTTCCCACATGCCAAAACTCCACTTCTGAATCTGGATGAGGTTTATAAGCGGTGGCCCTTTAAGCAGACGATCGCAGCCAATTCCCTGGACGACTGCCTACCACGATCGCGCTGACTGGGTAAAACCCTGTAAATTGAAAGGGCAGACAGGCAATCCGTTCGGAGGCGATCGCGTTCATGCTGGCTTACCTTCTTGCCATCATTGTCGCCATTGGCAGTTTCACGTTTTACATAGCCGCTTTTTTTGTGCCCGAGATGCACCGCCGCCAAGACTTTTTGTGGAGCGGTCTGGGCATGTTTTATGCGGTGGTGTTGTGGTTTTGCGCAGGTCGTCTGACGGGGGCCGTGCTGCTGGGGCAGGTGGTGAGTGTGGCTCTGTTGGGGGGCTTGGGCTGGCATACGTTAGCCCTACGCCGCGATCTGACCCCCGAGCCCGTGCAAACGCCCGTAGACTGGGACGACCTGCGCCAGTGGGTACAACAACTGCAAACTCAGTTAGGCCAGGTTTTGCCCTGGGGCACGGCGGTTAGCCGCGTCAAAGCCCTGGGGGCAGCGATCAGTCAGGCGCTCACTCAGATCGGCGATCGCGCTACCGACTCCCGAGCCGCCGCCCCCTCTGCAGAAGTGCCGCCGCTCCAGCGATCGCCCGCTTACGAATTTGAAACGGCCACCGGAGCCGGGCAAACCGTACCTTCCGAGTTTGCGACAGTCCCTCGACGGCAACAACCCCGCCCCAAGCCCGCGTCCCGAACTCGCAATGGCGAATTGGCAGAGACTCCCAGTTCTGCCGAAGCCGAGACGACTGCCGCTGCGGACCAGGCCGCATCTACCGACAAAGTAGACTTTTCCGCTGAATCAACCGTTGCGGCTCCGCCCCCAACGGCCCCTGAGTCACTGGCCACCGCTGCCGCCAGTCCGCCAACGCCGTCAGCAACGCCAATATCAGCCGCACCTCAGAATCACGAGGCCGCCACAACGGCGCAGCCAGCCGCCAAACAGCGACGCAACCCGGTCACAGGCCTCTTGGACTGGCTCACGGATACGGTTAAAGGCAGTCGGCAGCCCAAACCACAACGCAGTGTGATCGAAATTCCGCCAAGGGCACCGTCGATTTCACGATCACCGGACACCGACTCGCCTGATCAGGAGCGCCCAGCCACCGCCACTCCCCAGCAGCAGCCGTCTGATCGCCGGACGGTAAAAGCAGCCCGTGCGGTCATCGATATTCCGCCGCGACCACCATCGATCCCGAGAGCGCCCGCTGCCACACAGCCAGAGCGCCCCCCCTCCCCACCAGCGGGGCAGTCAGAGACGAACTGGGTTGACGTGGGCGATCGCCCACCCAAGGCGCAGACGCCAGCACCTCCACCCCCGCCATTCCCTCAGAACAGCGAGAAGCCTGCAACCACTGCTGCAAACCCGGAAACGAATTGGCAGGATGTGGAAACGAATTGGCCCGACGAAAGCAACCGCACCGTATCGACGCCACCAGAAGCCGAACCAGCCAATCCCCTTCCTGGGGCAACCCAAGAGACGAATTGGCCCGACGAGGAGGATACCAACTGGCCTGATTAGCTCTCCGGCAAATCTCGCTTAACCAGGCGGTAGTTCCGGGCTTGATAAAGGGTCCCCCGGTTCTCCAAAGGTTTCTGGCCCTTCATCATAAACGTCTGGGTCTTCGTAAATTTCCGCTTCGGCCTCGGTGGGGGTCACTTCCGTGGCGGGTACCACAGGATAGTCACCCGTGGTTTCGGCCCCAGAGGTGCTTTCGGGGGTGGGCGACGTACCAGGGCCGCTAGGACTGATGGGCTGGCTCATTTCTTCATGCACGCGCCCCGACACTCGACGGACGAGTTCGCTGGCCCGACCATCATTAAAGGGACGGTCAACTAACACGCCCAAAATATACCGATGGCCGTTTTCGACATCTACCAGGGCAATATCACCGAGCAAGGTGCCGATATCACCCGTTTTGTTGTAAGCCAAAGCCGTGGGATCAGCCAACCCATCGGGAATCAGGGTGCGATTATCGGTGCGCTGCATGATGCTGAAGAGACGATCGCGCGATCGCGGGCTCAACAGTTCGCCCTGATCAATCAGTGCCATTACTCTCACTAAATCGGCAGCAGAGGTGGTGTTGGTCCCCTCTAAATCGGGCAGCATATTCCGCAGGCTGGTCGAGGTCAATCCCCAACTTTGAAATTGCTGATTTAGAACCTCCAGGCCACCGAGCAAATCAATAATCATATTGGTGGCGGTATTGTCGCTGTTGACAATCATCGCCGTCGCCACCTCTAAAGCGGTGAATTGAGTGCCCATTTCCTGAGTTTGTAGCTCACCAGAACCGCCAGCCACCAACTCTTCTCGCAGGGTCACGGCCTGGTCTAACCGCAAGGCTCCAGCATCCACGGCTTGCAAAAAAGCCACTAAAATTGGCACTTTTATGGTGCTCGCCGCCGCCATCGACTCAGAGCCATTCAGATCGATATAGTTGCCCGTATCAAGGTCATAGAAGAAGACCGACTGGGTCAGTCCCGGCGTCATCGATTCCAAAGCGACGAGGTCCGTCTCAAGGGATACCAGTTCTTCCCCCAGAGGCAAGGGTTGGGACAGCATTGCCGCGTCATCATTGGAGAAGGCCCCGCTTACGGCGCTCTCCGATCCCCGAGAATCTCCGTTCAAAGCCGCTTCATCTCCCGGATTAAGGGAAGACAGGACAGTACCCGCGATCGCGGCAATCCCCGTCCCCAAAATCAGTAACCGAATGCCGTACAAAACGGGCTGGGGAGTCTTGCGTCCCGACCGCCGCTTGCCTCGGCGGGGCGGCTGAGCGCCATTGCTAGAACGCTCGTCCGGACTCGTCCAGGCCGGTTGTCGCCGGAGGGGCGTGACGTTATTGGGTGAACGCTTAGGCTGCCGAGAGCGCGATCGCGACGGTGTCCCTGCCGGCGGTGGCCCGGTCCGCGATCGGGGTTGCGCCGACGAAGACGGCTCAGGGGCATAGAGTTCGGGGGGCAGTCTGTCGCTCGGGCGAGGAGCCACGGGCAGCGGGGTTGCCGAATTCGGCAGTGGATTCAAAATGCGGGACGTTGATCCCGGCTGCGGATCGGTCCCTCGAGGACGGCGGGGGGGCGGTTGTTGGGGTCTTGATCCCGCTCGGTTGGCGGGCGATCGCGACGACTGCGGCGCTTCTTTGGCAGGGGTCGACTGCAACCACTGACGCCAGCGACTCCGGGCATTGCGCTGTCGTCGCCTGGCTCCCCGCGAGGGCATCGCGGACCCACCACTCGGCGATGACAAGGGCGGCGGCGTCAGCGGAGCCAAGTTACCATTTGCCCCCCCCGAATTGCTGGGGGGTTCGTAACGACGAAACGGAGATTGGCCGCTATTTAACGGATGATCGTTGTCTACCATGATGATTCTGTGGTTTCACCCTCGCCCTGCGGTGCGTCTGGCGGCTTGATTTCGGTCGTTGATGGCGACGAATCAGCGGTCTGATTCAATGCCCAATCAGCTTGCCGCAAAATCCCCCTAAGCATAGCTAACTCTTGAGGAGTCGGCGCAGCCCGTAACAAGAAACGCCGAAATTTTTCCATCCGACTGGCAGCCGTGTGGGGATAAAGATAGCCGATTTTTAGCAAAACGGACTGCAAATGTTGATAAAAGCCCTCTAACTGTTCTAACGCAGCCATTGAGGCCATCGGCGGCGCTACGGAGGCAGGGGCAGAGGCTTGTCGAGGGGCCACCGCTCGGGCTAGCTCGTAACAGCACACAGCGATCGCCTGGGCCAAATTCAACGAGGTATAGTCCGGATCACTGGGAATCCGGACAAACCGCTGGGCATAGTTCAACTCGGTATTGCTCAAACCGCGATCTTCAGGCCCGAAGATCAGCGCCGTAGGGGACACTGCGGCGGTTGGCTCAGCTGGCAGCAACCAGGGCAAAGCCACCTCGGGCAATTCCATGTCAGTATTTAAGGCGCGATCGCGGGCGGTGGTCGCGATCGCGCGGGTGCAGTCGGTAAGCGCTTCCGGGAGCGTCGCCACGGCGATCGCCTGCTCCAAAACGTCGGTTGCATGGACCGCCATGCGCCGGGCTTCCTCCCCCAGCGGGTCACAGTGAGGATTCACCAAGACCAACTGCGATAGCCCCATATTGGCCATGATGCGAGCGGCGGACCCGACATTTAACGCCCCCGCTGGCTCCACCAAAACGATTCGAATGTGTTGCAACCCCGGACGCACCATTACACCTACACCATGGACATCGGCTCAGGGGGCGATTATAGAGCCTGGGTCTGAGGTTGGCTAGGGTGGGGTGAACAGAGCATGAGTCCATGCGATCGCCACCCCTGACGACTCGCGCTGCCACTGAGTTTAGTAGCGAATTTGCAGCGTCACCATGGCCGTAACCGTTTGCTCGCCACCCACGACCGGCGTTGACGCCATCGCCGCATCAGCAAACTCAGCTTGCCGGGCTAGGGGTATCAGCATCGGTGGGTTAGCCCCATTGATTTGAATGCTCACAACCTCTGCGCCGGTCAAATTAAGCGCCCCAAATACGGCCTGGGCTTGGGCCTGCGCATCAGCCACCGCCCGTCTGAGGGCCACATCCCGCGCGGCTGCCACCGCGTCATCGCTGGCCCGAAAGCTCACCCCCTGAATGCGCGTTGCGCCCGCCGCCACGGCATCATCCAAGAGCTCGCCAGCAGCGTCGATGGGCACTTCAAAGCTCACCGTGTTGGTCGCGACGTAGCCCGTCAAGGTCTGCCGTTCTTCTAAATATTGGTACCGTGGCTCCAGGCGAATGCCCGTTGTTTGTAGCTGATCAACGTTGCGATCGCGCAACAACTCCACCACCGCCGTTGACCGCCGCGCCGCCTCTTGCTGGGCCGCTGCCGCAGTCTCAGCCTCAACCTCAACCCCTAAACTCACCTGAGCGATCGTGGTCGCAATTTGCTCGCGCCCTTCCCCGGTCACCGTTAACACGTTGATATTGCTCCCCTGGACGATATTGCTCTCCTGGGCGATCGCCGGTCGGGCGACCAGCGGAGCGATCGCCCCCATCCCCGTTAACACCATCCAGCTCACACAAGCCGCCGAAAATACTTTCCTCACAGTTCACGATTCCCTACTCAACTGTTTCCAGAGTGACAGATGTAATCGCCATGATCTGCGGCGTTGCGGTTTTAGCAACATCGGCGCTCCCATTAGTTACTCTTCTTCATCGGCACCGTGCACAGTAAACACCAGGTCGTCCACTGTGACGACATCCCCCGCGAACAACTTGCGGCCCCGGCGCAGTTCTAATTCACCATTCACCTCTACACTGCCGCTACGAATCAGCATCTTGGCCTGGCCACCCGATTGCACGACTTGTTGCCACTTCAAAAACTGATCCAGCTTGATGAAAGGCTCGCCAGTCGACTCTTTAATGCCCATCGCCCCATCCCCATTTAACCAACTTCTCTAGTTTAAGTCTGAGGCAGCGAGCGATCGCAGCTGGCTGGCGACATCAGTCCCCCGGCCAGTTTTTTTGCCCGACCGAGCGATCGCGGCCCTGGCAACCCGCGCTAACGACAAAAGCGGCGCACTTTGAGTATCCGAGTAAAATCACGAATATCTCGCCGTATCGCCGCTTTTGACAGAAGCTGCATAAAGTCCTGGGAGCACTTCTTTGGTCATGCCAGCATCGCTAACGCGAGCCTGGAACCGATGGCTGAGGGACTTTTCCAGCTACGCAAACACGCACAATTCAGAGTAGTACTGAATCCATCTAGCTATTCAATTCTTGTTTTGCCCGTCACCAGAGTCTAGAGCGGGTTGCTTTTCAGGCGATCGCTGCTGTCGCTGCGTCGCCCGCCGCCACCGCCGCTCTCATTGCGAGGACGAGCTTTGTTAACGCGCAATTCGCGCCCTAACCACTCAGCCCCGTCCAACTCTGAGATCGCCTTATCTTCATGGGCTTCATCTGCCATTTCGACAAAGGCAAACCCCCGCTTGCGGCCCGTTTCCCGATCGGTAGGCAAGCTAATGCGCTTAACCTCACCATATTCAGCAAACACCTCGCGTAGGTCATCCTCCCCTGCTTGAAACGACAAATTACCGACGTAGATAGTCACAGTACTCTCCAAACAAACCTAAATCAGACCCTATATCGACCAAATTTTTAATCCAAAATAAAGTTTTCGGACAAAATTTCCTCGATATATTGCTGCGATCATAGCCGATTCAAAATGGAACCTTAGTAGTCCACCTCACATGTGCCACCTGGCCCCTCACCTGAGCTATTTTCAGCCTGGAGCCAGCGACCACAAACGGGGCAAAAGCTTACTCCGCAGGCCCCGAGAGAGCACACACAAGCTTATTAAGAATTATGTAGCCACAGACCAAAACTCTCGGTGAGGTGCGTGTCACCCCCCTTGCTTTCGATGGCAATTGTCTTTGTAAGGCTTTCCTGACTTCTAAATCCCCATCGTCTAATCATCTAGACTAATTTTCACGGCGGTTCCTAAACTGCCAGCAAAAATAGAGGCTTTACAATAATAACTATTGACTTCAGCAATTTATTGTTCTGAAGAGTTTGATGGCGCAAACCCCTATGGCACAATAAAGATCAACTTTGTAAAGCCTGTTCAAAGAATTTGTAAGAGAGTTATTTGCCTGTGACTGCGACTGCTGAACGTTCGACCACGCCTCGCCGCGTTGTGTTTCCCTTCACCGCTGTGATCGGTCAGGAAGATATGAAACTGGCCTTAATTTTGAATGTGATTGATCCGCGTATCGGCGGAGTCATGATCATGGGCGATCGCGGTACCGGAAAATCAACCACCATTCGCGCCTTAGCGGATCTCCTGCCCGAGATCGAAGTGGTCGCCGACGACCCCTTTAGCCGGTCTCCTCAAGATCCTGATATCCAGCGCGAGCGTAACACTGACACCTTGCCAATTTCTCGCAAAAAGGTGCCCATGGTTGATCTGCCCCTGGGGGCAACCGAAGACCGGGTCTGTGGCACCATCGACATCGAAAAAGCCCTCTCCGAAGGGGTCAAAGCCTTTGAACCGGGGCTGTTAGCGAAAGCGAATCGCGGCATCTTATATGTGGACGAGGTGAACTTGCTGGACGATCACCTCGTCGACGTCTTGCTCGATTCTGCGGCCTCCGGTTGGAACACGGTCGAGCGCGAAGGCATCTCCATTCGTCACCCCGCTCAGTTTGTGTTGGTGGGGTCGGGCAACCCCGAAGAGGGGGAGCTGCGCCCTCAACTGCTGGACCGCTTTGGAATGCACGCCGAAATTCGGACGGTGCGAGATCCGGCATTGCGGGTCCAAATTGTGGAGCAACGCTCTGACTTTGATCAAAACCCCCAGGCTTACTTAGAGCAATACGCCGAGCCCCAAACAGCCCTCCAGGAGCGCATCGTTGAGGCCCAAACCCGACTGCCGCAGGTCACCATTGACCCGGATCTGCGCATCAAGATTTCGCAGGTTTGTGCGGAACTTGATGTGGATGGCTTGCGGGGCGATATTGTCACCAACCGAGCCGCTAAAGCGATCGCCGCTTACGAAGCCCGCACCGAAGTCACCCTAGATGATATTCGCCGGGTGATTGTCATGTGTTTGCGGCACCGCCTGCGCAAAGATCCCTTGGAGTCGATCGACTCCGGCTACAAGGTCGAAAAGGTCTTTAGTCAGGTCTTTGGCGTCACCCTAGAGGACGAAGATGCCGCCGCCAACGGTCGCCAACCGGTGGGGGCGCGGTAGTGGGTAAGCGCATCCTGGGGCTCGACCCAGGGCTTGCCATTCTCGGCTTTGGCATCATTGACTGCTTAGACTCATCAACCACTTCGGCAGGCGCTGAGGTGGTTGATTTTGGTATTGTTGAAACCCCCGCCAACACGCCTGTGGGCGATCGCCTCTGCACGTTGCACGACGATCTGCACAGCTTGATCAAGCACTTTCAACCTGATCAGGTAGCCCTCGAAAAGCTCTTTTTTTACCGCATGGGCAACACGATCTTGGTAGCCCAGGCCCGTGGCGTCGTAATGCTGGTGCTGGCGCAACACCAACTCCCCCCGGTAGAATTCACCCCCGCCCAAATTAAGCAAGCGCTGACGGGCTATGGCAACGCCGACAAAACCATGGTGCAAGAGTCGGTAATGCGCGAGTTGGGGCTACCGAAAATTCCGAAGCCGGATGATGCCGCCGATGGTCTGGCGGTAGCCTTGACAGCATGGTTTCAACGGTAAGCATGAGAGCATGAGTGTCATGCTTGATCAAATCTAGGCCAATTGAGACCAGTACAATGCTCCCAACAACCTTCCGGCGAGCAGAGCCGCCGCTTTTTGGGCACCCTAAAAGCAGCTACGGGCAGTTCCTGTCAGGCGGTGGGAAATGATTGCCACCAAGCATCTCGCATCCATGACAGAGCTTAACCGATGCTTTGCTGATGCCCATGCATCCTACCGCTTGTTTAGGCCAGCTTTCCCAGCAGTTCTGTTGCTCCTAACGTGCGTTTGATGACTCATCTTTCGGACACTGCGCCCTTACCATCGTCGCCCGATAACTGCCTAGCGATCAATCCAGCAGCACTCACTTTACTGCGTGAAATTTCTCTCAAAGTGGGTCAAGCGGAGGATTTTCAGGCAGCGCTGAGGCGCTTGTTAACGGTGGTTTGTGAAAGCACAGAGTGGGTATTTGGCGAGGTTTGGTTGCCGTCTGCCGGCCCCGTCCTTTACCACAGTGGCGTCTGGTTTACCTCTCAACCCCAACACGAAAATTTTGGTCAGGCCAGCCTCAGCTGGAAGTTTGCCCCTGGTGAGGGGCTAGCGGGGCGAGTTTACGAAACCACCGAAGTCGAATGGATCACTGACGTTGCGCATACGTCATTCCCAGCTTTTCAGCGGCGAGACTTAGCCTTGCAGTCCGGTCTCGGAGCGGCGGTCGGTGTCCCCGTCACCTTAAACGAGACGACTCTAATGGTGCTCGTCTTTTTTATGGATCAAGCGCGCACCTGCGATCGCCTCCAAATTCATCTCATTGAAGCGATCGCCACTCAATTGGGAGCGATTTTGCATCTCAAGCAAACGGAAGCGGCGCTGATCACCCATCAACAACAACTACAACGACTCTTAAACACCCTGCCCGGCATTGTCTTCACCGCCAAAGGCCCCCCAGAATGGAAAATGCGATCGCTGAGTGACGGCTGTACGCGCCTCACGGGTTATCGTCATGAAGAACTGATTGCCGACAATAGCCACCTCACCTACAACGACATCACCCACCCCGACGATTTGCCCCAGGTCCTTGCCACCATTCAGGCAGCCCTCACCCCCGGCCAGTTTTACGAAGTGGAATATCGCCTTATCACCCGCACCGGCGCAGAAAAGTGGGTCTGGGAAAAAGGCCAAGGCGTCTTTGACGAGCAGGGTCAACCCATCGGCCTAGAAGGCTTTATTACCGACATTACCCCCCTGAAACAAACCGAATCGGCCCTCCGCGAAAGTGAAACGCGATATCGCATGTTGGCCGATCGCTCTCTCGATCTGGTTTCGCAACATGACTTGAGCGGCACCATCCGCTATATATCATCGGCCTGCGTAAACCTGCTGGGCTACGCTCCCACCGAACTGATTGGCAACTCTCCGGTCCAGCTCTTTCACCCCCATGATCGGCGTCGCCTCATCCGGTATTACCGACAGTTTTTGTGCGATCGCACCGTGCATCCGTTACGCTTTCGCATGCGTCATCGTAACGGCCACTATCGGTGGTTTGAAGCCATCAGCTGCATGGTCGATCAGCCCGCCCCCGACGATGAGCCCCTGTTGCTGGCAGTCTCACGCGATATCACCACAACCATTGAAACTGAGCAGACCCTCATCAATCGAGAAAAATTCCTCAATTTGGTCCTCGACAGCATCCCCCAGCATCTGTTTTGGAAGGATCGCCACGGCATATATTTGGGCTGCAATCAGGCGTTTGCCCAAAATGTGGGCTTCTCATCACCGGCAGAGGTGATTGGCAAGACTGACTATGAAATTCCGATGTACTCAGCGGCAGAAGCGCAGCGATTTTGGGAGGAAGACCAGCGCGTCATGGCCGCCGACTGGCCGGATATTAATGTGTTGGAAACCCGAGGTGAGGATGCCCAAAAACAGTGGATCAACGTCAGCAAATATCCGATTCATGATGCTGACCAGCAAGTGATAGGGGTGTTGGGCAGTTTAGAAGACGTGAGCGATCGCATCGAGTTTCAAGCGAATCTCAATCGCCGCGAACAATATTTAACCGCCCTCGTCGAACTGCAACGGCAATTGCTCGACCTGGATGGCACCTGGGACCGAGAACGGTTCTGCGTTATCCTGCGCCCCTTGGCCGCCGCCACCGGAGCCAACCGCGTTTATATTTACGAAATCGATGCCGAGGAGCCCAATCTGCTGCGGCAAAAGGCGGAATGGTCCGATGAGGACACGCCATCCACTTTGGGAATTCCCAGTGTCGCGGCGTTTGATCGAGCAGGGCCAGCCGATAGTTGGGCCTGCGAACTCGCACGGGGGAACTGCATTAACCAAACGGTTGAAGAATTTCCCGAAGGCCTACAAGCCCTCTTTAGCGCTCCCCCGTTGAATGTCAAATCAATTTTACTGCTGCCGTTGATGGTGCATGGCACCTTTAGTGGCACGATTGGCTTCAGCAATTGCCAACAGGCCCGTAAATGGTCGCAGTCCGAGGTGAAGCTGTTGCGGATCGCAGCCCACGCCATTGCGATCGCCACCGAACGATTTCAAGCCGAGATCTCCCTGCGGCAAGCCGAAAATAAATACCGCAGCATCTTTGAAAACGCCGTTGAGGGCATTTTCCAAACGACTCGGGATGGTTACTACACCATCGTCAATCCCATGCTGGCGAAAATTTATGGCTATGACTCCCCCGCCGATTTAATCACCCATCTGACCGACATCGAACAACAGCTATACGTTGACCCCGACCGGCGGCAAATCTTTGTTGAGCAGATGCATCGCAACGGAGCGGTCATCGGGTTTGAGTCCGCCGTTTATCGCCAAGATGGCAGCATTATCTGGATTTCTGAGTCCGCTCGCACGATTCTAGATGCCGCCGGACAAGTCATTGGCTTTGAAGGCACCGTCGAAGACATTACCACCCGTAAACGCACCGAACTGGAGTTGCACCGCCGCGATCGCCTGCTGCAAGGGGTCGCCCAAGCCAGTCAGCAGCTCTTGACCAATCTCAACGTCGAGAGTTCGATCCCCAAAATTTTAGCCACCCTGGGGGAATCAGCGGGGGCCGATCGCGTCTACCTCTATGAAAATCACTCTCATCCGGTAACCGGCGAGTCCTGCATGAGTATGCGCTACGAATGGACTCAAGGCAGTATTACCCCCAGCATCGACCAACCCCACTGGCAAAATCAGTGCTACTCCGAATATGGGCTGATGCGGTGGTATCGGGCCTTTCAAGCCGGGCAATCCATTCGCGGTCAAGTCACAACCTTTCCTGAGGTTGAGCAAACCCTGCTCAAGCGCGATGCCATTCAATCCCTCCTGATGGTGCCTATTTTTATCGATCGCGATCTGTGGGGATTCGTCGGCTTCGATGCCTGTCAGGCGGATCGCGAGTGGACCCAAAGTGAAGAATCAATTCTGGTCACCATCGCCGCCAGCATTGGCGGAGCCCTCAAACGCAAGCACACAGAAGCCCAGATGCGCTACCAGGCATTTCACGACCCGCTGACCGGGCTACCGAACCGCACCGCCTTTAACTCCGAACTACCACGGGTCATTACCGCCGCTCGTCGCACCAAAACCTTGGTGGCAGTGATGTTCCTTGATCTGGATCGCTTTAAAAACATCAACGATACGCTGGGCCACGCGATCGGCGATAAACTGCTGGCCGAAGCCACGCGTCGCCTGAACAACGGCCTGCGCCGAGGTGATATGCTGGCTCGCTGGGGGGGGGACGAATTCACCCTGATTCTGCAAAACCTCGACACCATTGAAGAAGCCGGCCAGATCGCCCAAAGACTCGCCAACAATCTCAAGCCGCCCTTTTTGATCGACAATCACGAACTCTATGTCACCGGCAGCATTGGCATTGCCACGTTTCCCCAAGACGGCGACAACGTGACGACCTTGTTAAAACATGCCGATGCCGCCATGTACGCCGCCAAAGCCGATGGCCGCAACACTTACCGCTTTTATATCTCCACCTTGCATTCCAGTGCATCCCAGCAACTCATCCTCGAAAAACATCTGCACCAAGCACTGCAACGAGAAGAATTTCGCCTGGCTTTTCAACCGCAAATTGATTTCGCCCAGGGCCGGATCTGCCGCATTGAGGCGTTACTCCGCTGGCAGAGCCCCGAGATCGGTGAAGTGCAACCGGTGGACTTTATTCCGATCGCCGAGGAAATTGGCCTCATTGTGCCTTTAGGCAACTGGGTGATCAAGCAGGCCTGTTGTCAGCTCAAAACTTGGCATCAATTGGGTTTCAAGGATTTGGAGATCGCCGTCAACTTATCCGCTCGACAACTCCATCACGCCTCCCTCGTGCAAGAGATTGAACAAGTTCTCAACGCTTTTAACCTGGCCCCGCAGTGCCTTGAGCTAGAAATCACCGAAACCGCGGCCCTCTCGAATCTCGACATTTCCATCTCGACGCTCAACCAACTCCGCAAGCTCGGCACCCGAATCGTGATGGATGATTTTGGCACGGGCTACTCATCGCTCAACTACCTGAAAAAATTACCGTTTCAAGGCTTAAAGATCGATCGCTCTTTTGTCAAAGGGATTCCCAACGATGCCCAAGATTTAGCCATGCTGAAAGCGGTGATTGCCCTCGGCCAAGCCCTGCAACTGACGCTGGTCGCAGAAGGCGTCGAAACCCCCGCCCAAGTCACCTGTCTCCGTGATTTGGGTTGTCACCAAATGCAGGGCTACTGGCTTAGTCGTCCGCTAGACAGCCAAGCCATGACGCTGTTTCTACAAACGCATTGGCCTCAGTACAATACAAGGGCTGATACCGCTTAAGACACTGAGACGATATGACCCGATCGCCCGCCCGATTTTTGCCGTGGCTGCTCAGCCTGCTCTGCGGCTGGTTATTGCTGATGTCTCCCGCTTGGGCTGAGACGACTGCCGACCCGGCCTCAGCCACCGCCGCCCAACTGTTTGAAACCCATTGTGTCGGCTGCCATGTTGGAGGCGGCAACATCGTGCGGCGTGGTAAAAACCTCAAGCAGCGAGCACTCCAGCGCCATGGCGTAGATTCTGTAGAGGCGATCGCTGAGCTCATCACCCACGGCAAAGGCTTGATGTCGGCCTATGGGGATCGCCTCACCGCTGAAGAAATTGACCAGTTGGCCACCTATGTTTGGCAGCGATCGCAAACCAATTGGCAATAGGGCCGCGATCGCACTCAACGGAGCGACGCCTGCCTCAAAACAGCTCCAGTCACCCAGGGATCTCGCCCCTGCCGTCGACCAGAAATCATTTTCCCGCCCATGCCTCACCGCACTGGTTCCCCAATCTCACCCGAGCCCTAACTTTCTCGCCGCTCGCCTATTGAGCAGGGGCATTCTGAGCCGGTGCATTGAGATTTTGGGTATTGCCCGCCTTGATCCAGCCCTCTTGGCCGTTCTCTTGTACCCGCACCTTCATCCAGGTGCTCGCCTCATTGGTTTCTAAGACCAGCACTTCATCTTGATAATCCACACCGCCCAACTGCGGATGCTCAGGTCCCGGCCCAGACCGCATCACTAAGCCAATGGGTTGCACCACCACTGCGGCATAACTCCCTGGGGGCGTCTCCTCCACAGGGGGCGTCGGGGCCGGAGCCGCCGGCGCTGGCTGAGCTTCGGCGGGGGTAGCCGTTTCCTGGGTTTGCAAAGCCACATCATTTTCAAACACGGGCTTGGGCGGCAGCACCGACAACTTCGCCATGAAGTAGCGAGCAGTGGCTACCCCCGACAGCGATAGCAACACCAGCGCCATCGAGACGCCCAAAATGAGCTTTGTCAAGCCCAGGAAAAATGCTTTCATCATGCTTTTAGGCAAACCACGCCATAGGTGTATATCACCCTACCGTAAAGGTCAATAGCGGTTGAAAAAATCACATTAAAATTTTTTCAACGATGAGAGGCGATCGCGTGCATCTCAACTTGGTCATTCCACGGGATCGCCGCGCTCAGGTTGCGACAACTCACTCACCCGCTGCCCCAAAAACCGACTTTTCGCAGCGGAAAAGTCGGCTCCAGCCATAAACAGCCACGCGACCAATCCCTAGTTTTGGTCAGCCCAGCCCACCACAAAGGTCAGCGGGGCAGCATCAAGACCGCTGAAATGCACTTCGACCGGGTAGAACTCGTCCGCTGACGGCTCGGGGATCGTCAGGGTTAAGCTGCCGGGGTGAGTTTGGGTCACCGTTTGCCCAAGGGTTGGCAACCTCAGCTGGCTCGCCTGGGGCACTGCCACCGTCAGCTGAATCTGATTCGAGGTGGCGGGCTGATAGCGAGCCGTTAACCTCACCGGCCCCTCCGCCGTGAGCCATTCTCGTTGTTGTGAGGGCGCATCAGGGGTCAACGTCAGGGTGAGCGTATCTAAGATGTCTTTGGCTGCCAGCATGGTGAGCGTTACCTGCTGCTGCGGGTTGGCTCCCTCATAGCCCTCGGGGAATGCTGCCCGCAGCGTTTCAACGTCGCGGGTCGCCGCACTCCGAACGGTGGCATTGGCCAAAACCAAACCGGCGATTTGTTCCATGGCTTGAGGCTGGTCAGGGAATAAATTTTCCACCGCTTTGACCAACTGCACACCAGGTTGCCATGACTCAGCAATTAGCTCCTGGCAACGATTGAGCAACCCGACCAGAATATCTTCCGGCAGGGCCGTGGGTAAGGGCAGCGATCGCAGTTGCTGCATCCAGGGATGGGCACTCGACACCGTCAACTCTACGGGGTAGTCCGTCACGCTCGATTCCCAGGGAAACAGGGGGGGATTTTGACTAATCTCGATCTGGAGACGGCGCTTTAACACAGTCTGAAAATGATCTTGCACGGAAGGTAACTCTCCAAGCTCAGAAACGGGAGGCATATCAATTGATGAGGTGCGCATGAAGGCTGATGACGCCTCAACTGCCGCCGAATTTGCAGAACTCGACGAGCGGTCATGAGGCCACGGAGGGCGATCGGGAGCGGACTCTACTGGAGAAGAGGTTTCGGTCAAATCATCAACCTGCCCTGATGGTGAAGACTCTAGCCGACCAAAGTACTCTAGGAGACCAAGTAGAAAACTCCGAATCGTATCTGCGTCACTTTTCATGGCTGGTAGACCCCTTTCCGGACAATTCAAATCAGAGATAACAAATTAAAGATTGCGAATTAAAGATTGCGAATTTCCCAAGCCTGCTCAAGTAATTTAGTCCACTGTTTTTGCAACTGCGTCGAAGTCATGCCCAACGCCTTCGCAATGTCAGTATCTTCTAGACCATCTTGCTTCAGTTGCAAAAGCTTGATTTGAGTGTCACTCATGGCCTGATGCAGGGCATCCCACTGCTGCGGAGCCAATCCTAAATTACGCTCCAAATCGGCTTCTAACCATTCGTGCACAATATCCCAGTGATGCGATAGCGAAAACCGCACCAGATGGTATTTGAAACGCTGTTGTAAATAGTCTCGCTGACGGGGCGTCAGCTTGAGCATAGCTTCAATCTCGGCAGTCGGTAAGTCCAGCAACCGGAGCGTAAAATAATCGGCACAATCTTCTTGGTTGCGCTCTTTCAGATAACTCAGCAGCGCCTCAATGACGCGATTTCTCAGGACTTCTTCGGGCAGGCCATCTTGCTGAGCGACCAATTCCTCCCGCAAACGCTTGGTCGGCAGACTGTCCCTCGTCTCATCGGTATCGCTACTGCCGCCTTCAGCCGCTTTTTCGATATCCACCGTCGCTTCGGGCGGTTGCTGTTTCGCAAAAGTCTGGGCTCGCAGAATAATCAATTGCTGACTGCGACGCCCCGGCAAGGGAATGCGGCGTTTTCCATAGCGTTCGGTGAACGCCATATATTCCGCCAGTTCTAGCAATGTCCGAGGTTGATAATCCGGTAGCGTCTGATTCTCCCGCCGGAACGCATTCAAAGATTCTAGATAGAAGTTTTGCAAAAAGTCTTCTATCAAATTCAGCCGAGCCTGATAGCTGGCTTGGGTATGGGGCAAAGAAATGTATCGGTATACGATCGCACTCAACGTGCTATGTAGTTCTACTCGCCCCTTCAGCGATCCCAATCGGTAGTACTTGAGACACTGATTTAGCCGGTGCATACTGAGATTATGGGCCCAGGCGTCCACCTCTCCAGAATCTTGAATGCGCTGACTTTGGGTACAGATCCGCTGTACCTCGTCATTTATACGCTTAGCAGTCGCCCAACTGTCTTTGTCAGAAGCGCGTGTGGCCCGCTGAAGCTCTTGGTAAAGTTTTTCTGATAGTACTTCCACGCCCCGGAAGAACGACCCCGATGCAGATGATCTTTCAAACACTAACACAGGAAACTTTTGAATGGCGATATCTAACTGCCCCCTCACCAAAGATCAGCTTTGTCTGATGGAAGTTAGGCGCGCGACATTCGTCCGATGCCGGTTCTCGCCATCGGATAAGTAGCTGGCCTGATTCAACACCCGCATGGGTTAGCGATAGCGTAACCCATGCGGGTGTTGGGTTTCGTTCCTCAACCGCAACCTACGGCGTCTTACGTTTAATTGCAACTGCCTACTTATCAGCAACTCTATAGATATACCGGATCGCTATGCCGTTCGTGACGCTGACACGCTCCACAGCGCTACGAGCAAGCACAGACAAGGGGCTCAAAGCCTGATCGGGGAGCCAGATCAACTGACCTAGAGAAGCACCATCGCGGTTTACGTCCACTTTGTCACCCTCCTGTCTAGCGCAACTAGCCGTCACACCGATCAAAGTGTATTAGCATAAGTGGGCGCTACTCCTGGACCAACTTGGGCTCCACCCAAATTCACTGGGGAGCCGGTCGGGCCACAAGGGTACGCGGTTTCGGTTTTTGCCAACACCTAGCTCTATGGACGACTTACAACAGCAAATTCAAGCTCTGATTAAAGATGCGCCAGATGATGGGGTCACTGGCCCCACCGTCGAAGCGATTTCGCCGGTGCTGCTGGCGATCGCCGGACGCCTCAAACATTCTCAGTACTACATCTTGCAAACCCTGGGCAATAGCTGGGTGATGACGACCCTGAGCAGCCGTCGAGAACCCAACGTGCGCAAAAACGTGCTCTACGGCTTTCCCACCCTCAAGGATGCCGCCTCTGACCCCAACACTGCCAAGAATCCCCAGATCATGGCGATTCCCACCCCGGTGACCCACATTCTGTTTCAAATGCTGGCCCTCAAAAGCTTGGACAGTATTATCTTTTTTGATACCCCCGGCAACCTCAAACAGGGCACTGAAATTCAAAAACAAGAATTTCAGGCCATGGTACAAACTCACCTCCAAGAGACCCAGGGATTTGTCGACCCCAATGCCAACATCGGCTGAGTCTGAATATCGACTATTGAGTTTATTGAGTTCTTATTTCAACCCATACTCGGAAGCCACCCTTGGGCTCTGGGTGAAATTTTCCTTGCCAAGGAGCTGCGATCGACAACTCAGCATGTTATTGTCATAAGTCCGAGGGCGATTAGCACAGTGGTAGCGCGCTTCCTTCACACGGAAGAGGTCACTGGTTCGAACCCAGTATCGCCCATACGTTTCAGCAGTTGCTGTTCTTAGATTAACAATCTTTTTGCCTGCCGCTCAAGTCCCAGTATCTGGCAACGGGGACTTCAAGTTTGCTCAAAGGGTAAGTTTCCCCGAGACGCCTGATACCTTTCTGCTGCAGACGGCGCAGGTGGTGTTACCGAGAACGAGCCAAAATTGCCTGCTGCCATAGCGCGTATCCCTGCGGGTTCAGGTGCAGGCCATCGGTGGTCAGATCGGGGTGTAGATGGCCCCAGTCATCCTGAAACCAGTGGTGAATGTTGCGATATTCGACGCCTCGCTGCTGCGTCATTTGAGCAAGGCGGGTATTGAGCGATCGCACGCGATCGTTGGCAATTTCGGCTCGCCGGGTGGGTAGCACCGGATAGACAATAATACGGGCCTGGGGGTGTTGCCGTTGGAGAATGGTGACCGTGCGCTGCAGATTGCTGACGATTTGCGCTTCGGGCACCCCATTTTTGAGATCATTGGCCCCGGCCATGAGGTGAATGGTAGTTGCGCGAGTATTGGCAAAAGTACCCACCCGTTGCAAAATCCCTGCTGTGGTATCGCCGGAAATGCTTTGGTTCAACCACAGGCGATCGCGGGGCAAGAGTTCAGGCGGCAGCCATAGCCCAAAAGAGTCCCCCACAATCACCTCTAAACGGTTTTGTCCCTGACCGCTGGCGAGGGCGTGGGCTTCTTGCACCAACAAATTTTTCCAGTCTTGGTAAGTGGGTTGGCGGCTAGCGTTGCGCCAGCGATCGGCATAGGCATCCGGCGCAATGCGGGTATACGATCGCCCTGACCATAAAGCTAACTGCCGCTGGCGATATAACTCTGCCCCATTGCTAGGCCGCCCCCCATAACGGGGAGTGCTCACAGCAACGGGGGCATTAGCGGCTACTGCAGTTGGCCCACTAAATTGAGGTGCCCGCACCGTTGGCAGAGGGACTGACCGGGAAACGGTTGGCAATTCGACAGGGGCTGGTAAGGTGGCCGGGATATTAGCTGCCGTCGCGGTTCCGGAGGCGACCGATGGAGGGGGCGGGGTCGAGAGTGTATTTGGTGGGGTCGGGGTTGGGGCCTGCCAATTCTCGCGAGCCTTGGCGGGCACCACACAAACAGCCAAACGATGGGCTTGATCGCCGCTACACAAATCGCCCATCTTGGGAGCCGCCTGAACCGCCGCTGGAGCGATCGCCTCGCTCAGGATGGTCGCCCGATCACCCGTGCGATCAGTCGGCGAGTCAGCCGTGGCGACTGGCCGGTGGGTCGTCGGCATCATGACCGGCCAGTCGCAATCCCCCGTCAGCGATTGCATCAACAATAGGCAAACTTCAGCAGCCATGACTTATCTCCCCTTACCGCATGCTCTTTTTGACAGGACTTGGGGGCGCACTTCAGGACAATTTCGTTATCGGTCAGCAAAATTTATCGGTGCCTGACCGAAGCATTGCCACAGATCGATGGCGGATGGCTGCCGGGGATCTGAGCGCCTCAACCCCAGGGCTGCCATCCTGATATGGCAGGCAGTCCCGCAGGTCGGGAGATCGCGCCAGTTGTCAAAATTTTGCCTTCAGAAGTTGACATTTCATTTTTGAGTAGACGATAATGAGACTTCGTGTGTAAACCCGCTCGGATCAGGCTCGCAGAAAAACAGCGGTGCTGTTGCCTGTACGGCGATCGCAAGGAAGACCAATGACTTACGCAATTATTGAAGCTAGCGGCAAGCAATTTCGGGTTGAGCCCGGTCGCTTTTATGACTTCGACCGGATGGCGGTTGACGAAAACGGCAGTGTGGCCATCGACAAAGTGCTGTTCATATCTCACGATGGTGAGCTGATGGTAGGGCAGCCCCATGTTGAGGGGGCAACTGTCTCGGGTACGGTGATGCGTCACCTGCGAGGGCGCAAAATCATTGTCTATAAAATGCAGCCCAAGAAAAAGACTCGCAAAAAGCGGGGCCACCGTCAGGAATTAACTCGTCTGATGATTGACGCCATTTCGCTGAATGGTGAAGTCCTCTCAGGGGAAGCAACCACATCATCGACGGCAGCGACTGCTGCTGCATCGGAGCCTGCAACGTCAGAATCCGCAGCTACAGAACAGCTCGAAACGCAGGTAGCAGCTCCCCAAAATGAGGATGCAACTGCCAAAACGACCGTTGTAGTCGAAGATGAAGACATTCCTTCCCCATCTGAGGAAGAATAGAAACAGCGCCAACGTGGATTTAGTAGGAAGAGGAACTAAGAGTCATGGCTCATAAGAAAGGCACGGGAAGTACCCGCAACGGTCGCGATTCAAATGCTAAACGCTTAGGCGTTAAGCGCTACGGCGGTGAGTCTGTAACCGCTGGCAGTATTCTGATTCGTCAACGGGGCACGAAGTTTCATCCTGGCAACAATGTGGGTCGGGGTGGCGATGACACACTGTTTGCCTTGACTGACGGCATCGTGACCTTTGAGCGCAAAGGCAAAAACCGCAAGAAAGTCAGCGTTTACCCAGCGGCGGTTTAGTCGCTAGGCTCAACCAAACATTCCTTTGAAAGGATGGCTGCCATGGCAGTCATCCTTTCTTTTTGGGTTGCGCTGAGGGCAGAAAAAGTATACCGGGAGATAGCGGCACCTGGTCCCCACCGAGGAAACCGACACATCCAGGTTGAGCCCAAGGGACTGGGTGCCAGAGAGGAGGGTTATTTTCAGAGCAATAGCCCCGCGTCCCTGGAATCAGAGGGCAGGGCCATTCAAGCAGTGAAGAGTTTCCTCCATCAGGCGGTAACGAGCGCTGGGGGCATTGATGCGAAGCGCTCGTTTGCAGCAGTGAAATAACTCTCAAGTTCTGAAACCTTTAATGAAAAAGGATGCTGAGTCAACTCAACACCCTCTGGCAGATGATTTGGGGTTTGTGATGCAAAAACAATGTACTAGTTACGAAGCCTAATCAAGATAGCCCATTAGCGCAGCAGGGTTGGGATCAACGACATCATTGGGGGCGATCGGACGATTACCCGGCAAGAAGTGAAGATCGGAGATCGGCAAAGTGCTCACTGCAACTGGTCGATGCCCCGGCAACAGGTCTGTTGTCGCAACTTCAAAGTCGGTGGACATGATGGGGCGAGCACCGGCCATGTCGAGACTACCGACCACATTAAAGTTGCTCAATGAAATGGGCCGATGGTTCGGCAAATATTCCGTCGGCGCGATACGAGTAGAGTCGCTCAAGACGAAAACTACTCCACCCGCATCTTTTTCCTCAGCTTTTACCAAATTGCTCTTGGTTTGACGACGGGATGTCGTTTTGGCGGTTGTCGACTTTTCAGTGCTCTTGCTGCTGGCAGTGCTGCCTGAGGACTTGGGGGTCTCTTGTTCGTTGGTCGTTCCGTTCTGGCTGGTCATGGGTCAACCTCTTACTGCTTCGGCTTTATAGAATTTTCCTTTAAGAGAGCTAACCTAGACAGACTCAGCTGCTGTCAAACATTAGCTCCGGTATCAGGTGTAAGTACGCCATTACCTCACAATCCTGAAGGGAACACCGCCAGACAAGGGGAGGATGGCAATCGTTAAGTAAATATTATAGTAAAAACGGTCACATTCACCTTTATGAAAGGTTATGGGTTAGATAACCAAACGATCGCGATCGTCTGTTGCGCTGATGCCACAAGGGTCTCCCGTCATTCCCAAAAGTGTTGAAGTTTTTGACCTGGGCTGTCTTTTTAGGGAAACCCACACCCTGATCACAGAAAGAATGCGTTAATCTAGTAATGAACTAAGGGGCCGTAACGGTTTCGACGTTTTGACGAAAGTCACTCTGTGATTCAGACCGAGAGGGAGTCTACTCTCGTTAATCCAGGCTCAAAACAAACGTAACTGCGAACAACATCGTTCCTTTTGCTCGTAAAGCGGCACCTGTTGCTGCTTAAAAACTAACTCACGTTAGCGAGCGTCTATGGTCTGACTCCGTTAAGGATCATGGACAAACCCCAACGGATGCTCCTTAAGTGTTTCTCTGGTGATACTTAAGGTTAAGACTTTACCAGTGCATCCCACCGTTAGGGACAATTAGCGGTTCCCGCCTTGAGGATTAGATAGGCTACGTCTGTGAACGAATGGAGTGTTACTACTCGAAGCGGACACGGGTTCGACTCCCGTCGGCTCCATTTATATGAACTTTATTGTTCTTTGTTGAATATTTTTTCTATCTGAGTTTGTTGTTTGAACCCAGAATTTTGGGCATGTTTATAGTGTGAGAGAGAGCACTGACGTTGATGGTCGATGCGTCAGCGATCGCGGCTAATCTCTACTGTAAACCTCTGTCCTCACTCGCCATGAATCCTCAACATAATCCCCAGAATTTTCCGCTTTGGGCCTATTTAAAACAACCAGTTTTTAGCTCTCATTACAAACTTCAGCTTAACCCTTGGGCATTTTGGCATTTCCAACGCCTCCGGTATCTCGAAAGATGCTGGCTAAGGGTGTACAAGCCTGAAGAGCACTACAATTCATGACCTTCTCTTATTGATTAAAGCCAGCTAAGTGCTGGCTTTTGGTTTTTTAAGATGAGGACTGAAATTGAGCCATTCCCTTGCTTTAGCAAAGGTCCAAATAATATACATAAGTTCTAATCGTAGCTTTGCAAATTATTAACTAAAACTAAAAAGATCTAGTATTTATCATTTTCAATCCAGAGTTTATTTATTTCATTTAATACATAAATATTAGCCGACCATACGGCATCAGTGCCCGGCGATCGCCCACCCTAGTACAGTGCGGCGTAAATTTGCACACCCTTGGCCCTCACCCTCAATCCCTCTCCCAACGTTGGGAGAGGGACTTTCAATCGGTATCGAGACTTAAGCCGCCGAGTACTAGAAGCCATGTCAAGAAAGCATGAAATATCCGAACTGTGTCAGCATCTTCGGTCCAGTTTAATGGCCCTGATGCTGGATCTATCCCTAGTAAGTAGGTGGACATAAATAAACGATGTCGTAGGGTGCTGTTAGGCGAAGCCGTAACGCACCATTCCACAAGGGTTTGATGCGTTACGCTGGTACTAACACATCCGACAAATGATTAAGCCCATCGACTGACCGCTCGGCGTAAATACGCTCACTATTAGCGATGATGGAGGTGCCGGGTGCAAGGTTTAGGGGCTAAGGTGGAATCCTTCACCAGGGTAGGGAGACTGCCGCACGGAGTGCTAACGACATGCTGGCAACAGTGGAGTGACTGAGGCCGCTCAGGGATGAGGAGCATTTAATGTCCAATTTTTCGTGAAGACGCGAAGAATTGACCTGACTGGACAAGGGACAGCCGAGACGGCTAAGTAGGCAGTTGCAATTAAACGTAAGACGCCGTAGGTTGCAGTTGAGAAACGAAACCCAATACCCGCATGGGTTACGCTATCGCTAACCCATCCTACAGTTGAATCAGCCCAGCTACTTATCCCAACTGATGGAATTTCCATTCCTTAGCGAACGCGAAAACCAATATCGCGGCGATAGTAGATCGAGTCGAATTGGATTTCAGCGATCGCCGCATAGGCTGTTTGTAGCGCCTGCTCAAAGGTTTCGCCGAGAGCCGTCACGCCCAGCACGCGCCCCCCGCTCGCCAGAGTTTGACCTTTTTGGTACTGGGTACCGGCGTGAAAGACGACGGCTCCTTTGTCGGCAGCGGCTTCTAGCCCGGTTATAGGCATCCCTTTCCCATAGCTACCGGGGTAACCGCCCGCCGCCGCCACCACACAAGCAGCAGAGGCCGGTTTCCACTGTAGAGGGGGGAGGTCGGCCAGGCGTTTTTCGGCACAGGCTAACAAAATCTCTTCCAGGGGCGTCTCCAGCAGCGGCAAGACCACCTGCGTTTCAGGATCGCCAAACCGACAGTTAAATTCGATGACGTAGGGCTCCCCCGTGGGGGCAATCATCAACCCAGCGTAAAGCACTCCTCGGTAATCAATCCCCCGGCGCTTGAGGGTGGCGATCGCGGGGTCTAAAATCTGCTCTTGAATGGTATCTAAAATCTCTGGTGTCACCACGGGGGTTGGGGCGTAAGCCCCCATGCCGCCGGTATTGGGGCCGGTATCCCCGTCACCAATCGGTTTATGATCCTGTGCGGGCATTAAGGGAATGATGGTGTCGCCATCGGTAACCGCCAGAACGGAAGCTTCTTGTCCGGTCAAAAAATCTTCAATGACGACGCGATTGCCGGCTGCGCCAAATTTGCCCTCAAAGGCATCCTGAACGGCGGTAATCGCTTCCTCGGGGGTTTGGGCAACGGTCACGCCTTTACCTGCCGCCAGGCCGTCAGCCTTGATCACAATGGGCAGGTGGCGCTCCTGCAGATAGGCGATCGCCGGGGCTGCCTCAGTAAACACCGCTGACGCCGCCGTCGGAATGCCCGCATCGGCCATGAGTTCCTTGGCCCAGGCTTTGCTGGCTTCGATCTGGGCTCCAGCCTGAGTGGGGCCAAAAACCTTTAGGCCCTGTTGTTGTAAATAGTCGGCAATGCCATCGGCCAGGGGTTGTTCCGGACCGACAACAACCAGACTGAGGTTATTGACCAGGGCCACCCGCGCAATGCCTTCAAAATCATTCAGCGCGAGGCCCAGGTTGCGACAGCCCGGCAGCGTTGCCGTGCCGCCATTACCGGGGACACACATGACTTCTTGAACCTGTGGAGAGGTTAACAACTTCCACGCCAGGGCATGTTCTCGCCCACCACTCCCGATGACTAGCGCTTTCACAAACTCGTATGCCTTAGTTACAACTGACTTTCCCAAGTTGACATCTTCCCACGTCCCTGACGATATCTCAGGCGGGTTTGTCTAAGTTCCTCTCAATCCCACTGCAAAATCGGATTGAGAACCCAATGATGTCGACCCGATTTTACAAATCAACCGGAATTTTCACCCATTGGATGGATGAAGTAATTAGCTTTTCTCATCCTGCCCCGGTTGCCCACCATAATCGCTATGGTGGGTGACAAGCAGGGGGGTATGGGGTCTGCCTTTGTCATCGCAGGTGCCCTGAGAGACTAGCTGGGCTGTTGGAAGGATTTTTGTGCGCTATGACTGAGCGATCGCCGCTATCGCAACCCGGCATGGGTGCGTCATCCCAGGCAGAGTCAACTATCGCTACCGGCGAGGAGGCCCTGCGTCAAGAAATTTTAAATCTCAAGCGTGAGGTGGCTGACCTCAAGGGGAAATTGCGCGATCGCACCCAAGCGCTGGAGCAGGCCCACGGCGAAGTTGCCACTCTAAACGATCGCTTTGCCGCCCAGACAGCGGCTTTGCGCGAATCTAACGACACCCTGGTAGCCGAAGTCGTCGAGCGCAGTCAGGCCGAAAACAGCCTGAGAACTGCACGGGATCAATTGCAGGCAATTTTAGATGCCGTACCGGGGATCGTGTCTTGGATTAGCGATGACCTGCGCTATCTGGGGGTGAATAATCACCTGGCGAAGACCTTCAACATGCCCGTAGAAGCCTTTACCGGGCAGGACATCGGCTTTCTCCACACCAGCAACGAGTTCAACCTCTTCGTTCAGGACTTCTTTCAAAGCAATCAACTGGATGCCTACCGCGAGGTCTCAGCCCAGGTGGCGGGGGCGGAGCGACGATTTTTGATCGTGGCGCAAAAGTATAACCAGGGCAAAGCGGCCTTTACCGTCGGCATTGACATTACGGAGCGCGATCGCGCCGAAAAAGCCCTCCGCGAGGCGGAAGCCAAATATCGCAATATCTTTGAACACGCTGTTGAAGGGATCTTTCAAACAACGCCGGAAGGGCACTATCTGAGCGCCAACCCCTCCCTCGCCCACATCTACGGCTACGAGTCTCCCGACACGATGATGGCGGAGCTGACCAATATTCAGCAGCAGTTATATGTCGAGCCCGATCGCCGTCGCGAGTTCATCCAGGCCCTGCAACGGGACGGAGCGGTCGCCGGGTTTGAGTCCCAGATTTACCAACGGGACGGCAATATCATCTGGATTTCGGAAAATGCCCGAGCCGTACACGATGATCGCGGCACCCTGCTCTATTACGAGGGCACCGTCGAAGACATCACCCAGCGCAAAGAGGCGGAAGCCGCACTGCAACGGGCGAACGAGGAGTTGGAACTACGGGTAGCCCGCCGCACTGCGGCCCTCACCGAATCCAATCAACGGTTGCTCTCAGAAATTCGCGAACGGCACCGGGTCGAAGAAGCCCTGCGAGCCTCCGAGGCGGAACTGCGGGCGCTGTTTGCGGCGATGACGGACGTCATCACCGTGTTCGACGGGGATGGCCGCTACCTCAACATGGTGGCGACCAACTCCCAACTGCTCTACAGTCCCGGTAGAGAGCGCGTGGGCAAGACGGTGTACGAAGTGCTGCCACCCTACCAGGCCAGTTTGTTTATGCGCCACATTCAGCAGGCGCTCAATACCCGCAGGCCGGTGCGGCTGGAGTACAGCTTGCCGATTGGCGATTGGCACCAGGGCAGTGAGGCCAGTGGTCAGGCCGCCCCCGACGATTTTGAGAACACCGCCTGGTACAACGCCATCATTTCCCCTATGCCCGATAACCGCGTGATCTGGGTGGCCCGCGATATTACCGAAAAACGCCGGTCTGACATTGCCCTGCAAAAAGCGGAAGAAAAATATCGCAGCATCTTTGAAAACAGTGCCGAGGGCATCTTCCAGGCCAGCCCTGATGCCTGCTACTTGAGCGTGAATCCGGCGCTGGCGCGGATGTATGGCTATGGCAGCCCGGCAGAGATGATGGCCCAAGTGACCAACATCGATCGCCTCTACGTCAATGAAAGCCGCCGCTCCATCATGCTGCAACGGTTGCACAAGCAGGGGGCAGTGTTTGCGTTTGAATCACAGGTCTATCGGGCGGATGGTCAGATTATCTGGGTGTCGGAAAATGTCCGCGCGGTGAAGGGCGATCGCGACACCATTGTCTATTACGAAGGCACCGTGGCCGACATCACCCAACGCCGCCAGGCCCAGGAAGCCCTGCGGGAGAGCCAGCGCACCCTATCGACCCTGTTGGGCAACCTGGTGGGGATGGCGTATCGGCGCTATTGTGATCCCCGGTGGACCCTGGAATTTATCAGCGATGGCTGCTACGACCTGACCGGCTACGCCCCCAGCGACATGCTGGGCGAAGATGCTGTGCCCTTTGAGCACCTCATTCATCCCGACGATCGCAGCTATGTCAAAGGGGAAGTCGAGCGTGCCCTCCCCGAGGGGCGGCCCTTCCAGATGACGTATCGCATTTTGACGGCGAATGAGCAAGAAAAATGGGTGCTGGAAAAGGGCATTCCCGTGTCGCGTCCCGGTATTCAACCGGCGATCGTGGAAGGCTTTTTGACGGACATCACCGATCGCAAAGAAATCGAAGAAGCGCTGCGGGTTGAGCAAGAGCGCTCAGAACGCCTGCTGCTGAACATTTTGCCCGCTTCCATTGCGGACCAGTTGAAACGTAGCAGCCGCTCAATCGCCTATCGCTTTGATGAAGTCACCATTCTCTTTGCAGACATCGTCAACTTCACGGAGTTGTCAGGCGCACTGGCTCCAAGCGAGTTGGTGGACTTACTCAACGAAATCTTTTCCGCCTTTGACCACCTGGCAGAGCGGCACCGACTCGAAAAAATCAAAACTATCGGGGATGCTTACATGGTGGTGGGCGGCGTGCCCAGTGCCTTGCCCAACCATACACGGGCGATCGCCGAAATGGCCCTCGATATGCAAGCAGCGATCGCGCAATTTCGGCGACAAGACCAATCGCGCTTTAGCCTGCGCATCGGCATCGACACGGGGCCAGTAGTCGCCGGGGTTATTGGCCTGAAGAAATTTTCCTATGACCTGTGGGGCGATGCCGTTAACGTCGCCAGTCGCATGGAGTCGCAAGGCGTCGCCGATTGCATCCAGGTCACTACCACGATCTACGAACAGCTCAAGCAAGAATATGTGTTTGAACAGCGGGGCTTGATCGACGTTAAAGGCAAAGGGGCCATGACGACTTACTGGCTCCGGGGACGAAAAAGCCAGTAGCGAGGGCCACCCCCATGGCCCCCAAAGCATTTAGCAGCCGATAGGTATCAGCAAATTTTGTGCACCGGGGCCGTGGGCTTACTGAGCAGGCATGGACCTGCTGATTTGGCAGTCTTACAGGAGGGTCATGACTTTGAGCAGTTCATCCGAAAGATCGCGAGTGGTGGGCGATCGCTTTTGAAACAACACCCCAGTTAAAAAATAGATATTGGTGGAGTAAAACGCCTTTTTTTGCGATCGCAAACGGGCAATCCAGTTCTTCACCTTGGGTTCAGAGCTGTAAGTGCCAAAGGGCAGCGGAGTCACCATAAAATCCACGACATGGTAATCCTGAGCGAGGGCATGGTAAATCGTTTCTACCGGATTCGAGTAAGCCGAAATCATCAGCAACATCTGCTCACAGCCAACCGTTAGCAACGCTTTGGTAATGGTTGCGCCATCCTGACCGCCGTAGAGTTCGGGCATGAGGATGCGATCGTCAGGGGCAGGAATGTAGGGCGGATTGGCAATCAAACAAGAGGCCGGACGTTGGTTTAGCCCCTCAAAAAAACACTGGTTGTAAATGCGGTAGCGGTTTTCGAGGCGATGTTTTTGAATGTGGGTCTGCGCGACTTGGCAGGCCGTTGGGCTCAATTCGTACCCTCGAATCACGCCGCTAAACGGAGTTTTGAGGAGGGCATTGATCACAGCGCTGCCGTCCCCCGCGCCAAATTCCACAATGGACGGGGCCTCACAGCTCTGACCCAGCAACATTTTTTCGAGACATTGGGAATAGAAATGAGATTCTTCTGGGCAGAAAAACACCTTACTGGGGGCACAGTTGCCTCGCTGGGGGCGTGACCGCAGGGGCGTAGACGTTGGTTGGGTAGGGACGAGTACGGGTTTCATGTCGGGGGTAGCCTTGAGTAGGGAAGGGATGAAGGAGGGTTTGGGGATTTGGGGTTGGGGTGCAGGTTAAGGAGAATTTCTGAATGGCGTTGCTCGGTAGGGGCGCACAGCCGTGCGCCCAGCACCGGGTATTGGATTCGAGGTCAGCCTGGCTGTGGTCTTGGGGAAGGGAAATGCCCCCCGTTGGGATCATCGTCTCGTCCGTCTTCTGGCAGGCAAGGCAGTTGACCGACCAACATTTGCGGGTTAAATAATCGTCATTTCTCAGCGTCGGAGGGGAGCCAGATAATCTTGTTGCTGATCCGCAGTTTGGACGGCGGCGATGATCGCCCGGCCAGCGCGATCGCCCAATTGACGCTGCTGGTCATAGCCCAACACCAGTTCCCAGGCTTGTTGGGGATAGCGATCGACCAGGGGCAGCGCCACGTCATCTAGCATCCACTGTCCATGGAGCTCATCGACCTTGATGTGGAGATCCCAGTAGCTCATGGCCTCAGGGGGCACCCCCAGCCGCTGACCCGCTTCCTGGTAGGGAATAAAGGTGGCTGGCACTGACAGTTCGCCATAGAGCAAACCGCCGACGTATCGGAGAAAGTCGCGTTTGCGATCGCTCTGCAAAAAGCTGTGGTTGATGATGGCAAGCACCTCCCAGGGCACCCAGGCAAAATAGGCTTCCGGGGTAGCAACCATATTGAGGGCGGCCAGCATCGTGCCGAAGAAGGTAGAATGCTTGCGGCTCAAGCGCCCAGCCCCATATTCTTCGACCAACAAGCGCGTCAGCACGGCCTGAATGTCGTTGCCGACACCGCCCAAAGTACGCGATAGCTGACTGGCTTCAACGAGGCCATCCAGGGAGGCGATCGCCAACAGGCGACGGTAGCCCGCCATCGTCATCTCATCCCGAAAGTAGCGACCGTTAGCCGACAGGGGCGGCTCGACATCAGCGGCACAGCGATCGCGGAGGGCCTGCTTGACCGCTTCCGACGATAACTGCGGCAATACCTCAACCTCTAGTTGCGATAGCTCCCACGCTTGCCAAGCGGCTTCAATTCGCTTACGCACACTGTTTAAATAAGTCGAATTCTCGTTTACATAGTGCGATAAATCGTCATACCAAAACAGCTTGAGGCGATTAATGCGATATAGAACTCGCTGCAAAAATTGATGCGCCTGATGGACTGGAACAGGAGCATCATAGGCCGCCGCGATCGCCTCTTCAATCGCCTGCTCTACTTCAGCCATTAAACTGGGCTGGGCTTCGATTGCGGCATCCAATTGTTCCATTTCCAGCAGCTCAATAAACTGCTGCTCAGCGGTTTCGTAATTAATAGCGACTAGTTGAACCATAAATCTATCCTTTGGATTATGACTAATGAATGAAAAGATAACGGATGTAAATTCGCTTCGTATAGCTCACTACAATTTTGGATGACTAGAGCACTTTTCATCCTTTCTCTTCGGATAGATTTTGAGAGATTCATACCGCAGCCATAGAGATAGAAAATGTCTCCTTCTATTCAGAAAAAACCTCAAAGGTATAGGAATCACCAGGGTCTAAATATTGGATTTGTGTTTTTAAGGGCGCTGCTGTTGCCGCCTCGACAAAGTCGCTGAGCGGCGATTTCATCACGGTGTAGTCATTGAAGTGAATGGGGATCGCCGTGCGCGGTGCAATCAGTTGCAGCGCCCGCACCCCTTGCGCCGCATCCATGGTGAGCAAAACGCCAAAAATCCTCGTGCCCCCGAGATGAATGAGCGCCAGATCAATATCGGGGTAGCGGAGGGGGATTTTCGTTAGAGCCTGGTGAACGAGGGTGTCGCCACTGATGTACAGGCGAAAGGGTGGGCGATTGCCGGGCACATCAAACTCCAGCAGACTGCCGTTGACCTCAGGCAGGAACGTGGACACAATCGGTGGGCCATGGCGACCCGGCATCGCCGTCACGCGGAGCATCGCGCTATCTTTAGCGATCGCCCGTGATTCCCAATGGGCCAGTCCATAGACAGCTCGAAAGCCTTTTTGAGCAAGCTTTTTGGCTGCTGGTCGGGTCGTCAAGATCGGCAAATCTTTGTCTAGTTTGTGCTCCACCACGCGGTCAAAATGGTCTTCGTGCAGATGAGACAGCAGCACAAAGTCAATCGGGGGCAAATCTTCGAGTTCGATCGCGGGATTCGTGCGCCGGGCAGAGCGCAGACCATACCCCAAATGCACATGCTCCCCTTGATGCAAAAAATTGGGATCCGTCAAAATCGTGTAACCGCCGTAGCGGATAATCGTCGTGGCATTCCCCACAAAAAAGATCGAGCCCGTTTGGAAATTCGCTGCCTCACCTTTGCGGGGGAGCACCAGGTCATCAGCAGCGGGATCTTGAGCCAAATACGAAAAAGACATTAGTTTGGTTAAACAGGAAACGGTGAATCGGCCCGAGGCGCTAACAGCAGTCCGCAGTAAGGTGCCGACAGACAAGGGGCTTAAGCCCCTTGTTCCACAGCATGTGGAGGTACGGAGCTATCTGCGCGGCGCTATAACAGTCCTGAAATTCATCCCCATGGGCGTCCTTAAGGACTGGGTCAAACTGGAAAAGGGCAATCTCAGGCATACCTTCCAGGATGTTTTTTTCACCGTGCTCCTAACTCTATCCAGAGGATAATTACGGGAAAATTTATACCGTTGGGATGACTGCACACCGGCTTTAATATGTGAAATTCTGACCTATGGAGCGTTTCTCAAGCGACTGAAGCTCCCTGATGAACCAGGGCCTGAAGCCCCTTGTTCGCACCTCAACAGGGCAGAAACGGCTACATTTGCCAGACTTGACCGACTTTTTTTAATTCACCAATCAAATTCAAATATGTCGCTTCCCACTGAATTGTTTACGGTTGGGGTGGAAGAAGAGTATCAAATTATTGACCCCAAAACCCGTGAGCTAAGCCCGCGATCGCACCAGATTCTCCCCCTCGCCCAGGACGATATCGATCGCGCTGCCGTGCAGTTAGAGTTTCGCCAATCGCAAATCGAAGTCGCCACCCCCGTGTGCTACTCCCTCACGGAAGTGCAAGAGCAACTGACCGATTTGCGTCACCGCTTGATTGCCGCTGCCGCCCAAGCCGACTGCCAACTCGCCGCCGCTGGCACCCATCCCTTTGCCCATTGGCAAGACCAGCCCCTGACGCCCGATGCCTGCTACCAAAATTTAGCCCAGCGCTATCAACGGTTAATGCACGAACTGGTGACCTTTGGGTGCCATATCCACGTGGGCATTGAAGATCGCGATCGGGCTATTCAGGTGATGAATCGGGCGCGGCAGTGGCTGGCTCCCCTGTTGGCGCTGTCGGCGTCTTCGCCGTTTTGGCTGGGCAGCGACACCCACTACGATAGCTACCGCACAGTCCTGATCCGGCGGTTGCCCATGACCGGCCCGCCCCCCGCCTTCACCACCTATCGCGAGTATCAAACCGTAGTGCAGAGTCTGATCCAGGCCCAAATCATCGACCAACCCACCCAAGTTTGCTGGGACGTGCGCCCCTCAGAGCGGTTTTGCACCTTGGAGTTTCGCCTTCCCGATATGACCACCACCATCGCTGAAACGGTGATGCTGGCGGGCCTGGTGCGGGGCCTGGTGCGGACCTGCTATGACCAAGTGCGCCACCAAATTTCCAGCCCAGTTCTCCGCCCGGAAATGTTGCACGCCGCCCAATGGAGTGCCGCCCGTTGGGGGCTAGCAGCGCATCTCGTTGAGGTGGAAACGCAACAGCCCTTACCGGCCTCACATTTAGTTGAACAGTTGCTGGACTTTGTAAGACCCGCATTAGAGGACTTTGGGGAATGGGAAATGGTAGCCGCGATCGCCCATCGCACCCTGCGCCACGGCAACAGCGCCACCCGCCAGCGCCAGGTCTTTCAGCAGCGCGAGTCTCTGCTCGACGTCGTAGATGCGCTAGTCGCCGAAACCGGCCAGTGCGGTCTGCCGAGCAGTTTGCCCATCCCGGCAGGGGCGGCGCAGCTTTACAAGCCGTAACCAAGATCCATCCCGCCAAGACCCCTGATAGAAAGGCTGGAGCGCAATCATGACGGGCGATCGCGCCCCTAACTCCGGCAAATCTTCCCACTGGATTGCCCGGCCTCCATCTTTCGATAGGGATGCGCTCAAATCGAAATCCATACAGTGAACCCCTAAGGCATGAGAATTGAATCAGTTGGGACAGCCGAGACGGCTATCCCAAGGCAGGCAAGATGCCTGCCCTAACAATTTGGATGTTATTTGATCCTCATTCCTACAGTGGGGATGCCGCCGCTCGGCAATCGGCAGCGCCCCTTTCTAACTGACTACACCAATCATTAGGAACACCATGGCCACTAAATTCCCCAAATTTAGCCAGGCACTGGCTCAGGATCCGACGACCCGCCGGCTCTGGTATGGGATTGCCACGGCCCATGATTTTGAAAGCCACGATGGCATGACGGAGGAGAGTCTTTATCAAAAGATCTTTGCCTCTCACTTTGGTCATCTCGCAATCATTTTTTTATGGACCTCTGGCAGTCTGTTTCACGTTGCCTGGCAGGGCAACTTCGAACAATGGATTAAAGATCCCCTGGGCGTCAACCCGATCGCCCATGCCATCTGGGATCCCCATTTCGGCCAACCTGCCGTCGAGGCTTTTACCCGTGAAGGGGCCGTTAACCCAGTTAACATCGCCTATTCCGGGGTGTATCACTGGTGGTACACCATCGGCATGACCAAGAACAGCGACCTGTATATGGGGGCGGTGTTCTTGCTATTGCTCGCCGCCGTGTTTTTGTTCGCCGGTTGGCTGCACCTCCAGCCCAAATTTAGACCCAGCCTTTCCTGGTTCAAGAATGCCGAATCCCGGCTCAACCATCACCTGGCCGGGTTGTTTGGCGTCAGTTCCCTGGCCTGGACCGGTCACCTGGTGCACGTCGCCATTCCCGAGTCGCGCGGTCAGCATGTCGGTTGGAACAACTTTTTGACCACCCCCCCACATCCCGCTGGGTTGGGACCGTTTTTCAGCGGCAACTGGGGGGCCTATGCGCAAAATCCTGACACTGCCGACCACATCTTTGGCACCGCCCAGGGGTCCGGCACAGCGATTCTGACCTTCCTGGGGGGCTTTCATCCCCAGACGCACTCGCTGTGGCTCACCGACATGGCGCACCACCACCTGGCGATCGCGGTGATCTTCATCGTGGCGGGGCACATGTACCGCACCAACTTTGGCATCGGCCACAGCATCAAAGAAATCCTCAATGCCCACCAGCCTCCGGCGGGTACCCCCGGCGACCTGGGCGAAGGGCATAAAGGACTCTACGACACCATCAACAACTCCCTGCACTTCCAGCTCTCCCTGGCGCTGGGAGCCTTGGGCACGGTGACGTCGCTGGTGGCCCAGCACATGTATGCCCTCCCGCCCTATGCCTTTATGGCGGAGGATTACACCACCCAGGCAGCCCTTTACACCCACCACCAGTACATCGCGGGCTTTTTGATGGTCGGGGCCTTTGCCCACGCGGGCATCTTTTGGGTACGCGATTACGACCCCGCCGCCAACCGCAATAACGTGCTGGCGCGGGTACTCGATCATAAAGAGGCCATCATCTCCCACCTGAGTTGGGTGTCGCTGTTCCTGGGTTTCCACACGTTGGGACTGTACGTCCACAACGATGTGGTGACTGCCTTTGGCACGCCCGAAAAACAGATCTTGGTGGAACCCGTCTTTGCCCAATGGGTACAGGCAGCCCACGGCAAACTGCTGTACGGCATGGACACGTTGCTGTCTAATCCCGATAGCATCGCCTTCACCGCCTGGCCCAACCACGGCAATGTGTGGCTACCCGGTTGGCTCGAAGCGATTAACAACAACAGCAACTCGCTCTTCCTGACCATCGGACCAGGTGACTTTTTGGTGCACCATGCGATCGCCCTCGGTCTGCACACCACCACCCTGATTCTGGTGAAAGGGGCGTTGGATGCTCGCGGTTCCAAGCTGATGCCCGACAAAAAAGACTTTGGCTATAGCTTCCCTTGTGACGGTCCCGGACGGGGCGGCACCTGCGACATCTCGGCCTGGGATGCGTTCTATCTAGCCATGTTCTGGATGTTGAACACCATCGGCTGGGTCACCTTCTACTGGCACTGGAAACACCTGGCCCTCTGGTCCGGTAATATCACCCAGTTCAACGAAAACTCGACCTACCTCATGGGCTGGTTCCGCGATTATCTGTGGCTGAACTCGTCCCAGGTGATCAACGGCTACAACCCCTTTGGCATGAATTCCCTGTCGGTATGGGCCTGGATGTTCCTCTTTGGTCATCTGGTCTGGGCCACCGGCTTCATGTTCCTGATTTCCTGGCGGGGCTATTGGCAAGAGCTGATCGAAACCCTGGTCTGGGCGCACGAACGGACGCCGCTCGCCAACCTCACCCGTTGGAAAGACAAGCCGGTCGCCATGTCCATCGTGCAAGGCCGACTGGTCGGTCTAGCTCACTTTACCGTCGGCTACATTCTCACCTACGCCGCCTTTTTAATTGCTACCACGGCAGGGCGATTTGGTTGACGGTTGTCTCAGCGTTTCTCACGAAAAGTTGCCATAGCTTAAAACTTTATCGTGGGAATGGGCGCAGTTAGAACGGCTAACTGCGCCTTTTTTGCTGGCATTCACGTAGTCGTCGGGACTGGGTTAATGCGGCCCTGACGCGAAACGTAAAGCCCCTGCCATTTTTTCTCTGCCGACAAGGCAGCGACTCTGCCTGCCTGAGGGCCAGCTCACCGACAGCGGCCCCCCGATCAAACCAGGATCAGCTCCTGAGCTACCAGGCGTTGCTGAATAGCGGTATGATTTTGCCCTCCTGCCCCCCAATTCTGGGGAAGAATCGCCCCCTAAATCCCCCAGAATTGGGGGATTTAGGGGGCTAGCAGAATCTATCGGCTGAACCGATTCATTCCTGGATTCAGCAACGCCGCTACCCACGTTAACGAGAAATTATGTAAAACGGTTGCATTTTCAGGTTTTTGCGATACGCTTTGGTCGGAATCAACCATGATTGACTTCCCAAATCGTTGGATCGCCAAGCCGGAGCGATCGTTCACGATATTTTCTGTACGGCGATTGTCGGTGTATCGCGTTTTTCGGAACCAATTCTAATGAACGCCCCTCTTAACTCGGACTCTCAATTGTATTCAGCCTCTGAAACTGGACGGTCGGCGAACCCTTCCAGCTACTCTCCTTCTGTGCCAATTTCAGTGTATCGAGAGCTTGCAACTGAGCTAAAAACGACCCAGACGACGCTGGACGCCCTAACTCACCAAAATCAGCAGCTCCTCCGGCAAAACACGCTCTTACGGACCGAAATTCAGCGGTTTTTGCAGTCGGCAGAGCAGCTAGGCCATTTTGCCGGGGTGATCCCGCAAGAGACTATGCCCCTGCCACAGCGGCAGGAAGACCGCTTCCAGCCACCGCCAGCCCCTGCTCCGGCTGATTTGTTTCAGGCTCGCTCCGCCCCTGAACCACCCCTACAGGCCGAACCACCGGCCCCTGAAGAGGCGCACTACGATGCCCCGCCCGCCCCTGTGCCCATGCCCGCCCCCGTGGCAGAAGCCCCCGTCAAGAGGCGAGATCGCCCCAACAGTGCCCCTCGGATGAGCAGTGCCATTGTGCCCCATCCCAAGCCGCGAAAGCGCGATCGCGGCAATCCAACCTCCGAGAGCCATAAATATCGCCTGTTTACCGAACAGGCCGACGAAGGTCGTCCCCTCAGCAAGGTCGCCTCCCGGTCTGACTTAGGCAATCTCTGGTTAGCCACCACCATTTTGCTGGTGGTCGTTTCGGCATTTGGAGCCGGATTTTTGATTATGCGGCCCTTGCTGAGTCGCTAATGCGATCGGGCTGAGAAATCCTAATAACCCCGGTGACGCTGGTCTTCTTACCAGACTTTCACCGGGGTTATTTTGTCGTGATGTAGAAATCCCAGCCATCTCTGAATCGTTGAGCATTACTGCCCAAAAATCGAGATGTTAATCAAAATGTATAACAAAGTACAGTATTGTGCCTATAGCCCCCGCTAGACATAGGGCTGCACTGCTTAGCTGCAGTGGTTGTGTGGAGCCTAATTAAAGATGAAGAAAATCGAAGCGATTATTCGCCCCTTTAAGCTTGATGAAGTAAAGATTGCCCTGGTGAATGCCGGTATCGTGGGCATGACAGTATCGGAAGTGCGAGGCTTTGGTCGTCAAAAAGGCCAGACTGAGCGTTACCGGGGTTCAGAATATACGGTGGAATTTTTGCAGAAACTCAAACTTGAAATCGTCGTTGACGAAGATCAAGTCGACATGGTTACCGAGAAAATCATTGCGGCGGCTCGCACTGGCGAAATTGGTGACGGCAAAATTTTCGTTACGCCTGTTGAGAAGATCGTCCGCATTCGTACCGGCGAGCAAAACACTGAAGCCGTTTAATGCGGTTAGTGGTGAGCTACTCAGACGCTCTAGCCTCACCCCTTCAAGTGACAACCCGCGTGCCAGCGGCTCACAGGTGCGGCACTTGGTAAAGGTTTGTCGTATGGTTGCCGCTCTGGGGGCAGGCTGACCCATTTTGGGTTCGGGCTAGTTCCTGGCGCTGCACCAGGGGGCTGAGGGTCCATGTGAGCTGGCTACCGATTGATCAGCGATCGGGGCGGGCGAAATCCGCTGCTGCACTCACTGTAGACTATGCTCTCTGGGCGCAGTCCCGCTCTGAGGTGACTGGTTGTGCCCCTTAATGCTCCTTAACTCACGTTTCCCCAGCAGTTAGAGAGCCCCAGGCAAGCCATCGAAACCGCCGCCAGCATTGTAAAAATCCTGGCTAGGGGATCGGCGGGAAAATAAGATCCCGGTGGGGATAGGTAGGTGAGTGGGTGCGGTGGTGAGTAGGTGAGAGAGTTGCGAGTCAGAAGTGGGACTTTTATAGTGAGCGCCTCCCTAGGTATGGAAATTCAATAGATTTTAGCTAGCTAGCTGTGTCGGCTGTCTAGAGGCAGCTATCTATAGCCCCTACAAACCACGGCTGTGAAACAATGCTGGTTGCTGACGCGACAGCCCGAGCTAAGTTGAGCTGACAGCACCGTCTCATAACCGTTTTGAATGATTTGCAGTACCGATGCCCCCGGATGTTTTAGATCAAGAAATTCAGCAGCGCCTCGCTAAATATGGTCGCTTTGGGGTGCACTTAGGGCTGGAGCGCATTCAACGGTTGCTGGCTGACTTGGGCAATCCCCATCATCAGGTGCCGGTGATTCATGTCGCGGGGACCAACGGCAAAGGCTCGGTCTGTGCCTACCTCTCGTCGGTGTTGACCCAGGCGGGGTATCGGGTGGGGCGCTACACCTCACCGCACTTGGTCAGTTGGTGCGAACGGCTCTGTTTAAACGACCAGCCCATCGCTGCGTCTACCCTCGATCGCACGTTGGCCCAGGTGGAAGCAGCGATCGCCCCAGACGCGACAACCCCCACACAGTTTGAGGTTTTGACCGCTGCTGCTTGGCTCTGGTTTGCCCAACAGGCCGTTGATGTGGCGGTGATTGAAGTGGGCTTAGGCGGCAGGCTCGACGCCACAAACGTCGTCGATGCGCCACTGGTTGCCATCATTACCTCTCTCAGCCGCGAGCATTGGCAACGCTTAGGCCCCACCCTCGCCGATATCGCTGGCGAAAAGGCGGGAGTCCTGAAATCTCAGTGCCCGGCGGTCATTGGGCCATTGCCGTCAGAGGCGGAGGCCGTGGTGTTAGCCCGCGCAGCCACGGTTGGCTGTCCGGTAGTTCGTCCGGCGAGGGCACAGCTTGATCCCCAAGGGTGGGCCATTTTTCCCTCAGCCTCGACCACAGGGGCACCGCTACCCTGTCGTCTGCCCTTTGCCGGTGCCCACCAACTGGTGAATGGAGCGATCGCGATCGCGGCCCTCCAGTCCTTGCGTGAGCAAGGGTGGCAAGTTTCCGACTCGGCGATCCAGGCGGGCATCGCCCAAGCTCGCTGGCCCGGACGGTTGCAGTGGCTCACCTGGCGGGCTCCCGATGGTCACGCCGATCCCTGGCTCATTGATGGGGCTCACAACCCGGCGGCGGCGATCGTTTTACGCCGCTATCTGGATGATCTCCAGGGCGCTGACGGGGCTGCCAGCGAAGGCGCTCGGTTGCAGCCGTCACCCCTTGTCTGGCCCGTCCCCCCGACCACGACCTGGCTGATGGGCATGCTGTCGACCAAAGATCACGCAGATGTGCTGCAAGCTCTCCTACGCCCCGGCGATCGCCTGCATCTGGTCCCGGTGCCGGGTCATGACGCCATATCCCCCGTCGCCCTGCAAAACATTGCCTGGACCGTGTGCCCCGACTTAGCCGCCTGCACCCCCTACGACACCCTCGCCGCAGGCTTAGCAGGGGCGAGCAGCGATCGCCATCCCCTCAAAGTCCTGTGTGGTTCTTTGTATCTGGTAGGTCATTTTTTTCAAACGCAGTTTTAACCGCCTTCAACCCGACCAGCCATCTCTGCCAGGGGGTTACGGGCCGTTTGACAGAGTACACATCCATCACGCCACCGCCTTCACAACAATTTAGAATGCATCGACGTAGCGATCAATCTTTCCCCTGAGGGGTGACTCAAGCAGGGAGAGCAGGCGCGATCGCCTCATAACAGCCTGGGACAAATCAATTTTTTCAAGCCAGCAACCTAGCGTCATCAACCTTCAAGGCTCGTTGAACAGAGCGACAAAGTCCCCATAAAGTTGTCGTGCATACTCAGGGTATCTAAACAAAAAAGCCTGTATTTTAGCGACTTTATTCTTCAGAGCCATGCGATGGTGTTTTCTAACTTTAAAACCTTCTCCAACTTGAGAAGATCAAGTAAATAAATTTAGTGAGCGCATTATCCCGCTAAACCAGTGAATAGCAATAGGAAGGCTCGGTTTTTAACCCTTTTTCGCAGAATTTATGTGAGGTGCTTTTCCCTAATTTCAACTATCTAAAGGAGTATCTACTGATAGCAACATCAGGAGTTTGCAAAGGGTGGCCTCCAAGTTTTTAGGCTTGATGAAGATTTTGCTAATCAGTTGCGAGAATCTTGAGGAGAGGACACATTAAACGTGTCAGCACTGATTTTTCCGTAAACTCCGTAAATTCCGTAAACTCCGTAATAACGTGCATCTGCTTAGCAAGCTGTTTCTACACCAACTCAAAGATCGCCCTATTGTTTTAATGATCGCTTGCATGTTTTTACCGGTCTGGGTCCGCTAAGCAGGCAGTTGCTGATATCAGCAGCATCGTTAAAGCAGGGAGCCCGGCTGCTCTGTAACGGGTGCATTCGCGTCTATGAGATAGGGAGTTGAGTTGACGGCTGCCCAATTGGTTGGGCTAACACCTGAATTGCTCTAATTCAGGAACGGAGAGAAATTTCTTTCGTCAACTCTTTTATAACTTTGGGGATAAGTATGAAGGCTGCCTGTCTTGGCAATCTCTTCGGATTACTCGGTCTCGTTACCGTCACCGCTTGGTGTGGCACTGCAGAAGCCGCTACCCTGATTTTGGGTGCTAGCGCTCAGTCTCGCTATGACGCCCAAGGCACAGACTTTTTTTTCGAAAATCCTGGGCAGACCTCCCCCATTGGCAACACCCTCACTGGCTTACGCGATGGGCTTGAATACCGCTCTTATTTTATCTTCGACGTCAGTTCGATTGCCCAGCCGGTAAACGGGGCGCGGCTACGGTTGCTCAATAAGCGCTACTACTCGACAGAGACGAGCGAGACGATCGCACTCTTTGACGTTAAGACTTCCGTCTTTGACTTGCTTGGTAGGTCTGAACGCATTGATACCTACGACGACCTAGGCACGGGAGCCGCCTACGGAACCGCAGTGATACAGGTGAACAACCCGCCCCAGAACGACTTTGACAACGTCGTCGAAGCCTATTTCGAAGTCACGCTCACCCCAGCTGCTATCAACGACATCAATCAAACTAAAGCGGCGGGGGGCCGTTACTTTGCTATTGGCGTCAAACTGGCAGATGAGAGCATGGGCAGCCCTTATACCTTTACCACCGCTCCATTAACTGGCTTGCAAGTTGAGGGCGCTGTCTTTTCTGGCGGGTTTCGCGATCCCCTGGCTGATTCTGAAGTACCGGGAAAACTGATTTTAGACTTAGAAGCGCCTCCCCCACCGCCACCACCAGTCGGGGTCAGTGAACCCTCAGCAGCACTCAGTGTATTAGTGCTAGGCGCATCTGGGGGAATTTTGAAGCGCATTAGGGGATCCCGTAGTTGAGGACTAATGCTTCCTCCCTCACTATCCCTGAGAGACCCGGTAAGTAATGAACCGATTGAGAATGCCGAGAGTTTCGGTGCGGTAGGTAGGCAACATGGGCATGCCCAAAGAGGTGCGGTAGATGCTAGCGATCGCCAGATTCAGCCGCTGGGTGCGATCGCGAATGAGAGTATCCAGTTGCGGCTGCAAGGATTGCACTAGCTCGTCGCATTGCCCAGCAAACAACTCCCCGACCGTTGGGGGCATCTCCGCACAAACTTCGCCGACCAGATAGGTTTCGGCCTGTGCGCTCACATAGCGGGCATACGCCTCTGGCCCCGGATTAGTAACGACCAAACCGACTGTCGCGATCGCCACGAGCACAAGACCGACAAGCACAGAAAGTTTCATAACGGTTGCAGAAAAGGTCGATTTGAGAGCGCCACAGCCTCGTCTCCAAGGACTCAAAGGCCGTTTGCAGCGAGGGCGATCGCGGTTTAGCGGTTTCCTTAGAGGTCACTAGACGGTGCCACTCTCATGATTGTTTCACGCGCATGGGGGATGCCGTCAAGCTAGCATAGCCTGATGCAGGCTCATCGAGAGGCCAGCCTCCCAGTCCAGCCCCAAGCCAGTCCGGCACGAAGATTTTGCTAACCTTGCCAGCAAAACGGCACGAAATGCTATATTGAGAAACGCGCGAGGCGAGCGTAGCCAAGGGGTTAAGGCAGCGGATTGTGGTTCCGCCATTCGGGGGTTCGAATCCCCTCGTTCGCCCTTACAACACTTTATTAATAATTTTTAGGGATGTCATCTGCATACATCCTTGCCATAAAGCAAACTATCGAAACAGCCAAAGGATAATGCGCAGGGTGGTGTTCAAGCGGAATTGAGTCCCTTCATCTTGTCGGAGTTGCCCTTCCGCCATCGATCGATCTAACCCCCTTATCAACAGACTGCGTGCCGCTCTCAATCACCGGAGTGCCGTTGCTGGGGCAGACGGCCCAAGGATGAGATCGCCCTACCCATGGCTCAGCGGTTTATGGTTTTAGAGCGGGGGAGTCTTCATCCAGCGCCGCTAGCGCCGCTAATTGATTTTGCAGGGCTTGGTAATCTGCCCGAGGCAGCGTCACCGGCGGCGCAACGGCGGCGGCATCGGGAGTTAGCTGTTGCTCCAAAGGCCCCAGGGCGATCGCCAATTGCGCCTGCTGCTCCAAAATTTCGGCGTTAGAGAGCAAATCGCTCAGGCCATAAATCAAATCCCGCAAGTTGTTGCGAATAGCCGGATCGCCAGTCAGTTCATCCACGTCTGACAACACCTTTTGCGCCCCCTGAAACACATCACGGGCCGATTCCAAAGTTTGTTGCAGCAGCAATAAATTTTCGGGCTGATTCAGCGAGCCCGTCAGCGTGCGGATATCGATCGCCGCATCCCGAAAACTCGCCGACGCTTCCGACGCATTGGCTGACAAAATTCGCAAATCTTCTAGTAGTTGCGGATCTTCGAGTTCCGCCGACAGTTGATCAAGAATGCGCGACAGGCGATCGCTCCCCTGGCTGATATTCGTCAGCGTTGACGTGACGTTGAGCCGATTAGCGTCTAACAGGCTACGGACCTCAGTGGCGGTGAGTTGCACTTCCTGAGCCGCTGCTGCCGCACTATTCGTCGCCGTCTGTACCGAGTTGCTGAGGGGGTCCACTTCGGCCTGGGCAGCCAGCGTGAGTGCCGTCAGTTCGTTCGTGAGTGCCGTCGCTTGCACCGTAAAAGTCGTCGCCCGATCCAACAAAATTTTGAAACTATCGACCAGCTCCGGATCCGCAAAAGTCCTGGCTAACGAATCCGCCGATTCCAACAACGATTCGTAACTGACCCCCGTAATTCCAATCAACCGCTCACCATCGCAGACAATCACCTCCGGCACGCAATCGGTAGCGGTGGGACTTAAGGCCTGTTGAGCCTCCGTCAGTTCCGTCATCGGCGTAATATCAATCGTAGTTTCACCGATAAAGCCGGATTGATTCGCCGCCACCCTGAGCTCCTCTTTAGGAATACGGAGATCAGCCTGCGTAATTTCCAGCCACACATCCACCTCATTACTGCTGGGGCGAATGTCGATCACTCGACCCACAGGGACACCTCGGTAGCGGACAGTCGTACCGACCTGCATGCCCAAAGTGTCTTCAAAAGTGACGACGACTCCATAGGTGCGACTACCGGGATTGAGCCCTCTTAACCAGAGCACAAGCCCTCCAAAGAGTCCTACGCCAATCAAGATTAATAGCCCTACAGAGCCCTCTCGAACTGCTCTTGCTCGCATCTCAATACTCCGTCACCATGTTGCTGGAAAAGGCTGGCAGGAAGTCTGGTTGCCCATTACTGCACCATTTGAATGGGACCTTCAACATCACCACTAAAAAATTGCCGAACGAATGGGTTATCGGTCTGATCAATTTCGGCGATGGTGCCATTCCACTGAATTACGCCCCGGTGCAAGAATATCACCCGGTCTGCCGTTCGGCGGATCGTGCTGTCTTGGTGAGTCACGATGATATAGGAACTACAGCCACGACTATTCTTAATATCTCGAATTAAGTCTTCGATCACGGTGGAGGCGATCGGGTCTAGCCCCGCCGTTGGTTCGTCATACAACAACAGCGCTGGGCGATCAGTGGGATTTTGAGGATTCGACACGATCGCGCGGGCAAAGCTGACCCGTTTCCGCATGCCCCCGGACAGTTCGGCAGGGTAGCGATCGGCGATGCCCGGCAACCCCACCATCTCCAGCACCTCTTCCACCAGCTCATGGATCCGGTGGTGCGACAGGGTGGAATGCTGGTACAGCAAAAAACCGACATTTTCTTCCACCGTCAAAGAATCAAACAAGGCCGCCTGCTGAAAGACCATCCCAATCCCGATGGGGTCTTGCGAATCTTCAATTAACCCGATCCGCTTTTGCCCAGCAATATAAATTTCCCCTTCGTCAGCCGGCAGCAGACCGGCGATAATCCGCAAAATTGTTGACTTACCAGTACCAGAAGGACCAATGATCGCCAGCGCCTCGCCTTGATACATGGTTAAGTCCAGACCATCGATCACCCGGTTGGAACCAAAGGTTTTAGAGATGCCTCGCAGTTCGAGCAGCGGTTCATGAGGATCGCAATCGGCTATCGTCGTGGCAGCAGATTGGGGGGAGAGCGCATCTGTCATATGCTAAACGGGGGAAAACTGCGATTTGTCATTACGGAAGTCAGCATTTCTCAGTCTAGTGAATTGTTGGCCAGAAACTTAAAGGCTAGGACTACGAATGCTCTGGTATACCTACCAGCAAGCAAAGCGCAGTCACTCGAAGGGACGGGACGAAAATTGACCGTTGTTGCTTCACACCTTTTCCTTTTAATGCTAAAGATTAACAGTCTGAATAGACACTCTTACCTAAACTGATTAGTCAGGCTTTGAGATCTCAGGCGTCGCAATTTCGTCCGGTCAGTCTCCATCATGGGCTGAATTTTCACGCAAGCCATTCTGTAGGACATGTTCTTTAACTCCCTGAACAAATCGTTCTCCCAACTCCTGCGGCGGTTGCGCCACGAAACCTCTTGGCTGACACCAGAGCCCCCGCGCCGCGTCAACCGTATGGTGAAGTGGCTCGCCCCCGGATTGCTGGTCAAACGCTGGTTGTTTCTCAGCGTGGGTGGGGTCTTGCTGGTCGGCTTTGGCATTTTAATCTCTCTCAGGTTAACCCCGGTTTTTTACACCGTCCAACTTTTAGGCTCGACGCTGCGGTTTTTGACCACCTTGATTCCCAACTATGTCAGTGGGCCGCTGGCGATCTTGATGGGACTGCTCTTTATCCTGTGGGGGCAAACGCGCACGCTGGGGGCGATTACCGAAGTCTTGCTGCCGGGCACCGAAACCGAACTGGTCGATGTGCTCATGCAGGAACGCCGCTTGGCTCGGGGGCCAAAGGTGGTCGTCATCGGCGGCGGGACGGGCTTGTCTAATCTGTTGCGGGGGCTGAAGCAATATAGCCACAATATTACGGCGGTGGTCACCGTGGCTGACGATGGTGGCTCGTCAGGGCGATTACGGCGAGAGATTGGGGTCTTGCCCCCAGGTGACATTCGCAACTGCCTGTCGGCCCTGGCGGATGAAGAAAAGCTTCTGACGGAATTGTTTCAATACCGATTTAAGGCGGGCGATGGGCTGGTTGGCCATAGCTTTGGCAATTTGTTTTTGACGGCGATGAACGATATTACGGGGGACTTGGAGCAAGCGATCGCGGCTAGTTCCAAAGTCCTCGCCGTCCGGGGTCAGGTGCTCCCCGCGACCCTCAGCGATGTCAGGCTGTGGGCCGAACTCAGTGATGGTCGCCGCATTGAGGGGGAATCCAAAATTCCGGAAGCCCAGGGACAAATTATCAATGTGGGGTGCTCGCCCAGCGATCCCCCCGCCTTACCCAAAGTGGTCAAGGCCATTCGAGAGGCGGATTTCATCGTGTTTGGCCCCGGCAGTCTTTATACCAGCATCATTCCCAATCTGCTGGTGCCGGAGATTGCGGCGGCGATCGCGGCTCGCAAGGTGCCGCGTATTTATGTCTGCAACATCATGACCGAACCGGGGGAAACCGTTGGCTATGCCGTGTCGGATCACATTCGCGCCATTGATAAAGCCTGCGGCAAACCCCTCTTTGATGCCGTGCTGGTGCAGCGTCGCAGTCCCTCTGAGGTGGCTCAGCAGCGCTATGCCCAAGTGGGGGCCACGTCGGTCTACCTCGATCGCGAGACGGTCTTGAGTTCAGGGCGGCGCATCATCCTCGCCAATGTGATGGAAGAGTCACCCTCCGGGTCGGTGCGTCATCATCCTCAGCGGTTGGCAAAGGTCTTGATGCGCTGGTACTCACGCACTCAGGGGTTGTGGTAAGCCGGTCGCCGCTGGTGAGCGCATAGGGAAAAATCAGAGTGTCGATCGCCCGCTTAGAGTCCTTAAGACTTGCTCTTGCCCGCGTTGATCAGTGAGCACAGGTCCGTGTCTGAGGAACTGAGTGAGGGCGATCATCATTTGGGGAGCGATCGGGCTAAAGCTATAGTGAGACATTCATGACTGTGCTGGAGTCAAATAATCGGTGAATTCCGCTGTCGACCCTCAACGCCGCCGCTGTTATCGGTTGTTGCTGACCTGGCTCTGGGTCACGCTGCTGGTGCTGGGCATTGAGGTCATTGCCGGTTGGGCCACGCGATCGCTCCTCCTGTTTGCCGAAGCGCTCCACACTTTCATTGATGCTTTCAGTACCGTGCTCAGTTTAGTCGCAGTCGCCTCGGCCCAGCGCCCCCTGGGGCGAGAGGTTTGGGGGCATGGTCGGGCGGAAGTTGCAGGCACCCTGGCAGTGGTTTCGCTACTGGGATTCACAGGCCTCAGCTTGATCTTTACCGCGTTTCGGCAAGCCGTGAATGCGCTCCGGGGCAATCAGGAAACGTTGCAGGTAGCGATCGAACGTCCTGTGGTTTACCTCATGGTGGCGCTGGTGGCGCTGTCGTTAGCGATCGCGGCTTACGCCTATTACCGCATTCAAGACTTCGGCAGTCTGGCATTAATGCTGCATACCCAACACGTCCTGGGCGATGCCTGGTTATCTGGCGTCACCCTGGCGGGACTCATTGCCATCTGGCAGCAGCAAGCCTGGGTCGATCCCTGTTTAGCCGTTTTGCTGACGCTGTTCTCTATCCGCAGTCTCTGGCAAGTCTTGGGGGATCAACTGCCGACGCTGCTACGACCGATGGCGATCGCCCCCGAAGCGATCGCCCACATCGTCACCCAAATTGAAGGCGTGACCCGCTGTGTGCGCATTCGCTCACGGGGCTTAGTCGGTCGCCAAGTGTGGATTGAGTTACATCTGGTCCTTCATCCTGATTTTTTAGACGTGGCCCATATCGTCGGTGAGCGGGTCGAGGCGGCCCTGCGGCTGCAGTACGGTCCCTTGCGGACGCAAATCTGGATTGAGGAGTCGCAGCCCAATGCCGCTGCCTATCTGCACTACCCTGATACGCATTGGTCGGAACCGGAGAATTCGCCGGATAACTGGCTGGAAGGGGGGTAGGTGGGTGGATGGGTGGATGGGTGGATGGGTGGATGGGTGGATGGGTGGATGGGAAATCGAAACATCGCCCTGCTGGATGGCTTGCTCACCCCGGCAGAATTCAGCAAGCAAAGTCGAAACGCTTGTCAGTTGGTTAGGGCTGTGGTGCATTACGCGCGCTTTCGCGGAACCATGCCCATAGGGCTATATGACACCCTACAAGTGGGAAATTCTTTTCCAGAGATCTGCTCAGCCATTCAAGTGATGTTAACCAAACCGCGATTTCCCGTACCGTACCGTACCGCACCGACTTCACCCACTCTCACCAACTTCACACACTTCACCCACGTAGACAGGAGATCCCCACCCACGCCATTGACGCCCTACCTCACTCCAGGCTGCCACGGAGTTGTTGTTCCCGTTCGATCGCTTCGAATAAAGCCTGAAAGTTGCCTTCCCCAAAGCCATTGGCTTGCTTGAGGCCAACCGGGGTCTGGCGCACCTGGCGTTCGATGAATTCCCAGAAGAAGGTGGGGCGATCGAAAAGCGGTTGGGTGAAGGTTTGCAGTAGCCGGGTATGGGGCTCCTCAGGGGGCCAGTCGACCAGGATTTGTTGCTGAGCGATCGCCTCCCAGTCTCCAGCGCTGCGCCAGAAGCCCTGACGTTCTCGCAACTGGGTGTAGTAGCTACGCGGTACGGACAAAAAGTGGAGCCCCTGTCGCCGGAGGGTCGCGATCGTTTGCACCAGATTAGCGGTTTTCAGCGCCGCATGTTGGATGCCAGCGCCCCGATGCTGGGTGATGAATTCCTGCACTTGAGAATTTTCAGAGGTGGGTTCGTTGATCGGCAGGGTCGCATCCCCGTGGGGATGTTTGAGCACGATACTGCGGAGGCCCGATCGCGGCGTCTCAATCACAAATTTCTGCTGCGGCAAAAAGCCCAGACATTTTTCGTACCAGGTGGCGGCGGCGGGAAGTTCGCCAGCGGGCACGTTCAAGACGGCATGATCAATTTTGAGCCAAGGGGGCAAAGCTTGGAACCGAGACTGGTCGCCCGCGATCGCTGAGAGGGGGTCAGAACGCTCGATGAGGGTGTGCGACAGGCTTCCCCAGCCCTCCAGTCGGCACCACCGCAATTGCCCGGCAGCGGTCTTCAGAGAGCGAATGGGGTGACACAGCCGTTCCCCCAGGCTTTGTAAACGAGTCGCGATCGCATCCAGGTCTCGGACCCGAAAGGCGACATCCCCGACCCCTTCGGAGTACCGTCGCAAAAACTGCCGCACTTCAGTCCGGCCAGACTCAGCCGAAGAGAGGAGAATCAGAATGCGATCGTGCTGCACCGCTAAGTCACCAAACTCCTGCAGCATATGATCGGATATCGGCCAAAAATTGAGCGTGTTGACGAACCAGTCCCGCCAAACCTTGGCATTATTCACGAAGAGATGCAAATACTCAAAATCCATCCCCAAATCAGCGTCTCCTGTGCTTACACAGCTTACTGTAAGCACGAATGCTGAGATTTGTGTAGCTGCGGGAGACGGATTCTAGGATTAAGAGTGCTGAATTGCGAATTCTAAATGGACCGATTTCACTGCGGCATTCGGCATTCGGCATTCTCTACTCTTACTTCTGCACCGGGTGCTGCTCCAGCACTCTGGCCAGATATTTGCCGGTGTAGGAGTGGGGATTTTGGGCCACCGCTTCGGGAGTGCCGATGGCCACGACTTCACCACCGCGATCGCCCCCTTCGGGTCCCAGATCGATAATCCAATCAGAGCAGCGAATCACGTCGAGGTTATGCTCGATCATCAGCACCGAGTTGCCCTTATCGACTAGACGCTGCACCACATCCAGCAGTTTGTGCACGTCGTAGAAGGACAAGCCCGTCGTCGGTTCATCAATCAGATACAGGGTTTTGCCAGTGGCGCGCCGGGCCAGTTCTGAGGCCAGCTTCATCCGCTGCGCTTCGCCGCCAGAGAGGGTAGGCGCGGTTTGCCCCAGGCGCACATAACCCAGACCCACATCCACCATGGTTTGTAGCCGGGTTGACGCCTTAGGAATGTTCTGGAAGAAGTCCAGGGCTTCCTCGGCAGTCATACCCAGCACATCGGCAATGGTTTTGTCCTTGTACTTCACTTGCAAAGTTTCCCGGTTGTAGCGAGCACCCTTGCAAACCTCGCACTGCACGTACACGTCCGGCAGGAAGTTCATTTCAATGACGTTGACCCCCTGACCGCTACAGGCCTCGCAGCGCCCACCCTTGACGTTAAAGGAGAACTGTCCCGCTTTATAGCCGCGAGCTTTGGCCTCGACCGTCGTCGCAAACAGGTCGCGAATGACGTCGAAGACGCCGGTGTAGGTGGCAGGGTTCGATCGCGGCGTGCGGCCAATGGGGGACTGATCGATGACGATCGCCTTATCGATGGACTTCAACCCGGCGATTTTTTCCAGCTCATGGGGAAAGGGAATCTTGCTGCCGAAGTTGTGCATCAACGCTTTGTGCAGCAGGTCGTTGACCAGGGTGGATTTCCCAGAACCGGAGACGCCCGTGACGCAGACCAGTTTGCCTAGCGGAATCTCGACATCAACGTTCTTGAGATTATTGCGATTGGCGTTGATGAGTTTCAGCGATCGCTGATTGCCCGGTCGCCGTTCCGTCGGCGTGGGTATCGTCCGCCGCCCCGACAGGTAAGCCCCCGTGAGGGACTCTTCGGCTTCCAGCAGCGTCGTGAGATCGCCCTCAGCCACAATGCGCCCGCCGTGCACCCCGGCCCCCGGCCCAATATCGACCAGATAGTCAGCCGCCCGAATGGTGTCTTCATCGTGCTCCACCACGATCAGGGTATTGCCAATATCGCGCAGGTGGCGCAGGGTATTGAGCAAGCGATCGTTGTCCCGCTGGTGCAGGCCGATGCTCGGCTCATCCAGCACATACAGCACGCCGGTCAGCCCCGAGCCAATTTGAGTCGCTAAGCGAATGCGCTGGGCTTCCCCTCCCGACAGGGTCATGGCGGTGCGGTGCAGGGTCAGGTAGTCGAGTCCCACGTCCAGCATGAACCGCAGACGCGCCCGGATTTCCTTCAGCACCAAGTCGCCAATTTGTCGCTGGCGCGCGGTCAATAACGGGGGTTCGTTCGCTTCGCCCACTAATTTCTTAATCCGCTCCAGGCATTCACGGATGGAGACATTGGTGAGGTCGTTGATGTTGTAAGGCCCCATTCTGACCGCCAGCGACTCTGGCTTGAGACGAGTCCCGTGGCAAACTTCGCAGGGCTGGTCGATGAGGTATTTTTCCAGCTTTTGCTTATAGGTTTCGGAGGAGGCTTCCCGATACTGCCGCTCCAAAATCGGCAAGACCCCTTCGTAGGTGCGGTGGTAGCCTTTCTTGTCGCGATAGCGAGAATCCGTCTCGATGTAAATCTTTTCCTGGGAGCCGTGCAGAATGATGTGCTGCTGTTCGGGGGTCAGGGTTTCCCAGCGATCCTGAATCTCAAAGCCAAACGCCTGCCCAACACTGTAGAGCAGGGAGAAATAATAGGTGTTGTCTTTTTCTGACCAGGGGGCGATCGCGGCGTAGACCGGCAACGTCGAATCCGGCACCACCAACTCTGCCGTAAAGGTGCGCAAGCTGCCCAACCCGTGACAGTGGGGGCACGCGCCATAGGGGGAGTTAAAGGAAAACAGCCGGGGGGAGAGTTCCTCCATGACGGCTCCGTGCTCTGGGCAGGCAAAATTTTCGGAGAAGACCAGTTCCTTAGGGGGAACGGCGGCAGCGGGTGCCTCTACCCCGTAGGAGCCGCCCTTTTCGGCAGCGGTGGGCAGGCGATCGGAGAGAGCCTTGGCATTCAGCGGCACCACTTGATTTTCGGCATCGGCGTTGCGATCAGGCAGGATGTCGATGACGGCAATGCCCCCAGAGCGTTTCAGGCAGGTCATCAGGGAGTCCGCCAACCGCTCTTGTAGCCCTGCCTTCATCACCAGGCGATCGACCACCACTTCGATGGTGTGGGCATGGTTCTTGTTCAGCTCGATGTTGTCATTCAGGTCTTGGATTTCGCCGTTAATGCGTACCCGCACAAACCCTTCGGCGGCGAGGGCTGACAACAGCTTTTGGTGGGTGCCCTTCTTCCCGCGCACCACCGGCGCAAGGATTTGGAACCGGGTGCGTTCTGGCAGTTCCATCACCAAGTCGAGCATCTGGTCGAGGGTCTGGGGAGAAATGGAGCGATCGCAATGGGGACAGTGGGGTTCCCCGGCCCGACCAAACAGCAGCCGCAGATAGTCGTAGATTTCCGTGACCGTACCCACGGTGGAGCGGGGGTTGTGGGAAGTCGATTTTTGATCAATAGAAATGGCCGGACTCAACCCTTCGATCGCGTCCACATCCGGCTTATCCACCTGGCCCAAAAACTGGCGGGCATAGGCGCTCAAGGACTCAACGTAGCGCCGTTGCCCTTCCGCAAAAATGGTGTCAAAGGCCAGCGAAGATTTCCCCGATCCAGACACCCCCGTAAACACAATCAGCTGGTTCCGGGGAATTTCCAGGTCAATATTTTTCAGGTTGTGTTGCCGGGCCCCGCGCACCCGAATGATGTCGTCATCTTCAGCCGTCGAGGTCGGAAGATGGCCGTTTTCAGCATTGGCATCCGCTTGCAAATCAGATTCAGCAGCAGAAGAAGACCGAGGCATAGTGCAAAACCCAGCACGTCAGACACTGTCAGCGGCAACAGTTCTTAACACTATAACCCGTGGGCTTTCGTCCTGTGGGTGAGTTTTCTGGAATCTCTATGCGCAGGATTGAATTAGCACGAAGGCGATAAGGCGGGCGGCAGGGCCGGACTCAGGGCCAGGGTCTTACCCAGCAAGCGATGATAGGCAGCCTGCGCGGACTCAAAGTTGGGCTGGAGCTTAGCAGCCTGCTGATAGGCGGCGATCGCCCCCCGGTAGTCCGTTAACTGCTCTAACATGCGACCACGCTGATACCAGGCCCAATGGTTATGGGGCTGCAGCCGGGTCACGTTGCCATAGGCTTTGGCCGCCCGTTGCGGATGCCCCAAGTCTTCTAGCACGGTGCCCAGACGAAACCAGGCGACCTGATCATCCGGTTGCAGCCGAATCACCGTGTTGTAGGCGATCGCGGCGGCCCCCAGTTGTTGCTGCTTTTCCAGAGCCATACCGCGCATCAGCCACAGCGTCGCGTCTTCGGGATGGTCTTGGAGTGCCTGGTCACAAGCGGCGATCGCGTCGTCGTAGTGCTGCAGGGTGTACAACTCATCCACCCGCTTAAGGGTCACCAGCAGGCGTTTGCGATTTTCCTGCGCCAATTGAAAATCAGGCTTGAGTTCAATGGCGCGATCGTAGGCCGCCAGCGCGTCTTCAATGCGATCAAGCTGTTCCAGCATTTGACCGCGATCGGCCCAGACCCAGTAGTTTTTGGGCTGCAGCTTAAGCACCTCGTCATAGGCCACCAACGCCGCCTCGGCTTGGCCCAGACGCTCTCGGACGTGGCCCAACTTGAGCCAGGCCAAATAGTCTTCGGGTTGCCGCTGCGTCACGACCTGATAGGCATGCGCCGCGAGGTCGTATTGCTCCGTATTTTCCAACGACATGCCTAACTTGAGCCAGGCCATAATCGCCTTCGGTTGGGCCTTGACGACCTTTTCATAGCAGCGAGCTGCATCGTGAAATCGGTTTTGCTCAAATAGCTCATCGGCTCGCTCAAGCCAGGCCACATGGGCTTCTAGCGCTTGGGCAGCATCCATCTGCGGCATCAAGTTGACCTGCGCCTCAGACGTCGCTTCCTGCAGAGCAATTAACGCTTCACTGGCGTCGGTATAGCGTTGGCGATAGTCATAGCGCACCATTTTATCCAGCACACTAGCCAGCGCCGGTCGCACTGAGACCAGTTCACGCCACATCAGCTCACTCGTACGCGGATCTTTGGGAATGCGCTTGGGGTCTAACCCGGTGAGGGCCTGCAACGCGAGGATGCCCACCGCATAAATGTCGCTGCTCAGACAGGGATGTCCCGCCAGTTGCTCATTGGGCATGTACCCCAGGGAGCCGATCGCCACCGTCATGCTGTGGGGCAGATCCAGAGCGGCAGGCTGATCGCTAATTTGCTTCACGGCCCCAAAGTCAATGAGTACGATTTTGCGATCGCGACTCCGCCGAATCAAGTTAGACGGCTTGATATCCCGGTGAATCACCCCATGCTGATGCACCGTAGACAGCGTCGTCAAAATGTCCTGAATGATCTCTACAGTGTGGGTTTCGGTGAGTTGAGCGCCCAGATAAATTTCCTCTGTGAGCAACGCACCGGCAATATATTCCTGAGCCAGATAAAAATGCTCATGCTCTTCGAAGTGGGCCAGCAAGCGGGGAATCTGATCATGATTACCCAACACGTAGAGCGCTTCGGCTTCGCTGTTAAACAAGCGCCGCGCCGAGTCGAGGGAAATGCCGTCAGTATTGCGGGGCTGCAGCCGCTTAACGACGCAGCAGGGATGCCCCGGCAAGTGGAGGTCGTTCGCCAGAAATGTCTGACCAAAACCGCCACCTCCCAAGTGCTGAATGATACTGTATCGGCTAGCTAAAATCTGCAGGGACATTCGGTCGCACCCTCAACGCCATCGGCAACATTTACGCAAGTCAGTGGCTGACAAAAAGGTTCTATGTAGCTGCTGACTCATTAGGTAAAGACCTGTTAATGCTCTAACAGGTTTCTCTCCACAATGGACAGGGTAAAAATGCTGAACTCCTTATCAGTTCGAACGTTAGCCACATTCCTGTAGAGCTTTGACGGGTAGTTAGGCCATCAGTCTGCGGGCATCTCCCATGACTTACGTGATATTTAGTGTCGCCACTGAACGCAAGGATGGACCCATCTTTGGCGCTTCTTTGCACAATTTTCATGTTTTTGTAGAGATAAACTTGCGAAACCACCTAGAACGCCGATACAGAACCCTGGTTTCTACTTCGTAAGGGGCCAAATCTTGTCAGTTTGCTTACAAAGAAACCGGGGTTTTCGCAATCCTGAACCCATGCTCTAGGGCGTCGTCAAGATTCAGAATTAGGGCTGCGACAAATTCCGCGATCGCTCGCCCCTGGCTAATGAGATCAAATCTAGCATCCGCTAGTGGGTCAGTTATTGACGACTCGGTGGGTGAGTTGAGCGGAGAAGCGTATCTGTGGACAATCCAAAATATTCTGTATCTACTGAGACCTTTACCAACTGTGGAAAACACTTAAATATTTAGACTCGCGATGGATTTAGACTCGCAACGGCAACAGCGGACACGGCCCACCAGAGGTTTGAGCCTAACCCTGACCCCTGACCCGATGCCTCCTGCCCGATAAAACCAGATAAGTAGGTGGACATAAACAAACAATGTTGTAGGGTGCTGTGAGGCGAAGCCGTAACGCACCATTCCACAGGGATTTGATGCGTTACGCTGGCGCTAACACATCCGACAAATAATTAAGCCCATCTACTTACCTGAATCTTTAAGCGATCGCGGCAGTCTGTAAAAGTTCGGCGATCGCGATCGCCAACTGTTCCGGCAGGATCGGTTTCGCGATGTGCTTTTGAAACCCATGCTGTAGGGCTTGTTGGCGATCTTCTTCCCGCGCTAGGGCCGTCACCGCCATCGCGGGGATGTTGCCCCCAGCCGCCGCTGGCAACGCCCGAATTTGTTGCAGCAGCGTATAGCCATCGCGGTCAGGCATACTGATATCACAAATCAGCAAAGCGGGCTGCCAGGTTTGCAAGCGGGCTAAAGCAGCGCTGCCGGAAGCAACTACGCAGACCTCAGCCCCGTACTCAGTGAGAATCGCCGCCAACACCTCACGGGCATCTTCGTCGTCATCTACCGCCAAAATCTGGATACCCGCCAAATTGACGTCGGCTGGCAGCGGCGGCTTAGCGGCAGATAACATCACGGGTTCCTTCAGCAGGGCAAGCTGAACCACGAAAGTTGCCCCCAGTCCTTTGCCGGGACTGTTGGCGATGATGGTGCCCCCATGGGCATCGACCAAATATTTCACAATGGAAAGCCCCAGACCCAACCCCCCAAACTGGCGAGTAATCGAAACATCTTCCTGACGAAACGATTGGAACAGGTGGGGCAAAAACTCTGAACTAATGCCCTGTCCCGTATCGGTTACGCTGATTTCCGCCCGCTGATTGACAACAGCCAGGCTCACGTTGACCTGCCCGCCCTCAGGCGTAAACTTGATGGCATTGGCCAGGAGATTCCAGACAATTTGTTGCAGTCGGCCTTCGTCGCCCTTCACCTGACAGTTAGGCGTGAGATCGAGGTGCAGCGTGATGTCTTTGGCTTCTGCGGCGGTTTTGACCACTTCCACCGCCGCCTCAATGACTGCAGCGAGCTCGACATGAGTTTCATGGAGCTTGAGCTTGCCTCGCAAAATCCGAGCAACGTCTAACAGATCGTCGATCAATTGCGTTTGCAGCTTGGCGTTGCGCTCGATGGTGGCCAGGGCTTTTTGGGTAAGCTGGCGATCAAACTGCTTGGTTTGCAAGAGCCGCGCCCAACCCAGGATGGGATTGAGGGGCGATCGCAATTCATGGGACAGGATGGCGAGAAACTCATCTTTCACCCGATTGACCCGTTCCGCTTCGGCCCGCGCGATCTGTTCTCGCTGGAGCAGTTGCTCGCGTTCCGCTTCGGCTTGTTTGCGATCGCTGATGTCCAAAAAAGCACCGACACTCCCCCGAGGGCAGCCACTGTGATCTAACAGCGGGGCGGCATACTCCAGCAGTGAAAGCGTGGTGCCATCTTGCCAAACGACTTCTAACTCTAGATCGTGGATTTCCTCCCCCGTCTTCGCTGCCTTTTGCAGCGGCAGTTCTGCCGCCGCCAATTCCCGCCCGTCCTGATAGACCTTAAAGGTGGTGGGCCGTTCAGGGTCAGGCGCACTGAGGGAGGCGTTATTCGCAGTGGAAACATTCAACATGCGGGCAAACGCCGGATTCACCCGAATATCCTGACACGCCGGATCTTTGGCAATGCCAATGCCAATGGGAATCACCTCTAACAAGGTTTGTAGTTCGGTCACCTTATCCTGCAATTGCTGATTGAGATGAAGAATGGAAGCCTCTGCCTGCTTGCGCTCCGTGATATCAAACACCACCCCTAAGGAGCGCACCGCCCGGCCCTTGGCGTCGTGGGTAAAGCTCCCTAAAGCGGCAATCCAACCCACTTCCCCCGTGTCGGCGCGGACGATGCGGTACTCGGCTTGATATAGCTGACGTTCTTTTTGGGATTGCAACCAGTGCGCTCTCACAGATTCCCAATCGTCGGGATAGACGCCCTGCCGCCACCATTCATATGAGGCTTGGCCGGTGGCAGTAGGCTCATAGCCAAAAATTTTGAAATGCTGCTCCGACCAGAACAATTCCCCCGTGGTGATGTCCAAATCCCAGGTCCCGATCTGGCCGGCGGCCATCGCCAACCGCAACCGTTCTTCACTATGGCGCAGCGAGGCTTCAACTTGTTTAAAGTCGGTGATGTCGCGCGAAAAGATTACTACGGTTTCGACCTGGGTGCCCAGCCGCCGTTCGGGGACGCAGTGCACCTGATAAAGCCGCGACTCACCATCCGCTCGCGGATACACGGCTTCCCCTGAGTGGCACTCGCCCGAGTCGAAAACGGCTCTGACGGCGTCATACCAGACTTTTGACTGGGGACCAGTGCACCCCAGCTCCTCGGGGGTCTTGCCCACGATCGCGGTGGCAGGCATGGCCATCACTTGTTCAACGTTGGGACTGACGTATAAATACCGCAGATCGCGATCGCAGCGAGCGATCAAGTCAGGAATATTTTCCACCAGCGTCCGAAATTCCACTTCTCGCTGTTGGAGTTGGTCTTCGCTGCGTTTACGGTCAGTAATGTCGGTGTACACAGCAACGCTGCCTCGCGGATTGCCCGATTCATCAAAGAGCGGAACCGCGTGCCCAAAGAGTTGAAAGCTCGTCTGGTCCTGGCGAATCAGCTCGATTTCGACATTGCGCACGGCGACGCCATGCTTGGCAGCCCTTTGCTGAGGCAGATCATGGCCACTTAATTCCTGACCGTTTTGGTAAAACCGATAAGGGGGGTGAGGCTGTTCCAGCACGGGCGTCACCGAAGCGTTGGCGGTCAGGTCGATCTGCAACAGTCTGGCTAAAGTGGGATTCACTCTGATGACCTGACAATCGGCATCTTCGGCGATCGCAATATTGACGGGAATCACCTCAAAGAGGGTTTGCAGTTCATCGACGCGCCGTTGCAAAGCTTGGTTTAAGCCTGTGATTTCGGCTTCGCTGGCGTTGAGCTGAAGGAGGCTATTGCGGACCTGGGCTTGGGCCACGCGCAACGAACCCACGAGTACACTGATGAGGATGCCTTCGGCGGTAAAGAGTCCCATTCTGAGGGCACTGGGCAGATCTAACGCCAAGGAATACAAGGGCGGTAGAAAGAAGTAATTCGCCAGGATGGCTGACAGCAAGGTAGCGAGGATGCCAGCGTCGCGTCCACCATATAACGCGCTCAAAGTCGCTGCCCCAAAGAAGAGCAGAAACGACGCCTGAGTGAGATGAAGAAACGGATCCAGGGCTAGCATGAGGAGCAAGGCGATGAGTACTGCAGCGATCGCCAGCCCATAAGGCCTTACTACTTGTTGGGGATGTAACATGTCCTCTCACTCTCGCCGCGCCACTGGCGGCGGTTACCCAGGCAAAGATAATCCTGTCTCTCAACCGATCTTTACTTGACTACTCAACTTTTAGAGAGAAGACCCAAATTTGAGAACATTACGCAATCATATAGGCAGACTCGATAGTATTCCAAAGCTATATCACTCGATCACTCAAGAAATCCATCTTGGGATAGAAGTGAGCCCCTGCAAACATTGCTGCCCTTGCCATGGGGTAAACCGTACCGACATTTGAGCGGTAGTTTACACCTGCGCCTAACCAGGGGCGATCGCCGGGCTCAATGAGTCGGTCGCCAAGTCGCAATGGGTATTCAATCCGCACCCTAAGGAATGAGAATTGAATAAGGTTGGGATAGCCGTCTCGGCTGTCCCCAGGCAGGCAAGATGCCTGCCCTAACAATCTGGATGTTAAACCTCATCCAGATTCAGAAGTGGAGTTTTGGCATGTGGGAAACCTCACCGCCTGCGGCACCTCTCCTTCTCAAGGAGAGGTTTGACAAGACTCTGGTTCCTCTCCTTTGAAAGGAGAGGTTAGGTGAGGTTCTGCCCGATCATACAAAACTCCAGTTCTCAACTTAGACGGGGTTTATTTGATCCTCATTCCTAAGGAGCATCGGTAGAGTCGGCTGGCGCGATCGCCTCAATTTTCGCGACATCGATAGTCACCGCTGGGGTTTGGCTCGGGGCCAAAGTATTTAGAGGCCGATAGATCCGCGTTGCTGGCATCCCCGGCTGAACATCAGTCTGGGGGGCTAGGGTGTCCTGATGGAGTTTCATCTTGGGGTCAGTCTCCGGTAAAGCACTCATCGGGCCGACTAAGGGCTCACTGTACGGACCGATCGCCCCATTGGCGGGGGGCTGATCGATTTCTTGCAGCTCGATATCTGTAGGCGCAGGCTGAGGCTGCAGTTTCGGCTCAGGTTGACGCTGGGGTTCTAACTTGGGGGCGGGGGACTCAGTCGCATCCGGGAACTCAGTCGCGTCCGGGCGATCGACCTCGTTAGGCTTAGGAGCCGCAGGGGTTACTGTTTCAGGCTTCGACGGCTTGGCGTTAAGCCGATTCGGGAGCCGCGACTCCGGCTCATAGATAGTGTTGGGGCTGTCTTTCGGTCCCCAATCCTTCAGCAGATCATCCGGGAAAGCCTCAACCTCAATGTCGAGGTTTTCTTCCTCTGCCGCCGGGGCGGGCTCAGTAGGCACAGTTTCGGCCTCATCCACGGTGGGAGAGTTCGTCTCATCCGCCGGGACCGTCTCGTCCAAAGCCTCTGGAGCCGCCGTTTCGGGGGCTGACTCCACCGGGTCGGCAGGAGCCGTCCAGGGAGCTTCTTCAGCGGCATCTTCTGCCGTAAAGCCTTCGCCATCGCCCTCAGGCGGCGTCATCGGGTCGGCCCCAGTCGGACGGATGTCCAGGACTACCGTCGACGGCATGGGCTCCCGAAACGCTTGCGAGGCTGCGCGAATTTTTTGCAAAATGCGATCGCCATCGGCACCGCTGGCGACTTGGGGCTGACCATCTTTCACTTTCACCGGAATCAGGTCAACCTTCATTTGCCCTGCTCGAATCGCCACCTGCAGCACGGCGGTTTCGTCAGTCGGGGCCTCAGTTGCCGAAGTATAGACAAAATCCCCCAGGGAATAGGCAATGGGTCGCCCCTTATACAGCTCTGCCCCTTGGAGCATATCGGGGTGTTGCCCAACCACTAAATCGGCTCCCTGATCGATCGCCAGTTGGGCCAAATTAGTTTGAGATTCCGCTGGGGTAGCAGGCGGCTCGGTCGACCAGCGGTAATTGACCACCAGCCAGTCCACTTCATCGCGAATGGCTTGAATATCTTCGATGATGTCTTGCATAGCGACCGCATTCACGCCGCTCAACGACTCATCGGCAGCCAGATTAAAGTCGCGATCGTAGCTGAGATAAGCAATCCGTTGGCCTTTGACATCGACAATCTCAGGGCGACGAGCTTCGCGCTCACTGCGACCCGCCCCCACCCGAAAAACACCATTACGATCCAGGGTATCCAGCGTTTCTGCCAAACCTTGCTCCCCTAAAGCCAGCGCATTTTCGCCCGTGAGGTTAACCAGATCAACGCCGCCGATCTTCAGCAGGTCAATGGCGTCGGGCCGCTGTCGATCTAAAAATTCCTCTTCCAGGGACGTCGCGGACTGCGCCAGAGGATCTTGCAGGTTGACCATGGCAATGTCGGCCTGACGAAAGGCCGGTAAGCCTGCAAGCAGTTGACCATCATGCTCAAATTGGTGGTAGGGCAGGCCATCGAGGTCAACATCGCCCCCAAACATCAGCGTCACGGTGGGGTCTTGGGGCAACTCTAGCCGCTCATGCTTGAGGACCCCGACGGGCTCCAGGGCGGCATTGACCACGTTGGGGCGATCGCGCTCCAGCTCGATCTTGTAAGACACCGGCGTTGTTTCAAAGGCGGCAGAGGCCGTGGGTTGGCGATCGCGCTGGCGATCTGCAAACACCGTATTCGCGCCGGTCTGAAATTCGGGTAGCTGGGGTTCCGTGGGTTTCCCATCCAGGTTGCGCTCTTGAGTTGGGTAATCGCTGGCTTCAGCCTGGACCCGATCTTGAAAGGGTAACGACGGACCGGGCCGGCTTGACATCACCACTTCAATCATGCAGCCAAACACAAACGCCGCCACCGCCGACCCCGTCAGCATGAATGCCCGCATGCTCTTGAGCTGATCCGCCAGCAGGTACAGGTTCATACCGGCCACCCGAGGTGTCGCCGGACGCTGCACCAAAGACGGCGGAATGATGCCTTCGGGAGATCCTTGACCTTGTTCGCGCCGCAAGCGTTGTTTGAGGGCAGGCGTCACCACTCGAATCCGCTGCTGCCAGAGCGGTTTACTCGCCCCGATGGGCCGCGCAATCAGGTGAATGCCCTCAATCAGCGGCGAATTGAGCTGCCACATGAGGTGACAAATGTATTGGGTCAGGGGTTTTTGCAGCGGCGGGCGCTCAAACTCGACAGTGATGCGAATGCAACCGGGGCGCTTATCTTGACAAATCTGCGCATAAATCCCCTCAGGAATCAGCGGCTCGTTAAGCCACAGCGCGATCGCCCGAAACTGCCCAGCAGCAGCGAGAGCCTTAGTAGAGAGGCGATCGGGGGAGATATCGGCGGCAGCATTAACCATTCTTTTGCAGCTATGAAGAAATCAGACTTTAGGGGCAGTGGCCCCACCACAACCTGAGGATTAAGCCCCTCAATTTGCAATCTGCAATCAATTTAGTGATCACAAACAAATGGGTAGAAGCGCCAATGATGATAACAACGATTCCAAAAAAAGAGGCGGTTTTGTCAATATTTTAGGCCGATTCCCGATATTTCGACCCAGCCCAAGCGATTTCAAGCATGGTCAGCGATCGCGACTGCCGACAAGCCGCGCCCTGCAGCGCCGATTCATCCCTTCGCACCCTCTCAAATGATTTCCCAAAAAGAACATACCAGTTGCGTCGGGGCGGGTTTTGCCAAGGGCTCACTGGCAAGTTCTTTAAGCCCACTGACTTTACCTGGCCCAATGAAGCCGGGGGCATTGATCTCAAAGAGACAGCCCGCAGGTTGTTTCTCAGTCAATTTGAAAAACGTCTTTCTCAAGAGACCTCTCATCCCGATATCAAACGCCCATTTCCTACCGCCGCGCTATGCAGCTACAGGTCAAACGCTACAAACGCAGTTTGCTAGAAGGCATCCCCTACGAACCCTTTTTACGGGCCACCTGACCCTTTACCCTGCCATGCTCGTCCTCGTTATTTACGACATTCCTGACAACAAACGCCGCACCAAATTAGCCACCTTTTTAGAGGGGTACGGTCGCCGGGTGCAAAAAAGTGCGTTTGAGTGTTTTCTCTCTCTGGAGGAGATGAAAAAGCTGCATGGTAAGGTGCAGCGTCGGGTCAAGGCAGAAGAAGACAATGTGAGGTTTTATTGGATTGCCGCTGATGCCCTGCCGCGCACCCTCACCATCGGTAGCCCGCCGCCGCAACCACCACCTGAGATTTACATTGTCTGAACTGTATTGATGGCAACAGTCATTTTTGGTGTCGTGGGTTACCATCGACGCATTAGCGCCGAACCTTGAAAACCCCATAACTTCGTCCTAATGTGTCGATGCCTTGCTAGACCAGGGTTTCGACTACTTAAAGTTTCCTAAAATCAAGGGCCGACAGCCGCAAAATCAGGCTAAATTACTAATGTGTCGATTTGAAGCTGGAATCCCAGGTGGCATAAGGGTTACTCAAAGGTGACTTTCCCCACCAAATCCCCGCAAGGGGACGGAAACCAACCACGGTTGTAGTGCTGATACCTAAGATAACCAAGAGTGCTTTCCCCACCAAATCCCCGCAAGGGGACGGAAACCCCATTGTTGGGCCATGCCATCCGCCTCGAGGGTGGCAATGATCTTTCCCCACCAAATCCCCGCAAGGGGACGGAAACCAGTATCCAACTGTATCCTTCTCGGGCTTAGTACCCTTCCTGATCTTTCCCCACCAAATCCCCGCAAGGGGACGGAAACCAGCTTTAGCCGAAGCTCCAAGCACTCGCCGCCTAGTCGTGCCCGGCTTTCCCCACCAAATCCCCGCAAGGGGACGGAAACTGGGCGAATTCTTGGTTACGGCTAGGATGGAAAATGGAACTTTCCCCACCAAATCCCCGCAAGGGGACGGAAACCATTGCAATTCTCCCATGTAAAAATAGTCTTGTAACTTATCCCACTTTCCCCACCAAATCCCCGCAAGGGGACGGAAACAGCCCTGATGGGCTGGTGATGCCCACAGTCTGGGCAGGTGCACCACTTTCCCCACCAAATCCCCGCAAGGGGACGGAAACTTTGTCATAGATAGCCTTAGCAAGCTTCCCTGAGACTTTCCCCACCAAATCCCCGCAAGGGGACGGAAACTTGGCATTCTGCACGAAATTGTAGACCTCAGCAATTTTTGTTACTCTTTCCCCACCAAATCCCCGCAAGGGGACGGAAACCCTTCCCTGAGAATTGATTGTTGTCAGTAATTGGTTGTTCTTTCCCCACCAAATCCCCGCAAGGGGACGGAAACCAAGAAAAGGATCTTGTTCAACCTCTTCTTTCGTGACTTTCCCCACCAAATCCCCGCAAGGGGACGGAAACACGGACGCAAAGCCCGCTAGCATATAATCCGCGACCTCTCCCTTTCCCCACCAAATCCCCGCAAGGGGACGGAAACGCGAGAAGCCGTCTGGTTACCAGTCTCGATGACGCCGAACGGCTTTCCCCACCAAATCCCCGCAAGGGGACGGAAACTTTACATCCTCAGCGTTACTAGCTTCTAACTTGCCATTGTCGTCTTTCCCCACCAAATCCCCGCAAGGGGACGGAAACCAAGGTATTTTCGTTAATAGATGTCTCAGTACCATCTTTCCCCACCAAATTCCCGCAAGGGGACGGAAACCTGAGCCATGGCCTCGTACATCTTTATTCGATGAACGAATGCCGCTTTCCCCACCAAATCCCCGCAAGGGGACGGAAACTCGCTGATGGCGTGGCAAAGGATACTCAAGATGTTCTCTTTCCCCACCAAATCCCCGCAAGGGGACGGAAACCATGATTTCTTGCTCTGCTTCGGCTGCATCGTAGCGGGCAGCCAAGCTTTCCCCACCAAATCCCCGCAAGGGGACGGAAACGGAGTGAAAGAACGAAGAATGAAGAACAAAATTGGAAAAGGGGTGGCGGGTGAAACTTTGAAACGCTCTGCCTAGGTGTTTTCTTCGTTCTTCGATTTTTCCATTTTCGTTGTTGTTTGGGGCCTTCTAGAGTTGGTGAGGCCATCTGCTGATAATTGCTAAGTCTCCACAAAAAGATTCACCGCAGAGAACTCAAATCTTCGCTCTGCGAATTGTCGAGCCCTACGCTGTTTTGGCTAAAGGTATTGAAACTCAAGAGCTGGGGAAACGGCTGCTATGCAGGGGCACATCGGTTTTAACCGCAGAGACTTAATAACTTAACTATTGGCTGCTGGCTGACTCGGTAGCTGGCACCGGCTCGTCGCTGCTGGCATTGGGGTGGAAGTAGTCGTAGATTTGCTGAGCCATGTGGGGACCGATGCCGGGCACCTGGGCTAACTGGTCGATGGAGGCTTCGCGGATATAGTCGATGGAACGGAAGGCCGCCAGCAGTTCTTTTTGGCGATGTTGCCCCAGACCGGGAATGTCGGAGAGGCGCGATCGCCGCATTCTGTCCGTGCGCTTTTTGCGGTGAAAGCTGATGGCAAAGCGGTGGGCCTCGTCCCGCAGGCGGCGCAGCAGTTGCACACCAGGCTGTTCGGCCTCGGTCTGGAGGGGCAAGGACTCACCGGGCAGAAAGATTTCTTCCCGCTTCTTCGCCAGGCTGACGACATTGAGATCTTGCAGCAGGTTCATCTTCCGCAGCACTGCGACCACGGCAGAGAGCTGGCCTTTACCGCCGTCAATCATCACCAGGTCGGGCCAGTCGGGATTGCCCACACGCTGTTTGTTGGGGTCGGCAGCGTAGCTGCGAAAGCGCCGCTGAATCACCTCGGCCATGCTGGCAAAGTCGTCAGAGTGGCCGGCGCGGACCTCGGGGTTCTTGATTTTGTAGTGGCGGTAGTGCTGTTTGGCGGGCATGCCGTCCACAAACACCACTTGGGACGCCACCGCATCGGATCCCTGAATGTGGGAAATGTCGTAGCCTTCGATGCGCTTGGGCAGGTCGGGCAGATCGAGGACTTCGGCGAGGTCTTGCAGCGCCTGGGCATTGCGATCGGCCACCCGCTGCGTCCGCACCAGTTCGTACTGGGCGTTGCGCTCGACCATCTCGATCAGCTCGGCTTTGGTCTGCCGCTGGGGCACCTCGATCGCGACCTTTCTGCCCCGTCGCTGGGTCAGATATTGCGCCAGGATGTCGGCATCCGGTAGCTCATGCTGCACCAAAATCTCGGCGGGAATCTCGATCGCTTCCACCATGGAGTAATGCTCTTCCAATACCCGCTGAAGAATTTCGCCGGGGGTGCCTGCCTGGGCGTCGGCGTTGAAGCCGAGCCGTCCCACCAACCGGCCAGCACGAATCTGGAAGAGCTGGATGCAGGCAAACTGGTCGTCGCTGGAGAGGGCGATCGCGTCTCGCGATACGGTATCGTCTGGCAACGCCACCTTCTGGTTGGCCGTTAGCCGCTCCAGTCCTTGAATCTGGTCGCGCAACTGCGCCGCCTGCTCAAAGCGCAAGTCTTCGGCAGCTTTTTCCATCTGCTGGGTGAGGATGTCCACCAGCTCGTTGGTGCGCCCCTGAAACACCATCGCTACCCGCTGCACGGTCTTGTGGTAGTCCTCGGAAGAAATGAGCTGCTGACACACGCCGGGACAGCGCCCGATGTCGTAGTTCAGGCAGGGGCGATCTTTAAACAGGGGTTGGGGCCGCTGGCGCAGGGGAAAGGTGCGCTTGGCAATGCTGAGGGTGCGTCGCAGCAGTCCGGCATCCACATAGGGACCGTAGTAGCGATCTTTGAGGTTTTTGCGGCGTTTGCGGGTGACGAAGATGCGGGGGTAGTCCTCTGACCAGGTAATGCAAAGGTAGGGATATTTCTTATCGTCTTTGAGCAGCACGTTGAAGTGGGGCTGGTGCTGCTTGATCAGGTTCGCTTCGAGGGCGAGGGCTTCGGCTTCGGTGTCGGTGATGATGAACTCAATATCGACAATCTGCATCACCATGAGCGCGGTGCGCGGCATGTGGCGATGGTTGTCGCGAAAGTACGATCGCACTCGATTCCGTAGCTTCTTGGATTTGCCGATGTAGAGAATCTGTTCCCGCGCGTCTTTCATAAAGTAGACGCCGGGTTCGGTGGGCAGCTCCTTCAACAGCGCTTCGAGCCGTTCGGGATCTTTGATCAGGGTGGGGCGCTCTTCTGAGTACACAGGCAGATGTCAGAGGCGAATGCTTGTTCTATCAGCATAGCGAGGATATCAGAAATGCTGCGGGGGGGGGAATTACCGGGTGGGGATTTGAGATCACCGAAGGGAGGGGGGAGTGTGAGGGTGGCAGGGTGGCAGGGGAATATGTCTATGGGGTGGCTTTGCCAGGACGTTTTGCGAGGATGGTGTGGTGGGTAGCTGGGCTGACGGTCTCTAGGGTCTGTGCGCCCCGGTCTGGGGTGGTGGAGCTGGCGGCGGCGATCGCGATCGCGGTGACGGCGAGAGCGGTGTTGGCAAGCGTCGTGAGTTTCATGGTGGGGCGGCAGCTTGTGTTGGATGAGCAATGATGCCGCACTTTTTGGGGGCGCAGGGTGATGGCAAGCTGGCAGAGGATGTGCGCGCGATCGCTGCCCATTGTGACGCCGATTACTAATCATCAACTGCGGCTAATATATGGCTATGCCAATGTGTCAGCTATCTCCAATCCATTTGGAGTTTCACCATGACGAATGGACGACCCAACGACGATATCGAAAGCCGCCTGAGCCGCTTGGAAAGACTCATGGCTGGTAATGGCAATCTCTTGGCCGAAACCTCATCTCTGGCAAGACGTAATGCTGCCGATTTTGACCGGATGCTGGAAAACCTGAATCGAGTCGTGGCTGTTACTCAAAGAAACGCTCAGAATATTGAGGAATTAACGCAAGAGAGTCGAGCCGTGAGTCAGCGAGTTGCTAGCTTAGCCGCTGCTAGCGAACGGCATGATCGCATTCTTGATTACTTGTTGCGTCGCGAAGCGGGAGACATCGACCCAGAATAGCTATACTTAGCAGCAGTTAGATTTAGTTAAGTGTGAGGACTGAAAATCCTCGTGTCGGCGGTTCAAGCCCACCTCCTGGGATTGTTCCAATTTCTACAGTTGATTCGTTCTACTTGCTTAACGTTTGTATAGTTAGCGTGGTATTTATGGCTCTTGGTTCAGAAACTCTAATGACCATAGTTCGATCTGGCGGGCACCTAGACTTATCGAATTGCAGTTATTCAGCCAGCACCATTGAGGCCTTGCTAGAAGCCGCAAATAAGAGCGGGGCACACATTACGGTTTCAGATAAGTCATTGTCTGGAAGCACTCTTAAGCGACTTGCTGAGCTCGGCGAAAATAGTTTGACAGTGAAGGTCACGGAATAGTTCACCTTCCATCTGCGAACCTAAACAGTTGCCTCATAATGCAACTGCTCGAGCGTGATTTCTGGCTTTGCGGGTTTCCTTTTTACAGGAGAATGCGACTGTTAGACGTGTGACGATTGAGTTAAGAAGGTGGTTCTTAGTCCGAGATCGAGTGTGCTTAGAAATTCATTTCGATAGATAAGCTTGGGCATTTTGAGGGGAGCAAGCGTTGATGTCTGCGACTCTTGCACGTGGCCGATCACTCACCACAACCGCATGATTGAAGCGGGGTTATTGCGCGATCGCCATTGAGCGTTCACGCTATGGCAATGCAGCACAACCTTTGCAAGTTGCAGCTATTCGAGCAATGTTTCGAGCAATGGTTGATAATAAGATCTAGACATAATTGCTAGGGAATGGCGTTGTTGTGGCTGCGACCCTTGTACGTTGGACGATCGCTGACTACCACCGCATGATTGAAGCGGGGTTGTTGGAACATCGCCGCGTCGAACTCCTCAATGGTTTAGTTTTGTTAGTAGATCTAGCTCTTGA
>Ga0081535_100116_pt1 | contig 74819 bp, 46 predicted proteins | sample HotLakmasection3_FD_71020 | JGI IMG/M metagenome (GOLD analysis project Ga0081535, IMG submission 71020) | Hypersaline microbial mat communities from Hot Lake, Washington, USA - Section #3 (SPADES assembly) (version 2) | ecosystem: Environmental > Aquatic > Non-marine Saline and Alkaline >... | reverse complement strand
CCTAGAGGCCCCAAGAAACCCCCCCAAAAAGAGGCGCTCAACCGCAAGCAGTTGCATGTCGCCACCGCTCGTCTCCTGAACGAAAAGGAGAACAAACGTTCACCTTGACAGGGGTAGGATCAAGGCCCAGAACTCATATAGAAATTCGACGATTGCCTTAAAAAGCAAGAAAATTGATTTCGAAATGTTGTTCGTTTGCGGAAAAGTAGTCCATTAAGCTGTAGGCTTCCTAAAGAGACTGGCTTTGAAAGTCTTGGCGAAACCCTTGCCAGGGATAGCTTTTAACGATTTTATCGGTTGTTGCTGAAACTTTTATCAAGCAAGATTTCCAGGAAACTTTTCAAACGCTTTCTAAACCCAAGATATCCTTAAATCGAATAATGTGACGTTTTGAAGACTGCGTTCCGTGGACGTTCGCAATCAGCGTACTTGTTGGCATTGAATTAATTTTTCTCGTCATCAATGAATTGGTGTGACCGCAGGGTCAGCATGCCCCCTGAACTGAAACCTCAACCTTGTCAGAGGATTGCGAGGCTAGTTTGAGGTTTCCCTTCTGATCTCTACCTAAAAGGACTGCCCATGAACAGCAAGTTGCCTAGCTATGATGCGCTTTTCGGAATTGATTTTAAAGAGGGCGAAGCAGCTCGGTCAGTTTATTCCCCCGCTGCCTATCTCGCTGATCTGCTCCAGTTAATCGATGATCATTTCGCAACTGCGGACTTGGATATCAGACGCTCCGATTTGAAAGAAATTCTGCTCGATGGCGAGCATACTTTTTCTGAAATTCCTTATCTGGACGTTGTCACTGAGGTTCTAGAAAACAAAGTACTCGGGTCCCCTTACGTCACTTTAAAGGAGGCAAAGTACCCCTTTAATCTGCCGTTCAACCTGCATGAAGAAAGAACTCAGCTTTATCTCGATCGCTTCGAGGTCAAAGGGGAAGAGGTTTATCAGTTATTTGCAGTCCACCCCGAGTCGGGGGCGATCGCCAGACTCTCGCTAGGACTGGCCCCCGAGATGGAAAGCGTACTCGTCCCAGATCACGAGCCGACTGAGCCGGAAATCGCTGGTTTTTACTATCACCAAACCACTGCGGCATTGAGCAATGTCTCCACCTTTCTGAAAACGACTGGAATCACAGGATTAGAACTGCGCGAACTGCTCTTTCAAAACCTCAGTCATCGTGAGCAAGAAGCCCAACAGAGTTTAAGTCCTCAGGAACAGCAAGACCAAGCCAGCGTCAGTCGGACAGCATTTATTCACGATGGTTTGAACGGATATGTCTCCCTAGACCTCTCCGATGAGCAAGAAAGGCTCCAATGGCAGGGGCAAGATGACGCGATCCCCAGTGTTTGGTTCAGTCGCGTTAATCGCCTGTTGAGGCTGTCTCGAGAAACCGCACTCTCGCTGAGTGATCTGGACTTGATCTTACGATCTTGCTGTCAGAATCTTCTGGATCGTCAGGCACTTCAATATATCTCAGTCATTAAAAAAATCGCCACTACTTATGATTTAGCGATCGCGGTGGTTTGTAGCTTTTTTAGTGATATTAATATTGACGGCCACAGCAATGAAGATCGACCCATCGATCTCTTTAATCAGATTTTTAACGAACCGCTCATCGATATTGATCAGCAATATTTGCAGCCCCTTGAGGATGAGGACTATCTGCCTCAGCAGTATCAAAGCTACACTTCACTCCAGCGGCTTAATTTCCTCTCAGTTGAACAGGAACTATTTTCCAGCAAGCCTGCAGCCCTAGCAGCCAGAAATCGATTGCAGCAGTCGCTTCGCATTTCTTCGGCTGACCTGCAACGGCTAGTGTCAACTTTAGAAGTTAAATTGGGAGATGAGTTCCTTCAAGGACTCACGTTGCTCAACAAACTATCGCTCTACTATCGGATCTGTCAACTCGCAGAAAGTTTAGACGTTTCGATACAAGAATTTTTCACCTTATGTGATTTGCTCGAACAGGATTCTACGATTCGCCAGACTACACACTTTAATTTTCTGATTCACTGCTCTTGTGAAGAATTTAGCTGTTATAAAATCCTCGCTAATGGGCCTATTTCTGCATCCATGTGGTTGGTACAAACCCTTTATGCGCTATTATACTGGATGCAAAAAAACCAATTTTCTATTGATGAATTGCAGTCAATCTTAGCCGGTAGTCCCCAGGCTGACTTGGCCGATACAGAGACTGAGTTGCAGACGATTTCAGGCCTGGATAATCTTTATCAGCAGTTCAAGCCCTTTCTATTTCACTCAGAACATCTGGTTGCTGACCCCATCAATGAACGGCTGGCGAGAGTTGTTCATAACACACTAATCGAAGATGAGTGGCATTTGGTTTCGGCCCAAGACCATCGGCTACTAAAAACACATTTAAATCAGGTCGAACCTGCCATTTATCAGGCACTCAGCCGATTGCCTATCATCACTCCTGCTGACTTTGAGGCTCTTGATATTCAAGAGAAGCTGCAGGAAAAAATCTTCGCTAATTTGATTTTGCATGGATATTTGCAGACGGATGGAATGCTGATTGAAGGCGGACTTCCCCCATCTGCCGATGAGCTGGTCATCAGTTCCACATTTGATAGTGTGGCGATCTTCGACTTAATTGCTGACCTGTACCGATCGCTCAGTGAGGCGGCTGACAGCACTGATCCGGCTGAGGGCTTTTCCCTGTTCTTAGCAGATTTAAGTCCTCTAAAGTTATGTCATAGCGATGCGGATCTGCATCATGAGGCCCAAAAGCGCGAAGAGCTTTACCAAAACCTGATCTATAACGGCTACATTAATGCGGATGGAGAAGTCCTCGATCCACTATTGTTTGCTCATGCCGAAAACCGAGAAAGCTTTACCGCAAATATAGAGTTGTCTAAGGACGCAGATATTCTTTACGGGGTGATTGCGGCCAAGACTCAAGCGTTTGTAGAGACTGAGTTTAAAGTCAGCGTCGACTTATTCAGTGATCTGCCTCTCGCTCCTATTGAGGTTGCAGATCTCATTGAAAACCTTCAATTTAACGACTATATCGATGAGCATCAGGTCGTGATTGATAAAGCTCACCTCCTGGAACTCAATGTCGCTGATTTTGAGATCGCGCTGGCTTATTACCCCTACCGACACCAAATCTTAGGGTCGATTCAGCAGGCTTTAGGTGAGCTCAAAGCGAAGTTTTACATCTTCAGTCCAGAAGATTTCAGTACGGTGAGCCGTCAGATCGTCGCTGACCAGATCTACACCTACCTAGATGAGCATTATCTGGAAAATGGGGTGCTTGTGGATGCGGCTGTGAGCTTTTTTACGGCTGAAGATAATGCTCCAGAACTCAATTTAGGGCATTACTTCGACGAGAATGCCAGGATTATTGTCTTTAAGGCGATCCATCAGATTGTCCAAACGTTCCAATCATATCGGGTAGATCTTAACGATTTTGCTGAGCTGGGTCTGGCTGAAGAGGAAGTCTGGGAACTGATAGGACAGCTATCGGAAAAAGATTACGTCAATGCTGACGGTAGCTTGTCAACTGAGCAGGTGAAGTACTTCTTAAATATCCATAATGCCTTGGATATTGCATTGGCAGAGTTTGAGGACTTTGCAAAAGATATCTTTTTTATTTTACATGCCCTCGCGAAGAATGTTGATGCCACAGTCCAGACGCTGGTGAGTAGCTATTTAGCACTAGCGGAACAGCAAGAGGCTGCATTATTAGCGGGACTGCAAGAACTGTTTGAAACGCCAGCCGAGACGGTGCAAGTGATGTGCCGATATGTGCTAGGCCCCAATGAAAGTTTGAGTGAGCAGTTTATCTTGCCGCTATTGCAGGATGTGGATGAGAGCGATCGCATCACCCAAATTCCTAAAAATTATCGCTTTATCGTTGCCTTCAATCGCATTCAGCAGTTCGCCAAATTTGCAAATAAGCTTGGTCTGGATGCGGTGGAGACGGACATTGTATTTCGCGATCAAAACCTGGCCGAGAAGTTTTCTGAAAAGCTGCAATTACCAGCGGGTGTCGATCATATCGAAGGCTTAGTATCGCTGAATATTAACAGGGCTGATCTGCCGAAATTGGAAACTACAGGCATCCTGCGCGTTATCTTGCTGTATACCACTGTTGATGCCGAACCCCAGTATTGGCTGTATCGAGCCGATAATTATCAGCTCCTCACAGAAACCGCTATTTCCCTGGCACAGATTGCTGCGGCTCTAGCTGATATTAGCCGAATTGACGCCTCCTTTAATGACGCGATGGGCACCGCCTGGCTAATATCTGGTACCGACTTTTTCTGTCAGCCCAAGGACTCATTGACTTGGGAGCACAAGACAAAAGAATTGGGTGTCGTTGATAGCAACTTTGAGGAACTCGATCGCATTGATGCCGCCTTTATCGACCGCGATCGCAAACTCTATTTGTTCTCAGGGGATCAGTATCTTCGCAGTTCCGATGGGCTGCCAGCCATTGACGAAGGTTACCCCCAGAGCATCGCTAGCAACTGGTCTCAAGAGCATGGACTCTCATTGCCGCCCACCTTTAGTGAAGCCGTTGATGCCGCCTTTATTGGTGCGAATGAAAACCTCTATTTCTTTAAGGGACAAAAGTTCATTAGCTCCGCCGATTTTGACCAAGCACTCGATATTAATGCGGTATGGGGTAAGGTCAAAAATCACTTTACTCAAGGCTCCAAAATTGATGCCGCCTTAGCCTTGAGCGATCGCATTTATTTCTTTGTGGATGACCAAGTCATGAGCTGGTCGGCCTCCCTCGAATGTGAGGATGGCTTGGCCGATGAAGGCTCCATTCAATCGCTTACCCAACTGATTCCTGACTTGTCGGATGAATTTCGTGATGGCATTGATGCGGCCTTTAAAGGGGTCGACGATCGCGTTCACCTGTTCAAAGACGGTCACCATGTGAGTATGCAGTGGCGCACGCAACCCGATGGCTCCGCGATGATTTTTGATCTGCGGGTCGCCGATGCTCCCCTCAATGAGCAATGGGGACACGTGCGCAACCCAATTACGCAAACGAACAGTCCGATTTCCGCGGCGTTTTCGGGGTTAGACGGCAAGGCGTATCTGTTCTGTGGCGACCAATATTATCGTTATTCCGGGAATAGCTACACCTACGTTGATGAAGGCTATCCCAAGCGCATTGCCGATCACTGGGGCGGGCTTGACACCGTTGATGCCGCCTTTATTTTGGATGGCAAAACCTATCTAGTCGGGCGCGACGGAGACGGCGAGCCGGTGTATGTGCGCTACTCCACCCATGATTATGCTGAAGCGGATCAGGACTATCCCCGCTCGATGGCAGGCAACTGGTGGGAAGATCACTTCAACCTCCAAGATGTCAACACTGCGGGCGGAGCCGCCAACGATCGCACTTTTGCCAGTCCGGACGCGGTGTTTATCGGCCCCGACGGCGTCACCTATTTGCTCAAAGGCACGGAATATATTGCCTATGACAAACTGCGTCGCTGGTGGACCGAACCCCAGCCGATCGCAACGAAATGGGCCGGGTTGCCTGACCCTTTCAGCGGCGTCGAAGCCGCCTTCACGGGCAAAGATGGTCGCACCTATTTGTTCTTAAAGGCTCCCGCCGCCGGTGGTGGAACGCCGGAATACCAGTATCTCCGCTATACCGACAAGCATTTCAATCGCCTGGACGATCGCTTCCCCAAACCGATCAAAGAATTTTGGGGACGGGTGAAAAACAACCTCCACGACACCAATCGCATTGATGCCGCAGTGGTGTTGGAGTGGGCCGAACCCTCGGAAGTAGGCGAGGAAGTTGGCCCGACCCGGCGCTATACCTATCTCTTCTCAGGCGACCAGTTTTATCGCTACACCGCACCGCCAGCCGCCGCTGTCGAGCCTTACGGCTATGTGGATGAGGGCTACCCGCGGGCGATCGCGGCCCTGGCGCACGAGCCCCGCTGCCAAAATCTGCCCTACCCCCTAGAAAGAATCGATGCCGCCTTTGGCGATCGCCGCAACGTCTATCTGTTTACGGGCGATCGCTGCCTGGTCGTGGCGGATCAAGCCTATCGGGAATATGCGGCCCTGTTGCCGTCGGTTCCCCAGGCGGTGGTGCAAGCCCAAGGGGCAATTTACGTGGAAGACGCGACTACCGGTTGGCAAACCTTGAAAAACCTGGAAGGGGGCGGAGCGATCGCGCCGATTGATCAGCCGCCGCTGCTACGGGAACTGCCGACGGAATTTAGCCACGACATTGATGCGGCCTTTGTCGGCACCGATGCATCGCTGTATGTCTTTAAGGGCAGCCAGTGTTACAACAACACCCTCGAAGAGGCCTACCCCATTCACGAAGAGTGGTGGCAAGAGCGCAACAACGTGGTGCTTAACAATCATGTAGATGCGGCATTGGTCGGCGTGGATGGCAAACTTTACCTCTTTAGCGGCGATCAATTCTTGACCTATACCCCCGCCGCCAATACCCAGACTTGGCCGGAGTTGGCAGACGATCATCCCCAAGCCATTCGCGACCATTGGGGCGGTCTAGAGAATGTACACATCGCCTTTGTCCGAGAGGGCAAAACCTACCTTTTGGAAGCGCCCGACGATTATGGCAACTTCCGGTATGTCTGCTACACCTCAGAGACCTACGCCCAACCCGATGGCGAACCGCAAACCGGCGACCTTCACTGGTGGAATTTCCCCTCCATCTATTTAGAAGAAGGGTTCGACCGAGTCGATACCGTCTTGGTAGACGACGAGCAGATGTTCTTATTCAAGGGTTCGGAGTTCATTCACTACAACCAGGAAGACGACCTGTGGACCTATCCGCGCCCCGTCAACCGCATCTGGCGAGAGTTTCCGTTTGATGAGGCCGTGGCGATCGCCACCGTGTTCAAAGACCACCAGGGGGTCACCCATTTCTTTAGTGAAGACCAGGTGACTGCTGAGCAGGCGCGAGGCTTTAGCGCCCCTGTTGCGATCAGGCAGCAATGGGGCCATACCCACAACCACATTCTGCACAACCAGCACCGGCTGCGTGAGGCCAATGGCGATGCCCCTATTCATACCATTGATGCGGCGGTGGTCATTAATCATGCCGTCACCTATCTTTTTAGTGGCGACCAGTATGTGCGCTACTCCACCAGTGATTATCGCTTCGTCGATGCGGGCTATCCCAAGCTAATTGTGGGCAATCTGCGACAAGAAGAGGGCTTTACCCACCTGCCCAAAAGCTTTGATGAACGGTTGGAGGCGGCGATCGCGGCCACTGGTCACAGTGGCCTGCAGGGCATCACCACCAACGGGCGCAACCTTTATATCTTTGAACAGGGGCATTGTCATGTCGTCTCTCAACAGTTGACTGGCGAGGTACCCATCAGCCGCTTAGGCCAGCTGAAAAATAACTTGCGGGTCACCGGCCAGGTGGATGCGGCCTTCATACGACCCGATGACGCTGGCCTGGTGGAAGAGCCGCAGACCTTTTTGTTCTCCGGTGATCAATACGTTCGCTATACCGGGGTGGACTATGACACCGTAGATGACGGCTATCCCAAAGCGATCGCTCAGTTAATCACCGCTGAAGGTTTGGGGGCTGACTCGCCGGAGTTTCGAGCGGCGGCGGTGCAGGGTATCGATGCAGCGCTCTGGCATCCGACCGGCACGCTGTGGCTATTTCAAGGGGCGCAAGTCTGGCAACTCGGGGCAGAAGAGTTCGCCACCACCGCTTTAGCGTCGGTCATTCCGACTGGAGCGAATCCCTTTGTCGATGGGGTAGATACGGCTTTTGCCAGTGCTGAAGGGCAGACCTATTTCTTTAAGGGCGATCGCTACATTCGCTATAGCGACTTGGCTCAAGCGTTTGTGGACGAGGGCTATCCCAAATCAATTCAAGATCACTGGGGTAATCTGCCAGCGGCGTTTGAAGCGGGTATTGATCATGCCTTTGGGTTTGAAGGCCGTACTTATTTCATCAAACAAATGTCTGAGGCGGTGGGAGACGAGGCCTCTGTGAGTTATGAATACGTACGTTATTCAGACCCCAGCTATCAATTGATCGATCCCATTTACCCTCAAAAATTCATGTATCGTTGGGGCGACTGGCATGACTATCTCTTGAGTGATATCTACATCATCACGGAGTTCAAACAGTTGATGGAGCGCAGCTACAGTCCTCACGCATCGCTCAGAGATTTACTCAATTTTGCATTGGGTTATCAAAAAGAACCCTACCAAATGCTGGCTGATGCCATGGGTTGGGATGTCGAAGCGGTGAAATGGCTGAAGCGCAAAAATGGTTTCTACACCAATACTTTAGAGACGGAAGTCAACTTCACCATTGAGTTGATCTTAAAGATGCGAGACATGTTTGCGATCGCCAATAAGTTTGCCGTCTCGCCTCGCCAACTGTATGAATCGGTGTATCAAAAAGCGTTTGAAGAACCTGCTGATTTAGCGGCTGTGGCCGACACACTGTATCAATGGCTCGGCCTCAAACACAGTACCAAAGACTGGGAATTACTCTCCCGAGAATTGCATGATCAGGTCAATCTGCTCAAACAATCAGTGCTGTTGCCCTACGTCATTACCCATTACTTTGAATATGACTTAAGGCTGATTTCGCTACCCAGTACTGCCTCTCTATCAGGACAAAATGGACGACGTTTAGTCGTATTGGCTAAAATTCGCGAGGCTTACCATGTCGTTAGTTTTAATGCTGACGGAGAGTTAGTTTTTGGCGATGATAATAGTCGTTTGCCAGCAGATCTTTTAGCTCTGGGGTTACAAGACCAACTGGAGGGCATCTTCCAAACGGCGACCCCAGGTAGACCGATACGGGTAGATACTCCAACCAAACTGGCAATTTTGCGATCGCTGGCAACGCTTTCTCCCCATATTGTGCAAATTGAGCCGCTAGACAATGCCCGCGATCTATTTGCCAAATTGTTGGTTGATGTCAACATGGGCAGCGAGGCCAAAACCTCAAAAGTCAAGGAAGCCATTTCGGCTATTCAACTTTATCTGCATCGCTACTTCGTCAATTTAGAGTCGGTAGACCTCAAAGCACCGGGCGATCGCGAGGATTTGAAACGCTGGTGGACCTGGATGCGAAATTATCGCGTCTGGGAAGCTAATCGCAAAGTCTTTTTGTATCCCGAAAACTATATTCGCCCCGAACTACGAGATACTAAATCTCCCATCTTTAAAAAGTTGGAAGAAGCCCTCATGCAGGGTGAAATCACCGATGAGCTGGTGACAGGAGCCTTTTACAACTATCTCGAAGAATTTGCCAAAGTGGGCAACCTCAAAATTACTGGAGCCAATGTCCACGACGAGGGAGACAACCAAGTTCTGGTGCTGTTTGGTCACACCCGTACCGAGCCGGTGCAATATTATTACCAAACTTCCCAGTTTTTAAAGTCTGGAGACGTGATTTGGGGTAATTGGTTGCCCGTCGATATTTCCATTAATTCCACCCGAGTCTTTCCCATTTATGCCTTCGGTCGCATTCTGCTGTTTTGGATTGAAATTCACGCCCAGGAGGAGTCCGTTCCCTATGGCCGGAACCAGGGCACCCCAGCCAAACGAGAAAGTGCGACCAAAGTTGATACCTCAGACACGGTGTTGAAATATCGGGCCAGTGTCAAATACTCATTTTATGGCTTTAATCGCCAATGGGTGCATCCCCAAACCTTGCAAGAAGGCATTGAATTAAACTATCAGGTAGATGCTGCCTATGTTGCGGGCAAAGATAGTCTGGTGCTCTTTTCGGGCGAATATTGTCTCACCACGACCCCCAACAATCCCCAGGGCGACATCAAAAAAATTGTCGAAGTTTACGACTTCCCACCGGAGTTTGATCAGAACCTGCAAAACAGTGTTGATGCGGCCTTTAACTATGGCTCGGATTGGCTGGTTCTCTTCAAGAAAAATAAATGTGCGATCGGTAAATTTCCCGCTAATCGCAACCCCAAAGCCATTACCTGGGATGTCAAACCCATTGCGGAAGTCTTTAAGGACCCTGACCGGAAACCGCTGGAAGCGCAGAATTTCTACCCACAGATCCTTTGGCACCATCTCGATGATCAGCAAAACAATGACTATACTGACGGCGTCGCTGCAGCCTTTCATGCGAGTTCTAAAGACAACACAATTTGTCTAATTGATTACAACGGGGCTCCAGTATTTTTCAAGATCAGCAATGACTCAACTGCCACTAACCTGATTTTTGAAGAGGCCGTCGTTGATCTTGACAAGGATAACTTCTGGCAAGCCTTTTTCTCGATTTTGACCCGTCAATTTCTGCGTCTGGAGCCGGTGGATGCGGTTTTTCAGGAAGGCGATTTGATTTACATGCTGCGTCAGGGGCAGTATGAATGTTATCGCTATGACGAAACCGCTATTGTGCCGCTGCAAAAACTTGACGGTTTTCCAAAATCCATTAAAGACAATCTGGGCTTTAATCTTGATCAATTTTTCAATCGATTGCATGTGGTCGAAGCGAGTTATCAGACTCGTGAATTTGTGAATTTGACTTACATTAATCCCAAAGCTAATTCGCCCCTACTCAATGGTCGAATTGGTGATGATTTTGAGTTTATCTCGACGGAATTTGTCAGTTCTGAAAAGCGTCAAGTTTGGCAAGCCTTACGCACCTCCCTTGAGATTATCGACGAGGGTGAGATTGTTAAACTGACTGAAAACTTCCCCCAGAATGAAGCGGCTACGGAACTGAACAATTTCCTGGGCAAAGCTAGACAACTAGCCATCCTGGAAACTCGCCGCCAAACCCTGTCCAACATTTTGAGCATCATCCGCAGCATCACGACTAGAAAAGTCGGTGAAGAGGAGCAAGTTGTGCTGCCGAGTAATTACAACGAATCGATGATGCTGAGCGAGTTACAAGCGGCCCGAGACGATGCCTACAATACCAATCATCCTTACTACAATCTGACGTTGAGCAGCCGTAAAGAGTTGGATGATTTAAACAAGGCCTTTAGGGCTTTTGCTGGGGCCAAAACGAAAGCAAATTTGGACAAAATTAAAACCGAAAAGCCGAGCAATGGCAAGACTCTTTTAGAAGAGGCGGAAGAAGCCATTAATGGTACGGGAGCGAGTGGTAGCAATCGCCTTTACCTCAAACCCCAAGACTATCGCAATGCGATCGCGGGGCTGAAGCAGGAATATCTCATCCTGTTTAATGGAGCCAGCCAGCGAATTACCTCGCTGTCGAGGGTGCATCAACAAAACGTACAACTGTTGCGATCGCGATTTAACCGCGACTTTGGCGATGATCGCTTCACCATCGACACCAGCTTGGCGCAACATACGGGCACCCGAGATGACATCCTCACTGCACTGCAACGGCTCAAAGCGACGCCTCGGCAACAGTTAACCCAGTTGAACCAATTGTCCTTGCCAGCATTTTGGCTAACTCGGTCAGCGGTGAACGAAGCGACGACGGCCCAGGAAATGGTGAATGATCTGAACACAGTTAGCGCCAACAGATCGACATTTGAGACGAATCTGACGACGATCGACAATACCTTGGGCACGGCTTTAACGTCGCTCAATGGTCTTTACCGCAGTGTGGGCGATTTGCTCGATCAATTATTGGAACTGTACTTCGGCAAAGATGACATTTTTCCGGCGGGTTTTGGTATTGATAACCAGTCCAACTTTACATTTGGGCAACCCGACTGGCACGTTTTTGAAGCGAAAAAAGGCACGTTTTTGTGTCGGCCACTGCCGGATACTGAGTTCACCGTGACCAACCAGCAGTACCAAATTCTGCGGCTCACGACGACTCGCATTCCCCAACTGGGAAAAAATCTCTTTGCCGGTGGGGTGGATCGGCTGTTGACCTTGGAAATGCAGCTAGAAGATGAAACACCCAACTTTCAGCCCCAGGGAAACAACGGCATCCCCGACCAGACGATTACCTATGCCCGGTCGTTTACCGTCGATGTGGGACAGACGCAGGTGAGCATTCGCCTCGACGATCGCGTGCCCCACGCCACCACCCTGGACTTTAAGAGCGCCAACAGCAACTATTACTGGGAAATCTTTTTCCACGCGCCATATCTGATCGCCCAGACCCTCAACGCCGCGCAAAAATTTGCGGAGGCTAAGCGGTGGTACGAGTTCATTTTTGACCCCACCGCCGACATGGGCGCAATTCGAGATGGCATCGCCGATGCCCACTGGCGGTTTTTGCCGTTTGCGCGGATTCCCGAGCCCCTTACATCGCATTTAGAAGATCACCTGCATCGGCGGCTCGATATCGAAGACTTGGCCGCTGAGATTGAGGTTTATCTCAATGATCCCTTTGATCCCCACGCGATCGCCCGCATTCGTCAAACGGCCTATCAAAAAGCGATCGTCATGGCCTACATCGACAACCTGACGGATTGGGGCGATATGCTCTTCCGCCAGTACAGTCAGGAGAGCATCAACGAAGCTCGCATGTTGTACGTGTTGGCCTACGACCTGCTCGGCGAAAAACCCGTGGCCCTAGCGGAAGAAAGGTTACCAGCGGCGACCCCCTATGCGGCGTTAATCAATCCCAGCGATACGGAAACTGATCTGCTCCTCAATACCGAAATCGCGATCGCCCACGGCACGCCCCATGAAACGGTCGAGAGCCCTTACTTCTACATTCCCGACAACAGCTTGTTTTTGGACTACTGGAATCGGGTCGAAGATCGGCTCTACAAGATTCGCAACAGCCTGAATATCGACGGGGTGAAACAAGCGCTGCCCCTCTTCCAGCCACCGATCGACCCGATGGCGCTGGTGCAAGCGGTGGCGGGTGGGGCCAGCCTGAGTTCAATTATGGCTGGGGCGAGGGTGCCCGTGCCCCACTATCGGTTTAACTTTGTCTTCTATAAGGCCAAAGAACTGGTGCAACGGCTTAACCAGTTTGGGGGCGATCTGCTGAGCGCGATCGAAAAGCGCGATAGCGAACAGCTCAGCCTGATGCAGCAAAAGCAAGAAGCGGCCATCTTAGCCATGCTCACCCACGTGAAAGAAGCGCAGATTGCCGAAGCCCAAGAGAGCATTCGCGCGCTGGAAGCCAGCCTCGCCATGGTAGAAGCTAACGAAGCCTATAATCGCGCCACCGTCAAAGCCGAATTTAATGATGCCGAAAAAGCGCAACTCGCCCTGATGAGTGCAGCGGTAGCCGGGCATCTGGTTTCCGTGGTCGCGCGAACCATTGCCAGCTTTGGCGGCGCTGCCCCGGACGCATTGATCGGGCCATTTATTGCGGGTATTAAAATTGGCGGGGAGCAGGCCCATGCCGTCGCGAGCTCGATCGCTGAAATCAGCCAAACCGCTGCCGAGGGCCTGAGCATCGGCGGGGAGATCGCGGGCATCATCGCTCAGCACCAGCGTCTGATGGCGGATTTAAAACATCAGGTGGATACCGCGATTCACGATAAGCAGCAAATTCGGGCGCAAATTGAAGGGGCGAAACTGCAACTCAAAATTGCGGAATATGAGCGGGCCATTCACGCTAAGGAAATTGAAAACAACCGCTCTATTGCGACCTTCATGACGGATAAATTCAGCAATCAGCAACTCTATCAGTGGATGATGAGTCAATTGTCGGGGCTGTATTACCAGGCGTATAAACTGGCTTACGACATGGCGAAAGCCGCCGAAACAGCCTTCCAATATGAGCGGGGACTGCCCGAAAGTGAGGTCAATTTCATCAGCGGCATGTACTGGAATAGCCAGCGCAAGGGCTTACTAGCCGGTGACAGTCTCGGCCTTGACCTGGATCGCATGGAGCAAGCCTTCATTCAGGGCGATCGCCGCCGCTTTGAAATTTCCAAACCGATTTCGCTGCTGGCACTCGATCCCCTGGCGTTCCTCACCCTCAAGGCCACGGGCAAGTGTGAATTTGAGCTGTCGGAAGCATTCTTTGACTACGATTTTCCGGGTCACTATTGCCGCCAGATCAAAACGCTGGAAGTCAGTTTTGACGCTGCTGAAGGGCAGATCGTCAACGCTACCCTAACCCAGCTCAATCACAAAACGGTATTGACCGCCGACCCCAAAGCGGTGAAATATCTGCTGGAGCCCAAAGGCGACCAACCCTTGAGCATTCGCAACGATTGGCGAGCACATCAGCAAATCGTGCTGTCCCATGTAGATCAGTACGAGAAAGGTCACGGGCTGTTTGAACGACGCTTTGAAGACGATCGCTACCTGCCCTTTGAGGGCACCGGGGCGGTTTCGCGCTGGCGACTGGAGCTGAATGGCAAACGCGGGGCGATTGACCTGACCCAGTTGCTGGATGTCAACATCATGGTTAAGTACACGGCCTTGCCGGGGGGCGAAGCTTTTGCCGATGCGGTGAAGGGGTTGCTCAAGCCCTACGACACCGTGCGCTTCATCGACCTCAATTTCGACTTCCACAACGAATGGTTAGAGTTTCTGAGCAATGAAGAGACGGCCCTCACGCTGACCTTTACTCCGGCACTGTTCCCCAATATGGCGGGCAGTCGCATTACCGGCCTGTTCAGCAAGTTTGAGCTGCAGTATGACGAGTCTGTGAGTCTGATGCTCAACAACGACGACTCGCTGGTGTTGCAGGATGGGCAATTCCTCGAAACCCCTGGCCTCAGTGTGCGCCCCTTTGGCACCGACTGGACCTTTACCGTGCAGGGCGACAAAGCCGCTTTGAGAACGGTACAGCTCGTTGTGGGGTACAAAGCCCATGTATAGCGTTGTTGAACCTCGTCCCCCCCAGGAGGTCGCCCCATGACTCGACCCCGTAGCAACGCCCGCTCCGGTGGCCGCCCGCGCAACCCCACCCGTCAGCGTCGCCGTCGCCAAATCCGCCAGGGAGGGGCGGCCGAGTCGTCATCCTCCTCGACCCGGCGGCAAACCATCACCCGCACCGGCAAACTGGACGCCGACAGCGCGATCGCGGCCCTCAAAGATATGGGCTTCACCGTTGACCGTAAGGGCCGCGTCAATACCGCTGAGGCGCGCCAGGTTGCCGAGGGGGCGGCGATCGCGGCGGCGACGGCCCTCGGCGTGGATATTCGCAAACCCAACGGCAAAATCGACACGGCCAAAGCGCAGGGGGCCATTTCCCAGATGCTCGGTTTGGCAATCACGCCCAATCCCTCCCAGGCTGAGAAAGCGGCCCAAAGTGCCGCTGTGGAGCGGGCACAACAGGCGGCGATCGCCGCCGCTCAGGCAATGGGGGTCGATATCCGCGATGCCAACGGCGGCATTGACACCGCCAAAGCCCAACAGGTCACCGACGTCGCCCTCGACCTCAAAACGGTGCAGGCCCAACAACTCGGACGCCGCGAAGCGGTTGAATCTTTAAACACCAGCCTGGATGCCATGACCGCCACCCCCGCCAGCCGCCGCGCTGCCAGTGAAGCGATGGAAAAACTCCTGTCCTCCTCCGTCTTAGTCGATGGCAAAATTGATCGCCGCCAAGCGATCGCCGCCCTCAATCAAAAACTCTCGCAGCCCTAAAAATCGGCCTCTCACCCCTGACGTATCCCCAGACCACTCATTGTCAACCCTAACGCCCCCCTAAATTATGCAAGCCCGCACCGGTCGCCCCAAGCCTTCTAACACACCTAGCTCACTCAGCCGCAGAAACAGCTTAAAGAAGAAAAAAAGCTGGAACATTAAGAACATCAACAAGAAAAACAAAGCCGGTAAATTAAATCTTCAGATGCGCCAAGCCCTTGCCTTTTCACTCAACATGGCAGGTGCTATCCCCGATGATGTAAAAAGCCTCGACTCTGATCAAGACGCTTACAACGGTACATACTTTAGAAACACCAGAGGCCCGATTGTCGTCGTTGCCGGACTTAAAAATGCGTCTAAAGAAACGCTGCAAGAATTAAGCGCCGACATTGGAGCAATGCATCAGTTTGATCCGCCAAGCGAAATTTATTTAGATTTGGACGATAGCCTGAAGGACAATGCCCGCAACCAGGTCATCAAGAACACCCTAAAAGAGGTTGACAACATCATGGCTCCGCCGGGAAAAGAATATCGGCGAGAGCTGTTCAGAGGCTTCGCCAAATTACGTTTAGTCGACTCTCCTGAGCCGCTAACCGCTAACAGTTCGAAAATTACATCCAGCCAAATAATGTCACCCATCGAATTTATCAACACTATGGGAGAACGTCCCAAAGCTTCTGTTAGACCAGATGAAGTAGACAAAAAGCCCAAGCCACCTACTCGGTATGATGCAATAGTAAAAGTTTTAGAAGATTATCACGCTGAGATCCAACAACAAGGCCGATTAATTTCTCGGACGCCAGATCAACCAGACCTATCAAAAACCGAATTTGATGCAGCCAACCAGCTAATTCAGGATAAAGGAGAAGAGTTAAAAACTGCTTTACGTGACTATTTGGAGAATAGCAGCACATTTAAGGTATCTAGAAAAACGTGGAATGATAAATTCGGTGATAAAAAGTATCAAACAGTCGACAATCTGTTACAGCAAGTCAACAAAGTTTATCCTGATCCCGGCAAAAAACTCAAAAAGCCCAAACCGCCCCAAGTAAATGAAATCTTAAACACAGTCCGCTTAAACAACCTAAACAGAAAGTATGGACCTCTTCAAGACTCTCAAATTATCGGTCAAGGGAGACTTTTAGGCGAAGGCGCTCAAGGTCAGGTTTTTTCGAAGTATTTTAATACTAAAAATCGTCCTGAGTTACCAAATAATTTTGAGGCTGGGATCAAATTTGGATCTGATCAGGCAAGTGGCGAGGCTGAAATGTCCGGTATTCCTTTAGATGATCCTCAAGAGGCAAAACGAGCTGTAGCGACTTATGAAGTTAGCCGTTTGCTAGGCTTAAATGTCGTTCCTCCAACAACCTTCATTATGGGAATTAACGATAAAACTGGTGCCCTAGAATTAGGGCAAGCTATGCAAAGAGTATCTGGAACCGATGGCCAACGAAAAGCTCGGAGAAAAATACCACTAGATCCTATTGCTTATAAAGCACACATAAACGATCCGCCAGGCACTAGCTATCCAAAGATAGAGTTGGAATGGGATAATAATGGCAATGTTGTGAAGGGCTGGCCGCTTACACCGCTTCCGGTCAAAGTAAACTTTAAATCTGCTGTTGTTCAGAAAGATCTCGCTGACCTGCAAATTTTAGACAACATAATTGGCCACGCAGATAGACACTTTGGCAATCTGATATTTGAGGGAACAGGACCAGATAAAATTACGGGAGTTAAAGGTATCGATAATGATGACACTTTCGGTAAAGGCTGGGTGACGAAAGATAATCCGAGACCTGGTGAAATGTGGTCTTCCAAAACTCCCGGATTGCCACCCATAATTGACGCTCATACTGCTATCAGCATTCTTGAAATAACGCAGAAGGATCTAGAACCTTTAAAGACAACGTTCTCAACTGAGGAATATTCAGCGATCTTGCAGCGTTTACAAACAGTTCAAGAAACTATTCAGAAGCGGATTGCGGCTGGAGATTTGGCCGTTATGCCTGGCCAAAAACTTTCCACGGCAGAGAAGATATTTTTGGCGGCCCAAGGAAAACTAGATGATTCAAAGATCTTAAATGCTCTACCCGAATGGGGAAATGCAAAGATTTATACGGCTCATTTACCACCACCGACTGCTCCCGGTGCTCAACCACCTGCAACTAACAGTTATCTCGGTGAAATGATCGTTATGGGTGAGTATGAAGGCTTCGCTAGTTGGCCAAACGCTACTTAAAGTTCTGCTAGTATCTCTGCTAATCCTCGCAGCAGCATTAGCATACGTAGGTGCAGATAATTAATTCGATGTAGGGATAACGACAGGACGGGGGTTCCAGTGATTTTTGCCTCGATTTATTTACCCCAAGCTACTTAACTTGAGAGCAGCATTGTCCAACATTTTCAAAAATCATCTCCCTTTTACCCAATGCCAAGATCTAAACGACTCGTTGCTCGCAGCAGTTTGCCCAGTCTTCCTAGTCGGAATGGGAAGAGCGATCGCCAACGCCGCCTAGATAGCCTGCGCCAAAAATTTGTCAAAGGTCGAATCAATAGTAGCCAGCCCCCTTCGGAGATGAAGTCGCGAATGGAAGGCCGGGTTGCCAGTGCCCAATTGGTTGAATCAGGGCCAGTAAAAGCCTTTGTTTGGAAAGATACTGGCGGCAAAAAGGTCGTGATCAAGAGAACCAACCGGGCTGTGGATGCAGATGTTCCTTTGAGAGACCACATCGAAAGTTTGTTGTATGCCAATCTCAAAGGCATTGATGATGGTGTGCCAGATCGACTGGTGATCGAACTCGAAGCAGACGGTGACACGCCGGAAGAAATTCGCGCTGAGCTGAATGATATTGAAGAAGGTTTGGGCGATCGCGCTGAGTTTACCGGTGGTCCAGTGGTCATTCAAAGGTATGCAGATTGGCTACAAGATTTGGAAACCGCTAGCCAAGACCGGGTCAGTAACAAAGCCTATCTTCGAATTCTGACCTTGCTCGACCAAGCGATTCGATTAGAAAATACTCGGCCTTTAACCCCAGATATTGTTCAAAATCAAATTGATATCCTTAACCAAATCACTCAAGAAATTCCCGGAGCAGCCAGCACCACGGGGACTAAAAAAGCCGCCAGAAATGACGCCTTGACCAAACTACAAAGCAACATTGCACAGGAGATTCCACTTTTACAAAGGCAGCGGATTAATCTGCTCAGACAAATCGAAAGTGAGATTGCAGGTCTGGGAACGGCCAAACGCACCCCGTCGGAAGTTTTGGTGCATTTCCTTCATAGTTTGAGAAAGGCGCGTAAGGATGCGCCAGCTTCCACAGTGCTCAAAGAGTTAGAGCAACAAGTACGGCAGACGATTTTGCAACACCAAATGACGCTGGCCGAAACGCAACGCCTTCTGCAGGCCGCGAATGCCAGGCTAACCAGCGAAAGCCAACCAGAACTAGCCACGTTGACCACTAAACTCATTGCGCACTTGCCTAAAGATGAGTCCGCCTTACCGCGAACCCGTTTACACGACAATCTCTATGGTCGTGTCTTAGATTCGGGCATCGTGGCTGAGCTAGTCAAAAATCCTCCCCCAGGCGTCAAAACTAGCCTTAAGCAGGGGGCTAGAGCAATGGCAGCCATGTTGAGAGACGGAAGTCTACCTGATAAATCTAAGCACGAAATTGCTCAAGGCATGCAGGAGTACTTGAACACCAAAGATCCTCGCTTCTGGGTTCCCTTGGTGCCAAGTATCAAAGATCTGAAGGATGCTAAGTCACCGGAAGATGCTTTAAAGGCTTTGCTCACTTTTTTAGATAATCCTGGTGACGATGGCTATGCCATGATCGCCACTCCCTATGTGCTGGTGAAAACCGCTAACATTTTGCAGCAAAAGAAACAAGTTACCTGGATGGAACAGGCCGGCAGAAATTACTGGAATATCATCACTAATCAAACGGGCAGAACCGATGTACTGACCAGCACGGACCCCAATATCCGCTTTACCCCGCAAACTGCACCTAAGTTGTCCGAAGGTGCTGGCATTGGCCTTCGCCATCAACCTAATCCCTTTATTGCTGACGGCATGGTGCCGAGTATGCGGCCCACTCTAAAGAACATGCCGCAATTTGAACAAGGTGTAGAGTTTCCGACGGATTCTGTAGCAACGGCATTGCAACATGGCTTGCCGTTTGCGTCTGGGGTCTCCGGTTCGACCAACATCATGCTGCATCTATTAGACGAGATGCGCAATCGGGGAGAAACCGTCGATGTGAAGAACTTCCTGTTGGGAACGATGATGTTTTTGGTTTACGACGGGGGGCACTCTATGCAGGAAGTGCTTTGGACGGCGAATCAGCTCGATGCGACCCTGAACCTCAATCTCAATATCGGCGACCCCAGCAAACCTACGGAGTTTGTGGCTGACTATGAACGGTTTGCCGCAATTTTTGATGGCGATCGCACGGGTCCTATTTTGCAAGATGCGATTAATACAGCGCTGGACACCACGTTAACCTTCTTTGCCCAGAGAAGTGTGTACAGTGATGACCGGGTTGATTCCAGCAGTCTCGACGATGCATCGCCGCCGCCGAATGATGCCCCACCGTCGCCGCCAGACAAAAAATCAGCAGAAGATTCATCGGTTGAGGACTCAGAAGCGTCAGAGGACCTGGTCAAACCGCCGCCCGCGTCACCAGAATTTGGCGATTTGTCTCATCCCAATCCCGCTTTATATTTCCAAGTGAATGATCAGGAAAATCATAATTTCCGGGTAGACTCCGTAAATCCCGGTGAGGGGTGGGTGCGCGTAGAACAATTTTGTTCGGTGTTGGCTACCCACTGGTTAACCCAGACGCCTGGCCAGCCTTTGGCCTTTTCTGACCTCGCCGACAGCGATCGCGATAACGCCATTCAAACCCTCAACTTTATGGCTGGTAACGGCTTGCCGGCCCAAGTGCAACACGCTCAGACAGCCTTGGGTGGCACGTCTGAAAGCCTGGCGGTGGTTGAGACGACACTCAAAACCTCGGGCTTTCCCAGCGGGACTCCCATTTGGTTTGCGAGCGATCGCCATGCCCAAGCAGCTTTAGTACTGCCGAATGACCGCTACCAGGTCTACAATCCTGATACGAGAGCGCCCTTCGAGTTATCAAGGGCAGAGTTTCGGCAGTATCTGCAAGATGCAGGCATTAATGCTGTAGTGATTGGTCAAATACCGTCGAGTTAACTCGCCAGTTCACCCTAGTGATATTCAACAATTTCAAGGCTATGTCAGCAGCAAATTTTGAGAACGCGGCACGACTACAAATTTGCAGCAATTTTACAGGATGGTCGTCAGCGGTTAGACGCTTCGTCTTGCAAAGACTAGATCATTAAAGGCATCAATTGCCCATTAATTACTATCTTCAATCAGGCGATCCCAGAGGTCGCTGACGCCTGATGTTCTGTACACACTTTCGGCGGGAGATGGTTGAACACTGAGCTGTTGATCGACCCAGGCTTGGTTGAATATGTTGTGATAAATGGGATTGGCAACGACTAATTCGCCCCCGACTTTGCTGACCAATCCGGTGAGGCGCAGCTCAAATTGGGTCAGTTCGTTATTCGCTAGTAATTGCTTGCCCGCCAAAATCTGTTGGTAAAGCAGCAACAGGGCACGGCTTTGCTCACTATATAAGAGGCGATCGCGGATCGTCCTCAGATGTTCAGGCTCATCCTGGGATTCCCAGTGGTCGATAATCTGAGTTTTCACCAAAGTTTTTACTAGCTGTTTTTCCTCATCTACGGAAACATCTGGATCAGAACGTTTTTGAAGTTGATTGGCGACCATGCGGCATAGCTTTTGGGTTAAGAAAGGTCGTCCCCTGGTCCAATATAAAACTTCCTCTATGATTGCTTGTGGATGGGGTGACAAGCCTGTGAGGCCAGCAATTAAGGGAGCACATTCGCTCAGCTTAAATCCCTCTAAGTCGATCGCTTGACCAATGTTGAAAGGAATTGCAGAGGCTTTATTTTGAATTAGATTAGAGGGAGTCGCGACGCCCAACAAGACAAAGGTTAAACGCCGAAACTGGGGTTTGTTAGCGCGCTGCTCATAACAATTGCGAATTAAGGCGAAAAAGTCATCTGCTGGAAAACTTAAACTGAGAGTACTATCAATTTCATCGATAAAAATTACAATTCGCTGCTGAATTTGTTCCAAAAGAACGGTGCTAATGAATTCTCCTAAACATTTAACGGGCGACAGATGAGCGTGGTCGCACAGCCAGGCCAGTAAATCGATATCCAGATCAAAGCCACTCACTAACTCCTGAATCAAGCCCCCATACCATTGCTGAGGCGTAATTTGCTGGCTACCGATGCCGCTGAGTTCAATTTCTGCACAGACAATACCCGCACTTCGTAAACGATTCATCGTTTGGATGCGCAGGCTCGACTTGCCCATTTGTCGGGAATTCAAGACATAGCAGTACTCTCCTGCCAGCAACGACTGATACAGCAATTCATCCGCCGCTCGACTGATATAAGTAGGAGCGTTAACAGGCAAGCTTCCCCCCACTTGATAACGGTAATTAGAACTCCCAAGGTTAGAAGCCATGCCTGCATCTCCATCAACAGTGGCTTAATAAAAGTGATTTCAGCAGAGCAGCACACTGAATATGGCTTGATAATATACGAGAGCTAAGCCTGTGAAAACTTGATTGGTGACTTACGGTGAAACCGCTCAGGGTCTCACAAGCATCATTAGGTGTGAGTTATGCCAGCCCAATCATTCACCAAAAGAGTTGAGGTACTCAGTCATCATGAGTTTTGACATCGATCAGGCTGTAGAGGTGGCTAATCAGGCAGTAACGGTTGCCCATGGCCGTTCTCTGACGGATGTTGAGATTCTGGTATTGCAGGGCGCTTGGGAGCGCGACTCTTACGACCAGATCGCCGCTCGTAATCAGTATTCCACCAGCTATATCAGCCAGGACATTGCGCCTAAGTTATGGAAATTACTGTCGGCAGCGATCGGTGAAAAAGTCAAAAAAAATAGTCTCAAGGAACCGCTGAAACGCTATTGGGAGTCTCGATCGCAGGGAAAAACCACCCTTCCTGCGGCATCAGCCTCGGGGTTCTCGTCATCGCGCAGCCAGCAGGCGAGTCGCATCCAGACTCTAGAGGCGGAGGATTTGCCTTATCCCACCTACATTCGCCACACCAGCATTGAAGAAAGTTGTTTTGACACTCTACTGAACTTTCCTGGTTCGCTGATTCGCATCAAGTCTCCTAAGCTCACCGGCAAAACCTCTCTCATCAATTTTTTGATAGGAAAACTGGCGACGGCAGGCGTAAACACAGTCAACCTCTCGCTGAGAATGGCCGATCGCCAGTATCACTTTAAGGACATTGATACCTTTTTGCGTTGGTTTTGCTTCAACGTTGAGCAAGCACTGGAGATTGAAAGCCAGCTCAATCGGTATTGGAATGCGGAATGGTTAGGCAGCAAAGTCAGTTGCACCACCTATTTTGAAAAATACTTACTGAATCAGGATGATGCGCCCTTGGTGCTATGTGTGGATGATGTCGACCTGTTGTTTGCCTATCCGGAATTGTACGAAGATTTTTTTGGCTTGTTGCGATCGTGGTACGAAAAGGCCAGAAGCCGCCCCCAGTGGAAAAAGCTGCGTTTAGTGCTGTCCCACTCTACGGAGGCTTACATTCGGCTCAATATCAACCAATCGCCCTTTAATGTCGGTGTGCCGGTTGAGTTATCGGAGTTGACCGTAGAGCAGGTCACCCAACTGGCGCAGCGCTTTGGCCTCAACTTTGCGTCCGCGCAGATTGCGACATTAACCGCTTTGTTAGGCGGTCATCCCTATTTGTTGGAAAAAGCGTTTGACTATCTCACGTCAAATCGGGAAGCGGCGTTGACGGACTTTATTCAGGCTGCGCCGACGCAATCGGGCATCTATCGCAATCATTTGCAAGAGCTGTGGAGTCAGCTTAAGGCGGTGCCAGCGTTACAGGCGGCTTTTGTCTCGGTACTGACTACCGAGCAGCCGATTGCGATCGAACCGCACTTGGCTTATCAACTGCAAAGTATGGGGGTGATCAAAATCATGGGGAATCTGTCTCAACCCAGTTGTGACCTATACTGCCAGTATTTTCTCGGTAATCTACAAACTCAAACTACGGAAGACTCCTGAGAAGAGAAGCGATATGGTTAAGTTGATATATCGAAACATCATCATTCAACGAGTCGACTGACCAGGTATTGGATAGAAAGCATTGGACTGTTTTGTAAGCAATTGCCGTAATTGCCTCTGGCACGGGTACTCTACAGGCATCCTGTACAGAGGCAGGAATTTATGAACCAACCTGCTCATCAAGCAACCGCAGCCGAAAATTCAACGATTAACGACTTTCTCGACTTGCCAGAAGACAGGCGGCGGGTTTTGCGATGGATGCAAGGGCAAACCAGCCATTCCTTTGGGGCGATTGTGGCGTTTTTACAACAATCGGACGAGGCGGTGCGCGGCTTGCTGGACGAGCTGCAACAACAGGGCTTTGTCAAAGCGATCGCCACGGCTGATGGCGAGCCCCAGTATCAGGTTCATTTCACGTCGATGCGCCGTCAGCGCCACCAACAAAGCCACTCAACTAACAGTGCCAGCATTTTGGATGCGCTCATTGAGGACGATTGATGGGGCGTTATGAGGGCTGGGGGCGATCGCTGGGGGCATCCTTGCCCGCCAACCCCTCAACTTTACCCAACAAACCTGAAGGCTCAATCTGGATACTAGAAGTCATCAGTTGCCATCGACTTCACCGTTAGCCTAAAGGATTTCGACCATGCTTATCGCTTCCCTGGTGCCCCCTGACCCCAGGCTTGCAGCTCGTAAACTCCATCCCCCTGAAAAGTCAAGCCTTGCGCGTCTTAACCGCCGGATGAAGTGAATCGCGGTTGGGCTTCTCCGCCCTGCCCAACGTGATCGATGAGGTGACGCAAATTCAGTTGACGGTGCCGACCGCCGCGCCTTGCTCAATGAAACCTTTACCGTCAAAGCCCTGAGTAATAGTCTCGCCATCGAAGGGTCGCCCATCGTTCACCTGGCTACCCATGGGCAGTTCAGCTCCTCCAACGACGATACTTTCGTCCTCACCTGGAACGATCGCCTCAACATCAACACCCTGAGGGCCATTTCGACAGCGATCGCGACCCACCGGGACACAATGCCTCGCAAGATTCATTAGGCGATATGTTGTCAACCATTACCTCCTGTCATACCCTTGGATGAGTTAGGTATTTTCGTCTTACCGTCAGAACGTACCAAGAAAGTTTCACTAGAGTCTTTCCCAGACTAAAAGCCATCATCAATGCCAAAAATCATTTCTCTACATTCATTCCGAGGGGGCACTGGCAAGTCAAACATGACGGCGAATCTGGCGTCAGTAATCGCAAGCCAGGGCAAACGTGTGGGGATTATCGATACAGATATTCAATCGCCTGGCATCCATGTATTGTTTGGCATGGATGAGACGACGGTTAACCTCTCGCTCAATGATTACCTTTGGGGGCGGTGTGGCCTCGAAGACGCCGCCTATGATGTCACTCCCGAACCGCTGATGGCAGGGGGCGGCAAAATCTTCTTGGTGCCTTGCAGCATCAAAATGGGCGAGATTGCGCGCATTGTCAAAGAGGGCTATAACGTGCTGCTGCTGACCCATGGCTTACAGCAACTAGGCGAAGACCTCAATCTGGATTACCTCCTGATCGATACTCACCCCGGCATGAACGAGGAAACCCTGCTGTCGATCGCGATCTCCAACGAACTCATTGTGATTTTGCGGCCTGATCGGCAAGATTTTCAGGGCACAGCGGTCACCTTACAAGTCGCCCGCAAGCTCAACACCAAGCAAATCTCTTTGGTCGTGAACAAGCTCCTCGATCGCTACGACCCCCAGGAGGTCAAGACGCAAATCTCCGAGCGCTTTAACGTCCCCGTGTTGGGCGTTTTTCCAGTTTCGGAAAACATGATTGATCTGGGGAGCAAAGGCATCTTTTCGCTGGAATATCCCGACGATCCATACACCCATGAAGTCAAAAAGGTTGCCGCTGCAATCATGCTGCAATCGTGAGGATCTGAGGGCGATCGCGCTGTCTGCTCCCCCAATAGTCTTGAGGAGATTTCCCGCCATTAACTTACCTGTCAGGGGGGGGTGAGCGGCCTTTCCCGCGAGTCGGCTTCAGGTCAGTAAGGTATTCAGATTCAAGCTGGTTCTTTGCAACTGTTCCGATAATTGCGTGAGCAAAGCCTCTTGGAAAGTCATTGCCGCTGCTGGATGGATTTGTTTCATGGTCTGCCAGCGATCGCGGGTGAGCACGTAAACGATACTGGGTTGCTCCGCCAGGGCCGTGGTTTCGTAAGGCTGGTTGAGATAAAAAGCGGCGGTGCCGATCAAGGTCGAGGGCTTATAAGTCCACTCGCGATATGGTTGGCCTGCCACTGTGATCTGCGTATAGACCTGCCCAAACTCCAAAAAATAAAGCTTGTCAGCGATGGCCCCTTGCTCAAACAGCACCGCCCGCTCCAGCAAATTCGCCTTTTCCAAATAGGTCATAAAAGTCGAAATTTGCTCAACCTGGGAAAACAGCGTTTCGAGGAGCAAAGGCAGGGGCAAATACCGTTGCCGCTTCCACGCTAGCGTAGCGAGCAGCTCATTTTCACACCATTGCAGCCCGCCATCCAGCGTTGCTTCCAGATGGTAAGGCGATGACTGGGAGTCAAAACACCCCGCCTGCTGCAGCAGTTTTTGATGGGCTGCCGTTAAGTGAGTTAAGACCAGTTTTGAATGGGGTGGGGCGATTTGTCCTAATTTGGCAAAGCTGTAAACGACGGATGAGTCCATGCCGGTGATTTGCGAAAAATTCAGCACAATAAATTGCGGCATGGTAGGGGAAGCAGTCTCAAACAGGTGTTTGACATCTCTCAAGAGCTGATCGGCAGAGCCAAAAAACAAATAGCCCTGAAGCTGCAAAATCTGAATTTGTTCGCCCATGGTGTGTAATTGGGCCTGTTGGTGAGGCGCACGATGGGTATGGCTGCTGAGGATCTGCCCCGAAAACTGATGCCGAATCACATTGGTACGACTGTAATTCAACAGGAAGAAGGCGATCGCAAATGCCAACCCGATACCCACCGCCGGGAGAATGCCCACGGTGGCCATGATGATGACCAATGTCACAATCATCAGGTAATCAACGGTGGGCAGTCGCTGACGCGAAAGCCAAACCCAGTCCACCAAAAAATCGATGCCCAGATAGAGCACCAACCCCCCCAATACAAAACGCGGTATGAAGCCAATGAAGTCGGTGCCCAGTACCAATACCGTCGCGGTCAGCAGGGCCGCGATCAGGCCCACCCAGCGGCTATGGCCATGGAGCCGATCTTTGCAGAGGGCGGTTGCGCCCAAGCCGTGAAACCCTACCAGACCGCCCCCGAGACCCGAGAGTACATTCGCAATCCCGACCGTCCGCAGCTCATGGTTGAGGTTGATGTCCTGACGCACCACCACTTCCAGGCTGGTGATGTTGAGGAGCAGGGCCATCAGGGTGACCGCCAGCAACACGGCCAGTTGATCCCACTGTTGCCCGATCGCGCTCCAATTCGCCTGAGCCCACGTTTGCCCTGTCAGCGGTCGCCAGGGGCTACTGTCGGCAAACGGCCCCAGCAGCAGCCCTAACCCTTGCACCTGAGCCAGCGACGTTTGCGTGATGCCCAACATGATAAAAAACAGGGCGACAGACCCCACCAGCAAGCCGGGAAAGGCGAGGGGATGCCCGCTCCGCCGTTGCAACCACAGCATCACCAGGGCAAACGCCAGCCCCGGCAACCATTGCAGCAGCGCGATCGCGTTAAAAAGCTGACCCAGGCTGTGCAACTCTGACGTGCGGGTAAGCATCAGCACACCGCCCAAGGAGAGAAACCAGCCCGTACCCCCTAGAAAACCGCCAATGATCGGGTAGGGAATAAAGCGAATCCAATTGCCCCAGCGGAATTGCCCCAGCAAAAACGTCACAGTGCCGACTAGCAGCGAAGTACTGGCGAGCAGCACCAAAACCGTGGGCAAGCGCTCTGCGGCGGACAAGTCACCGATAAATCCCCTCACGGCCAAGGCAAGCAAGAAGACGGGCACCTCTTGCACGATGGTGATCGTGCCTCGGACGGAGCTCAAAAGTGCCGTTGTCATCGCCACTACAGCCGCAGAAAAGAGGCCAATGCCGATGCCGATGGGTAGATAGGAGGCCAAGTCCCCCGAAAAGATGATGGTCGAGAAGGCGATCGCATAGGAAATATTAATTAATCCAGCCACTACACCGGGCAGTAAAAGCGGCAGGGCTAGGGCAACTCGTTTCATCAAGTTTTGGAAACCATCATGGATAGATGCTGAAACTTTGCACCTTTGATTTCAGCCATCATGACAAACTGAGATCAGGTTTTTTTAGTGTATGGCATCAAGTTCACCACCGCGTGAATAAAGCTCAGGAATGGGAATTTAATTAGGTGTGGACAGCCGTCTCGGCTGTCCAAGAGCAGGCCAGATGCCTGCCCGACAAAACTTGGATTTTATAAAATCCTGATTCCTAAGTAACTGGAATTCGGGTTGAGGCTGCGCGGCCCATCCACCAGACATGGAATTCCCTGGCTGATCATAAATTGCCGTTGAAACGGACTCGGAACAGCCCTGCTGAGGTGGACCTGACAAGGTCAGGAAACGCTGTAGTGAGTAGATTACTTGGCGTCCGGCGGGCTATCAATTTGACTGATGGTGGCGCGAATTTCTTTGAAAAAGTTGCTTTCAATAATTTGCGAGACTTCTTGAGCTACTTTATTTTCGTCAATTTCAATTTGAAACTCTTGAAAAAGACGTTGTAGCTTGGTCTCGCGGGCTTTGCGATCGCTGATATCTTGCACAAACCCCTCGTAGTAAAGCACATTACCGTCGGCATCGGGCACCGCCCGCGAATTTTCTTCGACCCACAGGATGCTGCCGTCACGGCGATAGCTCTGATATTCAAAATGTTTAACTTCACCGTAACCCTGCATTAAGCGCATAAACCGTTGCCGCATAGTCGGATCGACATAAATTTGGCGCGAAATATCGGTGATTTCTGCCACCATTTCCCCCGGCGTGTCATAGCCGTATAGTCGGGCCATGGCGGAGTTGACATTGACAAAGCGTCCTTCCTGATTGGATTGAAAGATGCCTTCCAGAGCGTTTTCAAAAATGCTGCGATAGTTTTCTTCCGCAATGCGCTGGGCGATTTCGGCCTGTTTGCGCTGGGTGATGTCGCGCACCATGATCAGCACTTCATCCTCACTCAGAGCTGCAATGCGCACCTCTTCTTCGTGGGTGAGGTCGCCGGTTCGCAGTTGCTGTTCGTAAATTTGCAACTGGCCATCGGCGAGCACTTGTGCGATGCAGTCGAGACGGAGCTTGGCTAACTCAAACGGCAGTGAGTCGGTGACATGGGAACCGGGCACCAGACTGCGATTTTCATGGATTTTGAGCAGGCGATCGCGACCAATAATTTCCACATAAGTGCCGTCGCGGCGCGTCCGAATGAGCAAATCAGGAATCGCGTCAATAATGGCGCGGCTAGTGGCTTCACTTTGGCTCAGAGCAGTAAAGGAATTCTGCAGCTGCACCGCCATACTGTTAAAGGTTTGCGCCAGTTGGTGCATTTCGCGAATGGGGCTGGCGTTAATGCGCTGGTCGAGGTTGCCCTCAGCGATGCCTTCGGCGGCCTGGCAGACTTCTGAGACGGGGCGAGTCAGGGCGCGGGCAGCTAATGCCGCAATCACCACAGCGATCGCCATCCCCCCCAAAGCCAATAAAATGGTGATGCGGGTATTGGCATCGATTTGCCCCATAAAGTCTTGCTCAGGGACGACCACCACAATCAGCCAGTCCAGACCAAAGCCATCGCGAAAGGGGACGACCTCTAGAAATTGACGCTGACCATTGAGCTGAAATTCTCGCCGCTCGGTCGTCAAAATTTGGTCAAACCCGCCCAGCCGCGATTGGATATAAGCGGCAGCGCCTTGCACCAGCTCATCTTGGCTCTCTGTGACCTGCAGCGATCGCGCCTGGTCGCCCTCGCCCACCATCAGCGGTTCATCGCTGGAGTTGGCGATCAAATTACCCGCGCGATCGACCACAAAGGCTTGACCATTCATGCCAATTTCCAGGGATTTTAAGAATTCGCGAAACTCCTCAGGCAGCACGACGTCAGTGGCACAAACCCCCAACAGTTCCTTGCCGGTGCGGTCATATACCGGCAAGCTGGCAGTGACGTTAGGCAGGCGGGTGGTAAAAGCAATGTAAACATCTGTCCACGCTGGCCCCTGGGCGTTGAGGGCAGCTTGAAACCAGGGGCGTTGGCGAGCGTCGAAGACTTTTTCGGCTTGCGACTGTTTAAAGGTGCGACTGCCCGACACATCGAGGCTGAAATTTTCGCGTAAAAACTGGTTCGCCGAATTGCCATAGGAAAGCTGGAGAGAACCGTCTTCGGGCGATCGCAACACGCCAAAAAACTCGCCTCGTTGACTGCTGCCGCAGTAGACAAACGCCACGTTGGGGGCGATTTTCATCTGCTGATAGAGTTGTGCCTCACCAAACTGGGCGTTCTCCACATCAATTTCCCCACGGGCAAAGGCGGTGGCATTGAGCCGGTTAATTTCGTGAGGCGTCTCAAAGTAGCTCTGCAATTCTGCTTCAATGCGGGCGGTGAGTTCCTGTCGAATTTGATTTGCCAGGGTTTCGACAGTCTTCTGGCTATTCCGCAACGATAACCAACCCACCAAACCCACAACACCCACCAGCTGACCAACAAACGCCAGCAACAGCAGTCTCCGCAAGGGCAGATTTTGAAAGGAGATGGGCACGTTTTTCAGGAGAGGGGGGAGTTCAGGTGAGTTGAAATCAACCTAATTCTATAGCGATTATTAAGGATTCTAGAACACCGCTTCTACAAGTGAAAGTTGCGATTTTTCAGGGATAGTCATAAACAACGGCAATTCATTGCTCGTTGTATCTCATCAAAAAATAGCGATGAGGGGGATGTTAACGGATCTTGACCGGCAATTGCTTACAGTATATGGCGTCTTGCGGGATGGAGAAAGCGCAATTGCGCCACTGCCCAGGGGGAGACAGCCACAAGCGGCGTGGTTTTGAGGCATCGTGATTTGGGTTTATCGCTGGTCCTCTTGAGGCGATCGCGAATACCCGCGATCGCCTCCCCCTTGGCGTTTTTGCTCCAACCATACCCCTGCTCTCAGGCCTGTTTCAGCCGTGGCTTTAGGGCGTTTCATCCGAGTCTGTCAACAAAATATCCGCCACCTCGGGAAACTGCTGACGTATACAGTCATCACAGACCCCATGGGTAAAGCTGACGTCGGCATGCGCTGCCATAAATCTTTCCACCGTGAGCCAAAATCCCTGATCATTCCGCACGCCTTTGCAGTAGGAACAGATGGGAATCAGCCCTTCCATGAGCTTAATTTGGTTCAGGGAGGCCGCCAACTGAGCTGAAGTCCGCTTAAGTTCCAACTGCAAGACCACTTGACGGGCCAGCGCTTCTAAGGTTTTGAGCTGTTTTGTCGTCAACTCGCGGGGGCAATAGTCAATGACACAGAGCGTACCCACGGCTGCCCCAGACGGTGTCACCAGGGGCACCCCTGCGTAAAAGCGAATGCCGGGGGCATGGGTGACGAGTGGATTATCGGCAAAGCGCTGATCGGCGAGGGCGTCAGGAATCACCATCGTTTCTGGCGTGGCGATCGCATGGGCACAAAACGAGACATCGCGACTGGTTTCGTTGACGGCGATTCCCACTTTGGATTTAAACCACTGGCGATGGGCGGCGACTAGGCTGATGAGGGCGATCGGCACATCGCAAATATAGGCAGCCAGGGCCGTAATGTCGTCGTAGGACTGCTCCGCTGGCGTATCCAAAATGTTGTATTGCCGCAAAGCTTCTAGCCGCTGGGTTTCTTGACTGGACACCGGGGGCGTTGCCATCATGCTTCCACAAAGAGTCATATCTCACATTCTAGAAATTACAGTCGGCAACCTTAGGTTGTCGGCTCAAAAGTTGATAGTGCTTAACGCGATTCCGTAATTACCCTTGCCGAAAGTGTTGATGGCATCAGAACCCCCACTCATGAAGAATGATAGGAATATGAAAATGTCGCGATCGCTCTTCTGGGCGTTGCCCGTGAGCCTGATAACCAGCCTCGGTGCAGCCGCCGGAGCCACCACCATCGAACTCGATGTGTTGCCCACGCTCGATTCCACGGGCACCTGCCCCGAGCAACTGATTGCCCACGAAACCCTCCGCCCCTATGTCGAAGGGGGCTCTTCCCGTGACGGCATGATTAAACTGCGCGATATTGCGACCGATGTCCGCATAGCTGCCTCCGACCTCTTTAGCACCACCTGGGTCGCGACCCTCAAGCCCGAATTTCGCGACTGCGAAGCCTCCGCCATCATCAACCGCATCGACGACGAACCCTATGTGGGACATTCCTACCTTCAGGTGCAACTCGCCGCCGGAGAAGCGATCGCTATTCTCGATATGACGGGCATCCCTGATGCTAACGGCTTGACGTCTTCGCTGCTATTTGGTGGACTGCGCCAAGGCAATCCCCGCTGGACTTGGGGCGGCAGTGATTGATGCAGCATGGCTACCGTTAGTCCCCCTTAGGACTGGAAATTAATAAGTGGGAATAGCCGTCTCGGCTGTCCCTTGCCCAGTAAAGTCTATATCTTCGCGAAAATTTGGATGTTCAATGATCCTGATCCCTCATCAAGGGCACCTTGACAGCAGCATTCGTTCACTGGCAAAGCACGACCTTTCCAAGGTTTAGTTAATAATGGCGACTATTGGCAACCTTGGAGGGATTCGCAAGCCATGATGAAGTGCCTGCGGGACCAATTTTTGCTCGGCAATTATGCCAGGTATTGCTATTGCGCTGATCAGCTTTTTGATATTACCCATGACTGATCCCCAATCCCCAAGCCCACCATCTTCACCGGCAGCGACTTCGACAGAGTCGCCAGAAAATCATCAGCCGGATGCCCCCAACAGAAAGGCTGAGACCTCAGCCGACAATCTGTTTGATAAAACGATTGTGTCGGCTCTCAATTCGTTCTCCAGCTTACTTTTTATCTATGCTTGGGGGGCAACCCTTGCGATCGCCGTATTGGCCTTCAGCGTGTCTTATTACAAAGCCAGCAACTGGCTAAATCGGGGTAGAGAATTAGGCAAAGCTGCAGCTAATAGCTGCGTCGATGAGCAATTTCAATTAGATATCGATACTTTCACCCATGAGCCGACGGCGGCTCCAACAGCATCCCCAGGGGCCAATCAAAATGGCGAGACGAACTCCAACGCTTCAGCAGAGCCGCCAGAGACGGAACCAGGGACGGTAGCGGAATCTGCCGGGACGGGGGTTGGGTTAGATCGCGATCTTTATACCGCTCTAGTCCGCCGCCAAACTTTAAGTGTTGAACAGCTTGCTTTAATCGAAGAGTCGGTGAATTTACAAACCGCTGTCGATACATTAGAAGCTGATCTAACTCGGTTGGCATCATCCTTAGAACCCGCTCTGAATAATCCGGGCGGCGGTGAAGTGCAAACCACAGGTGGTAACAATAATAATCAGCAAACGCCAACGGCGGGCGTAGCCGCAGACATCGCTCGATTGGAGGCTGACTTAACCGATAAACAGGCTGCCCAACAACGTCTCCAAGAAAAAATTAACGAGCGTGAGCAAGCCCTAAAAAAGATAGATGTGGCTTTACGAAACTTGGGTATTCCTAGAATTTCCGTCGCCGAAATGATTCGCTTAAAGAAACAAAACGACACCATTCAACAACGGATTTACGTTCATTACGACATTATTCGCAACTATTACGGCATCCATCAAGCCGGGTCGGTAGGGGCGGCGCTGGCCTTATTGTTAGCCAGCGCCGTATTGATTTTTATCACGGGGGATATTTGGGAAGGCAAGATTCAAAAAAATCCGCACCTGATTTTACCCCTCATTCTCTTTGGGGGCACTTACATCTTGTGTTTGAATTTGCCGAAAGTTTTGTCTGCCGAAGAGATTTATCAAACCAATTTAACTCAATATATTGGCTATGTTAATTTGGAGCAGGAAATCTGCACAGTGTTGGCAACTGAGCGTTTTGTCGGCGATTCCGACCAGCCGGATACGCTTAAAGAAATCGAGTTTAATCGATTGATCCATTCGGTTGAGCGCCGCATGCAGGGCTTAAACTCCAGAACCATGACCTCCAATGTCGAAGCGATTGATCGTCTCCGCTTTAACCTCGAATCGCTGAACTATCCCCGCAAAGACGAAAATCCGGAGGCCAATTAAGTAGGTGGACATAAACAAACGATGTTGTAGGGTGCTGTTAGGCGAAGCCGTAACGCACCACTCCACAGAGATCTGATGCGTTACGCAGGCGCTCTAGCGCAGCCATGCCCGAAGGGCGTTACACATCCTACAAATAATTAAGCCCATCTATTTAGTCGAGTTTGGGCTCTATACCCTGGTAGCGGAGGGGTAAGGGTTGAGGCAGGTGGCGATCGTCTCGACGACTGATTGCGCTAGGGCATCGAGGTCATAACCCCCTTCTAACCCGAATAAAAGGTGCGGCTGAATCTCCAGGCAATAGCGAGTAAAGAGGCTGTAATCAGACGGTTGCAGTGAGATGCTGGCGAGGGGATCGGCGTGGTTGGCGTCGTATCCGGCGCTGACGATGAGCAAGTCGGGGGCGAACTGCTGTAAAAAGGGCACGATCGCCCCTTCAAACTGCGGTTGATAGTCCGCCAGGGTGCTGCCCGGTGCCATGGGAATATTCAGCACATTCTGATGAAACCCCTGCTCGCTAGCGCGGCCCGTCCCCGGATAGGCGGGCGATTGGTGCAGTGAGCAGTAGGCGATGTGGGGATTAGTTTCCACTAGGGCTTGGGTGCCGTTACCGTGGTGCACATCCCAATCCAAAATGGCAACACGGTTGATCCCCGGTTGTTGCAGGGCGTAGTTTGCCGCGATCGCCGCATTGCCAAATAGACAAAAGCCCATACCGCGATCGCTGACGGCATGGTGTCCCGGTGGCCGCGACAGCACAAAAGCGGACTGCTGCTGTTGCACCACCCAATCGACGCCATCGAGCCAGGCATTAACCGCTAGCAGAGCGATGTCATAACTCTTGGGTGACACCAGTGTATCGGGGTCGAGTCGCCCGCCGCCCGTTTCGGCCAGGTGCTCTAGGTCACTGATGTAGTGCAGGTTGTGGAGCTGACGAATGGCGGGCAGGGGATCGCGATCGCCCACTGCGGTCGGTTGCTGCCAGCGGAGTCGGTCAGCAAAGGGGGCTTGTTTAAGGGCTTTGACAGTGGCTACCAACCGCCCCGCATTTTCCGGATGCAGACGGCCAGTGTCGTGGTTTAGGAAAGCTTCATCGTAAAAGACGGCCAGCTCAGAAGCCATAGGCTGAAAAACTCCGCAGCAAAGGTTTTGAACGTCTGTTCTTCAGCATAGCGTTATCCCCAGGAACCCAGGAAAGCGTGGTAAAATAGACAGTACTTTCGCGTACTTTTTTTGAGTCATTTAGCCGCTTATCTAGCAAGTAATTTAGCGCGGTAATGCTGGCTAAATTGCGGCGATTTTGGAGCTTTTTACCCTATGACAATTATCCCCACCGACCTTCGGAACGAGATGTCCCGGTCTTATTTGGAATACGCCATGAGCGTGATCGTGGGGCGTGCGTTACCCGATGCGAAGGATGGTTTAAAACCCGTGCATCGGCGTATTCTCTACGCCATGCACGAATTGGGCTTGACCGCCGATCGCCCCTTTCGTAAATGCGCTCGTGTCGTCGGGGAAGTGTTGGGTAAATACCATCCCCACGGTGACACCGCCGTGTACGACGCCCTGGTGCGCATGGCCCAAGACTTTTCCATGCGGGCACCGCTGATCAACGGCCACGGTAACTTTGGCTCCATCGACAACGATCCCCCAGCGGCGATGCGATACACCGAGTGTCGTCTACAGGCCCTCACGAGCGAATCGTTACTCCAAGATATCGAAGCCGACACCGTCGACTTTGCCGATAACTTTGACGGGTCGCAGCAAGAGCCGATCGTGATGCCCTCGCGGGTGCCGCAGCTTTTGCTCAACGGCTCGTCGGGAATTGCCGTGGGCATGGCGACCAACATTCCGCCCCATAACCTGCGAGAACTGCTGGCGGGCGTAGTGGCGCTGATTCGGAATCCCGACATCACTCTGGATGAGTTGATGGAACTGATTCCGGGGCCAGATTTCCCCACTGGCGCGCAGATTTTGGGAACGCGGGGCATTCGCGACGCTTACATCACAGGGCGCGGTTCTGTCACCATGCGCGGCGTTGCCAGCATTGAAACCATTGAGCAGCGGGGGCGTCCCGATCGCGATGCCATCATCATCACCGAACTGCCTTACCAGACCAACAAGGCGGCGATGATCGAAAGAATCGCGGAAATGGTGAACGAGCGGCGTTTGGATGGCATTTCCGATATTCGCGACGAGAGCGATCGCGACGGTATGCGCATCGTCATCGAACTCAAACGTGACGCCTACGCACGGGTGGTCCTGAACAACCTTTATAAACAGACGCCGCTGCAAAACAACTTTGGCGTCAATATGCTGGCCCTGGTGGATGGCGAGCCGCAACTGCTGGGACTGAAGCGCCTGCTGGAGGTCTTTGTGGACTTCCGGGTAGAGACAATTACCCGCCGCACGCAGTATCTGCTGCGCAAAGCGGAAGAGCGCGACCATGTGTTGCAGGGCTATCTCATCGCCATGGACAACATGGATGCGATCATCGCCCTGATTCGCCATGCGGCCGATACCCCCACCGCAAAACAAGGCTTGATCGAGGGGTTTGGGCTGACAGAGGTCCAGGCGGACGCGATTTTGCAGATGCAGTTGCGGCGACTGACGGCACTGGAAACCGACAAAATCCAGCAAGAGCACGAAGACCTACAGGCCAAGATTACAGACTTCCGCGACATTCTCGCGCGGCGGGAACGCATTCTGGACATCATTATCGCGGAGGTGGAAGACCTGCGCGATCGCTTTGGCGATGACCGTCGCACCGTGATCGAGCCGGATACCAGCGACCTGTCCGACATTTCCCTGATCGCCAATGAGCAGGTGGTCATTTTGGTGACGGAGTACGGCTATGTGAAGCGGATGCCCGTCGATACCTTTGAAGCGCAAAGCCGCGCTACCCGAGGCAAAGCCGGAGCCCGCATCCGTGAAGATGACGGCATTCAGCACTTTATGACTTGCGGCTGCCATGATCACATTGTGTTCTTTAGCGATCGCGGTGTGGCCTACTCCCTCCGGGCATACCAATTGCCAGAAGGTTCCCGCACCTCTCAGGGCGTGCCCATCGTGCAGATGCTGCCCATTCCCAAAGAGGAGAAAATCACGTCGGTCATCTCCGTCGCTGAGTTCACCGATGACGAATATCTGGTGATGCTCACCCAAAACGGCTACGTCAAGAAGACGGCGCTGTCGGCCTTTAGCAATATTCGCGCCAATGGCTTGATTGCCATCTCCCTAGAAGAAGGCGACCAATTGCGGTGGGTGCGTTTGGCTCGCACCAGTGACAGCGTGTTGATTGGTTCCCACCAGGGTATGACCATTCACTTTAAGGCTAATGATGATCAGTTGCGCCCCCTCGGGCGACCAACGCGGGGCGTCAAAGCGATGAACCTGCGCACCGGGGATGAGCTGATCAGCATGGATATCTTGCCGTCGCAAGTCACCCATGCCGTTGAAGCAGCGGAAGCCGCAGGAGCCTCAGAAGACTCCGATGAAGCGGCGGCCAACAGCCAAGGGCCATGGGTGCTGCTGATTACGGCGGGCGGCATGGGCAAACGGGTACCCGTGTCCCTGTTCCGACTGCAAAACCGGGCTGGCATGGGCCTCAAAGCACTGAAGTTCCGTCTGGAAGACGACTCTCTGGTGGCAGTACTGGTGGTCAACGAAGACGAAGAACTGATGCTGGTCACCAATCGCGGCATCATCATTCGCCAGCGGGTGAATGACATCTCGATTCAGTCGCGAGCGGCCCAGGGGGTGCGTTTGCAGCGCCTGGATGAGGAAGATGCGATCGCCGCTGTCGCTGTCGTTCCGTCGGAACTCTCAGAAGATGAAGAGGGCGTGCCCGCTCATCCTGAGGTTGGGGAAGTCGTTGCGCCCGGTGCCGAGATAGCGGCAGTCGAGCATCAAGTCGAGCATCAAGCGACAACGGCAGCAGACGAAGAGGAGTAACCCCCTCGGGAACAACTCATCAGAACTCTGGATACCTGGTTGGGGAGTGCACTACTGCTTGAGCACACCTCAGCCAGGTATTTTTTTGCCTGACGCGGGAGCGGCGAGCCGGACGATCGCTGGGGGCGGGGCGATCGCCGCATGTTCGGAGCATTCTTGATTCATCACATCTTGTACAGGATTGGCCCGGTCTTCATGGTTACTTTACCCAACCTGGCCGGAAGCGGTAGATACACTCAGAAGAGAGGAAATATGGGCTGGTTGGTCCTGAGCGGAGTCCATCAAAATCCATTGATTGATCGAATGGTTTGAAGCGTACTCACTAGGGTCAACCGGCGCTGCATCGGAGTTGTACCCAATCTCGTGAGTCCCATGGGCATGTGTGATAACCGCGTCAATCTCTACGCCCTGTTAAGCCAATTGCGGTTTACCCACCGGCAAAAATCGCCGCAGGGGTTCACCTTGATCGAGTTACTGGTTGTCATCATCATGATTGGGGTGTTAGCGGCGATCGCCTGGCCTAGCTACTTAAATTTCATCAACCGAGCGGCGGCGCAGGAAGCCAAGTTGATCCTGTCGAACTTGATGCGGCGCGAGCAAGAACATTTTATGGAGCACAATGAGTTCTCCGACTTTAGGGGAACTCTGACCACTGCCGGATCGAGTAACTATACAATTGTGATTGATGAGTTCAACAATCATCAAACTTTAGAAGGGGCGATCGTTTCAGGGTTACGGTTGCGGGCCATTCCCCAACAAGACTCTCTGGCCCACGTCATGGGCAAAGTTTGGGTCGCTGAAAATGATGTCAAAACGGTACTCTGCGATTCCGAGCTCGATCAGCCCTTGATGCAGGCCACCACCTACTGCCCCGATTGATCTGGGGTGGAAGCTGGCATGGTGCTGGGCATCAAGTTGTGATTCGGCGTTGCTGATTCCAGGTATGAACCAATCTCTCTAGGTATTGGAACCTCGTTCAAATTTTTGCAAAATCATACCGCTATTCAGCAACGCCTGTGATTCTGGCGCGACTTAAAAGCCAGCAGGCAACCAAGGAGTTAGAGACTCCACAGCCGTCGGGGCAGCTGCGTGCAGTCAAGCAAAGTCGAGGGCGCGATCGCACACGCGGGCGCGGACCTCATCATCGTGAAAGATGCCGACCATAGCGCAACCGTCAGCCTTGCGTTCCTCAATGAGCTGCATCACGACTGCTCGATTGGCCGCATCCAGAGCGGAAGTCGGCTCATCTAACAGCAAAATGGGATAGTCCACCGCAAAGGCCCGAGCAATATTCACCCGCTGCTTTTCGCCCCCCGAAAACGTCGTCGGCGATAGCTGCCAGAGGCGCTCGGGCAAGTGCAGGCGCTGGAACAAGGCCTGAATTTTAGTTTTGGCCACTTCCGTATCCATGCCTAAATCGATCAGGGGTTCGGCGGCCACATCGATCGCCGGGACGCGGGGAATGACCCGTAAAAACTGGCTGACATAGCCCAGGGTATGCTGGCGTACCGCGATTAATTCGTGGGGGGCGAGGGTGGGCAAATTGAGCCACTGCCCCTGATGCTTGACCCAAACTGCGCCCTGGTCAATACGATAGTTGGCGTAGAGCGATCGCATAAAGGTCGACTTACCCGACCCCGAAGCCCCCCGTAGCGCGACACAGGTGCCAGCTTCTACCGCCAGCGACACCCCCTGCAAGACGGGTAATTTGGTGCCGCCTTGATGATGCAAGACAAAGCACTTATGCAAGCGATCGGCATACAACGAGACGCGATCGGCGTTGTTGGCAACGCCCCTCAAGTCCGGCTGGTTGGCATGGGTTAGCATTCTCCGATTTCCTCTAGTGGCTGTGTGCCATCGCTGGCCCAGTCCGACAACGCGGCGATCGCGCCGCTGTCGATAAGACTCGTTAACGACCTTTCGCATCATACCGGAGACTACAGCTTGATGCGGCGGCATATCAGCCAGTCGGGCGACCCATCGGGCCAGCGTTGGGCGACATAAGCCAGCCTTGGGAATGCCTGAAATTCCCCCGCCGTGTGCCATTTAGCCTGCCACAACACCAGGCTCCTGCCGCTAGGGCGCTTGCCGATCACCCCGGCCCGGTTCTAAAAAGGCGAGATAGTCCTCCAGAGAGGGCGGCGACTCTGGAGCAATATCGGTGGGAGCCCCCTCATCCGCCGCAGGCAAATTGCGAATCCCAAAGCGGGAGTTGGCATATAGCTCAAGGGTGCGTCCCCGAGCATTCACGAGCTTGACCTGTAGCGGTCGGGTAAAGAACGGATGCTCGCGGGACTGGGCTTGCATCGAGGTCAGGTTGTGTCGCTTGAGCAGTTCAATCGCCCGTTGGACCTCTCGATGGGCTTCTTCTAAGGCAAACGATCGCTGGGGTTGGGTAAGGCCGGTGTTGATGAGGTGAGACAGGATGGTCTGCACGGCTACGCTATCTTGAAAGGCCCAGGTGGCTAAATAGGCGATCGCCGAGAGCCCCACCTCATCCTCGGCCATAAATGAAAAGTGAGTGTGACGATTGGTCAGGTCAATATTAGGCGGTTGCGACAAGACCGGACTAATCTGAGCCAACTCTGCCAAAATGTTGGCCAAAGCCGCATGCGCCGCAAGCGTCATGACGCCATCCACCATCAAGTTGACCTGAGCGGGGCGCTGATTGAGAAACGTGTGGACATCCTCGCCGGTGTTGAAATAGCGCCGCTGAGACGGATCCCCTAAAGGACTGAGGTCAATCCACTCGCAAATAATGTCTTTGGTTTGCACGTCATAGGCGATCGCCCCATGCATTTGGGCACCCGTGAGGGTCGCCCCCGATAAGTCTGAGTCTACACAGCGGGCATGGCGTAGATTCGCCCGACTCAGATCAGTATGCACCAGGGTCGTATTTTCCAGGGTGGCCCCTTCTAGCCGCGCCCCCATCAAATCCGCCCCGCTCAATTTAGCATCGGTCAGATCAGCCTCCTGCAAATTGACCCCACTCAAGTTGGCCCAGCGCAAATTGGCTCCCCGCAGGTTGGCTCCACTGAGATTGGCTCGCCGAAAGTTAGCGTGACGGCATTCGGCTGCCATCAGCGCTGCCCCACTCAGGTCAGCGGACTCAAAATTGGCCGAGTTCGCCTGCACGTTGTTTAAGTTGGCTCCCAACAGGCTGCTATTGCGAATATTGCTACGGCTCAGATTCGCGCCGTTTAAGTTGGCCCAGCGCAACCGTACTTCTCGTAAATCAGCTTCTTGCAGGTTTGCCCGAGACAAGTTGGCATTACTGAGATCTGCCCGCAGCAGTTCTGAGCGAATCAGCGACGCCCCCGACAAATTGGCCCCGACCATCACCGCGCGAATGAGATTGGCGACGTTGAGTTGAGCCTGCTGCAAGTTGGCTTGGCTGAGATTGGCCCCGCTGAGGCGACTGACATTGAGCACCGCCCCTTGTAAATCGCTCTGACATAGGTTGGCGGTACTCAAATTTACGACTTTGAGATCGGCTCCCCGCAAAATAATCTGCGGCAGTTTAGCCCCCGACAGAGTGCACTCGTTTAGGCTAATGCCAGAAAAATCCCGCTCTCCCTGAGCGTATTTTTGCAGTAGAGTGGTAGCCGCGTCAGATGCAGATGAAGGCTTCATGGAAAAGTTATCCCGAAGGTGGGTGCGTCACAGACCAATGCATGGTTCCCGTTGGGGAAGAACGACCAGTCGATAACCCCGGAGGGTGACGGCTACTTCCAGATGCATTGAGCGCTTGCAGGCCGTTTGACCCGTGAAATGTTTGCCGCAACCCTATCAGTTCAGAGTGCCCGTAACTTCACGGGATCGTTTCATAGCACAACGATTTTTGATAAGGCAATCATCCCATCTCTGATTATCGTCTTATCGTCCTATTTTTGATGATCGAGATTAACTACAACCGCCGTATTTGCCTTCAGTTCAGTCAAAATTACGGGCAAGTAAGAGGGAGAATGACGATGCGGGGCACCCGCAAGGCACCCAATCCGGCTGCCTTAAGCGGCTGGGTAATCAGTAGATGGGCTTAATGATTTGTAGGGTGTGTAAAGCCCTTCGGGCATGGCTGCGCTAGAGCGCCAGCGTAACGCATCCAATCCCTTTGGGATGGCGCTTTAAGGCTTTGCTTCACAGCACCCTACAACGACAGAATCGTTTATTTATGTCCACCTACTGACCAATTCTTTGACAGCCGACTGCAAATAAGATTCCGTCGGGGGAGATTCCGTCGGGGCGTATGGCCGTAAGTAGGCAGTTGCAATTAAACGTAAGACGCCGTAGGTTGCGGTTGAGGAACGAAACCCAACACCCGCATGGGTTACGCTATCGCTCTAGCGCAGCCATGCCCGAAGGGCTTTACCCATTCTACAGTTGAATCAGCCTAGCTACTTATGCCCAGCGTAAGCTCTGTAGCGGTAACAGATAGAATTGGTATCACCTTTCCCGATCGCCCCAAAATGGTTACCCTGTTGGACTATCAACCGAGCTGGGAAGGGACAAACGCATGAAGATTGGGATTGTGGGATTAGGGCTGATTGGTGGCTCGCTAGGGTTGGATTTTCGGCGGTTGGGGCATGAGGTCTGGGGCGTTGCCCGGCGGTCGGCCACCAGCGAAGCGGCGATCGCTTGCCACGCCGTAGATCAGGCCTCAACTGAGCTGAACAGCCTGCGGGGGGTCGATATCGTGTTTTTGTGTACGCCGATTCACGTCATTGAGGCGATCGCGCTTGACCTAGTGCCCCATCTCTCACCGGAGACGGTGCTAACCGATGTGGGCTCGGTCAAAGGGGCGATCGTGGCGGCCCTGAGTCCCCACTGGCCCAACTTTGTCGGCGGCCATCCCATGGCGGGCAAATCCGAAGTGGGGATTGCCGTTGCCGAGCCCCACTTGTTTGCCCATCGGGCCTACGTCATCACTCCCACCGACCACACGCCAGCTCCGGCGGTGGCTTTGTTGACAGAGCTGGCTAAGGGCTTACAAGCCCATGTCTTCACTTGCTCACCAGCGGTGCACGATCGGGCCGTCGCCTGGATTTCCCATTTGCCGGTGATGGTCAGCGGCAGCTTAATTCAGGCCTGCTTGCAAGAGCCGGATGCCACCGTGCGCCAGCTCGCTCAGCAGTTTGCCAGCTCGGGCTTTCGCGATACCAGTCGAGTCGGGGGTGGGCATCCAGAGTTGGGGCTGATGATGGCCCAGTATAACCGTGCCGAAGTGCTGCGATCGCTGCAAGGCTATCAACAAGCGCTGCAACAGTTGACCCACCGGATCGAGACGGAAGATTGGGCGGCGATCGCCGATTTGCTGGCCGCCAACCATGCCGCGCGTCCCGACTTTATTCGATCAGCACCGGCTCCTGATACAACAGCGTCGTAAAGGTGACCGTTGAGCCCAAGCCTTCGCCCATGCTGATGAACTGCACCACACCGCCCATCGCTTCCACCAAGCGCTGGGAGATGGCCAGACCCAGACCGGTGCCGCCATACTGCCGGGTGCGTTCACCATCCACCTGGCTAAAGGTTTGGAACAGGCGATCCTGCTTTTCCAAAGAGACGCCAATGCCGCTATCGGCCACGCTGACCTTCACGATGCCAGGCCATTCTTGTCCCTGAAACTGGACTTTTTGCGACTTGATTTCAGCACTGATGGTGATGTGACCTTCGTGGGTAAATTTGATGGCGTTCCCGATCAGGTTGAGCATAACCTGCAACAGCCGCTGATAATTGCCGTTGATCACGATTTCGTCATGGGTCAGGGGTTGATTGATCTCAAAGCGCAACCCCTTTTGCTCGGCCTGGGGACGAGTAAAGTTCTCCACATCGGCAAACAGTTCGCTCAGTTTGACCTGAGACATATCAATTTGCATCTTGCCCGCTTCGATCTTGGCAATGTCGAGCACATCATTGATCAAATTCAGCAGGTGAATGGCGGACTTATGGGCCTCTTGCAAAAAGTCTTCCTGCTCGTCGGGGTCATCGGCCATGCCGTCTAAGATCAGCCGCAAGAAGCCGATCATGCCATTGAGGGGCGTCCGCAACTCGTGGGACGTGTTGGCTAAAAATTCGCTCTTGAGGCGAGAAGCCTCTTCGGCCTGGTGGCGGGCTTCTTCGAGTTCGCGATGTTTTTGACGCAACCGCTGGTTCGCGGCCTGCAACTCATCGGCCAAGCCTTGGGCATCGCGAAACAGATGGGCATGGGCGATCGCGGTGCCCACTTGCTCCATCACCGATTGAAACAAAGCCATGTCCAGGCTACTCCAGCCCTGCGGGGCGGGAGACTTTAGCACCAGCACGCCGTTCGGCTCGCGATGATGCCGGGTCACAGCGACGAGATACGGGCCATCGGCGATCGCGGGGGCAGTGGCCGTCTGGGCCAGCTCCGCTAGCACCAGCGGAGCCGACGAGCGAATGGCCATCGGCAAACAGGGGTAGTCATCAAAGTGCAGCGTGCCCGCCAACGGGGGGGCCATTTCCAGGGCGGTAGCGATCGCCATCACCGGAGCCTCTTTGCTGTGGGTTCCGTAAGCGCAAAAGACACCCCATTCCACCCCAAAAATAGCCGTCAGTTCTTCAATGGTCTGCTGCCAAATGGTTTCCAGATCCAGCGTCCGCCGAATCGACCAGGTCAGCCGCGTCAATGACCGTTCTGCCGTCCGACTGGTGGACTGAGCTGTCCCCACCATCGGCACCCAGTCCAGGACTTTGAATGCGCCCATCCAGCCTGGCCCGGCGGCGAGCGACAGCGGACACAGCTGCACAATCCCCGTAAGTTGCCCGGCAGCAAACTGCAAGCGCCACGGCTCCGACGACCCCACCGGCTCAGCCGCCGCTAAATCAATGTCTAAATCTTGAAAGTTGGCGACCCAATGTTGCAGCGATCGCCCGACCCAAGCTGACAAATCGAGGCCAAACTCATCGGCGACCGACCATCCCAAACTTTGGAGTTGCCCGGCGGCATCAACGGCAAACAAGAGCGGCGGCAGCGTTTCTGGCAATGGCGCAACCCAGGGCTGCTGGGCGGTGCCTGGAAGCGGCGAATCAGCTTGGGCAGGCAGTGGTGACGACACGCTGGGCATAGTTCGAGAAGAAAGGGCCATGGCTGCAGGGGGGAAAGCGCCAAATGCATCGAATGCAAAGGGGAGCCTAAGCTCCAGGCATTGTTTACTGATCCACTCGATAGACGCGGTTGACGGAAAAAAGTTGCCGTTTGGCGAAATCTTTGTCACCGCTTTACAAACGGCACGATGAGCACTGTAAACTCTCAACTGTCATCGTCCCGAGATCGGTGTACGACAGTCAAGGGGTACTACTTAAGCATGCCCGCGAAACCGACAAATGGCGACAGGCTGCCGCAACTCTGTCGAAAACGGGGGGAACAGGGGGACCGTGGGGGCAATCAAGCGGGTCAGGGAAAGTGCGGGTCTTCGAAGCGGGTCGGCTCCCTGGAGTCAGAGCCCAACTGCCCCATGGCAGGGATTTGATCGCGCCTGTCCCTACCAGGTACTGGAAAAGGGAATCTGGAATTTCGTCTTTCCAGTAAATCCGATTAAACTTAAGTTACGGTTTTTTCCTTTTTTGAGTACGCCATCCATCTGTATGACTGACGCACCTGTCTCTCGGATTCGCAATTTTTGCATCATCGCCCACATCGATCACGGCAAGTCGACCCTGGCCGATCGCTTGTTGCACAAGACTGGCACCGTGAGCGATCGCGATATGAAGGCTCAGTTCCTCGACACGATGGATCTGGAACGCGAACGGGGCATCACCATCAAGTTGCAAGCGGCCCGGATGAACTACACCGCTAAAGATGGCGAAGACTATGTGCTCAATTTGATTGATACGCCGGGACACGTCGACTTTTCCTATGAGGTGTCCCGTTCTTTGGCGGCCTGTGAGGGGGCGCTGCTGGTGGTGGATGCTTCTCAAGGGGTCGAAGCGCAAACCCTGGCCAACGTTTATCTGGCGCTAGAGCACGATTTGGAAATCATTCCCGTGCTGAACAAAATTGACCTCCCCGGTGCAGAACCCGATCGCATCAAACAAGAAATTGAAGACATCATCGGACTGGATTGCAGCAACGCGATTTTGGCCTCAGCCAAAGAAGGCATCGGCGTCGATGAGATTTTAGAGGCGATCGTGCACCAGGTGCCGCCGCCCCAAGACACGATGGACAAGCCGCTGCGGGCGTTGATTTTTGACAGCTACTACGATTCCTATCGCGGGGTGGTCGTCTACTTCCGCGTGATGGATGGCACCTTGAAAAAAGGCGATACCGTTCGCCTGATGGCCTCTCAAAAAGAGTATGAGGTGGATGAGCTCGGGGTGCTATCCCCGACACAGGTACCCGTCGACGCCTTACATGCGGGGGAAGTGGGCTATTTTTCGGCGGCGATTAAAGCGGTAGAAGATGCCCGCGTCGGCGACACCATGACCCTGCTCAAGCAGCCCGCCGAGACCCCCCTACCCGGCTATGTGGAAGCCAAGCCAATGGTCTTTTGTGGCCTGTTCCCCACGGACTCCGATCAGTACGAAGATCTGCGGGACGCGCTAGAAAAGTTGCGCCTGAACGACGCGGCGCTGCAATACGAGCCGGAAACCTCCAGCGCCATGGGCTTTGGCTTTCGCTGCGGCTTTTTAGGGCTGTTGCACATGGAAATCGTGCAAGAGCGCCTGGAGCGCGAGTACGACCTGGATCTGATCACCACGGCTCCCTCGGTGGTGTATCAGGTGACGTTGCTGGATGGCTCGGTGATTGAGGTGGATAACCCCAGCACCCTACCCGATCCCCAAGCGCGCGAATCCATTGCTGAGCCTTACGTACGGGTCGAGATGCTGACCCCTGAGGAATATGTGGGCTCATTAATGGAGCTGTGCCAGAGTCGCCGAGGCGAATTCAAAGATATGAAGTATCTGGCGCAGTCGCGGACGGCGCTGATTTACGAGTTGCCGCTGGCAGAAGTGGTCACTGACTTTTTTGACCAGCTCAAATCCCGCTCCAAAGGCTATGCCAGCATGGAATATCACCTGATTGACTATCGGGTAAATAATCTGGTGCGGTTGGATATTTTGATCAATGGTGAACCGGCGGATCCCCTGGCGAATATTGTGCACCGGGACAAGGCTTACTACGTCGGCAAAGCGCTGGTCGAAAAGCTGAAGGAACTGATTCCCCGGCACCAGTTCAAGATTCCGCTGCAAGCCTCGATCGGGAGCCGCGTCGTTGCGAGCGAGAGCATTCCGGCGCTGCGGAAAGATGTGTTGTCGAAGTGCTACGGCGGTGACATTTCGCGCAAGAAAAAGCTGTTGCAAAAGCAGGCCAAGGGTAAAAAGCGCCTGAAGGCGATCGGGACGGTGGATGTGCCGCAAGATGCGTTTATGGCGGTTTTGAAGCTGAGCTAGGGGACCGCCGGTGACTCGGCTTGCCAATGCTGAGAAGTATTGGGGGCTGGGGGATTGGGTGTGCGATCGCATCCCCTGCGAGGGCCGGAGCGCTTGATCCCTGACGCGGTGGGGGTGACATGATCGTTGGTCGAATGTCGGACCAGTTGCAGGTGAGAATGACCTTGGGTATTCGTAAAACCGCTCGTAGACTGGCGTGGGGGGGGCTGAGCAGCGTGGCGATCGCTTGCCAATCCCAGCCTGCCCATTCCCCTGATGACACCGCTAGCCTGACGGGCGAAACCGTGACCATCTTGGGGTCGCTGACTGGCAATGGGGAAGACAAATTGATGGCGGCGATCGCCCCTTTCACTGCAGCCACCGGCATTGAAGTGGTGTACGAAGGCACCGATGCCTTTTCGACGCTGATTTCAGTGCGGGTAGATTCGGGGGATGCCCCTGACATCGCGCTATTTCCCCAGCCGGGGCTGATGCTGGAGTTTGCCGAGCAAGGTGACTTGGTGCCCCAGGGGCGATCGCCCCTGGAGTCGGCCTACGATGCCTATTGGTTAGACCTGGCCAGCGTCGATGGCGACCTGTATGGCGTCTGGATGCGGGCTGATGTTAAAAGTCTGGTCTGGTACAACCCCACTGCGTTCGCGGCGGCAGGCTACACCGTGCCCACCACCTGGGCGGAACTCACGACCCTCAGTCAGCAAATGATCGCTGACGGCCACACCCCCTGGTGCCTGGGGATGGAGAGCGGTGCCGCGACGGGTTGGGTCGGCACCGACTGGCTAGAAGATATTTTGCTGCGGCAGGCGGGACCAGCGGTCTATGACGCTTGGGTCAACCACGACCTGCCGTTCAACCATCCCGACGTGGAAGCGGCGCTGGCCACCTGGGGGGCGATCGTGCGCGATCCCGAACAGGTGCGAGGGGGCGCGACGGGGGCGATTAGCATTCCCTTTGGGGACGCGCCAGCGCCGCTCTTTAGCGATCCCCCTGGGTGCTATTTGCATCGGCAGGCCAGTTTTATCAGTGACTTTTTACCCGCCGGGTTGGCACCGGGCGCAACGGTGGATGTCTTTGCGCTGCCGCCGATGGAGCCCGACCAGGGGACGCCCGTGTTGGTTGGCGGCATTGTGTATGCTCAGTTCAACGATACGCCCGCTGCCACCGCCCTGATGGCGTATCTCGCCACCGCCACCGCCCATACTCTGTGGGCGCAAGAAGGCTACATTACCCCCCATGCCGAGGTAAGTTTGGAGGCTTACCCCGATCCCTTAATTCGCAACCAGGCGGCGGTGCTCCAAGAGGCGGCGCTGATTCGGTTTGATGGCTCTGACATGATGCCCGGTGCAGTGGGTACGGGCACCTTTTGGTCGGGCATGGTGGATTATGTGGGCGGGGCCGAGGCGGTGACGGTGTTGACCGCGATCGAGGATAGTTGGCCAGAACCCGAGTGAGGCGCATTGGCACTGGTCGATGCCGGTCGTTGGCTCAATGCCGCTCATTCAGCATTGGAGAGCGGTTGGCAAATATGACCTTGGGGTAATTGGTAATTAGGGAGGATCTTCTTGGGTGGAGGCTTCGGCAGGCAGGCTGACGTGGTTGAGTTGCTGTTCGAGCTGGGCGATGGAAGGCAACTCCGGCTTGAGCGGGGCAGGCAATTCTTGGTCAGTTCGGTGGGTGGAAATGCCGATGGGCTTTTGCAAATCGCGGAGGGCATATTCCGCGATCGCTTTGTTTTTCGATCGACACAAAATCATGCCAATGGTTGGGCGATCTTCGACATGGCGTAATAAATCATCAACGGCGGAAACATAAAAATTCATTTTGCCGGAAAACTCGGGTTGAAAATCGCCCATCTTCAAATCGATGACGATGAAACAGCGCAATTTGAGATGGTAAAACAGCAGATCCACATAGAAATCTTCGCCCCCGACTTCTAAGTGATATTGACTACCGACAAACGCAAAGCCAACGCCCAATTCTATTAAAAAGTCGCGAATATGATCGACCAAGGCTTTCTGAACCTCTTTCTCCTTAGCGTCAGCCGCGATCGCTAAAAAATCAAAGGTGTAGGAATTTTTGACCAGGTCTTGCGCGAGGTCTGACTGCGGATCGGGCAACGTGCGCTCAAAATTTGTGATGGCGCTGCTTTTGTGGCGGCTGTAGAGGTCATGGTCAATTTGGGTCAGCAAAATATTGCGACTCCAGCCCTGGGCGATCGCCTGTTGCGCGTACCAGAGTCGCACTTCTGGATCCTTCACCGCTTCCATCAGCCGAACGTTGTGGCCCCAGGGTAAGTTTGCAACCACCTGTTGCAGAATTACTTCATCGGTATACGTCTCAGCGAACGCCCGCATGTAATGCAGGTTACGGGGTGAAAACCCCTTCATTTCGGGGAATTCGTGGCGCAAGTCTTGGGCGATGCGATCGATCACCTTGCTGCCCCACCCCTGCTCAGTCTGCCGTTGCAAAATCTCGCGCCCAATTTGCCAATACAGCATCACCAGTTCGCGGTTGACGGCCAGGGCCGATCGCACCCGCGCCTGCCGAATCCGGTCTTTGAGCTGGCTCAGCAGATCTTCATATTCTGGACTTTGAGAAGGCAACAGGGCAGACATGGGCGCAATCCCTCCTGGCAACCAAGCAACTGCAACAGGCCGTTGCAGCATTTGAACTCAAGGATCTATCCTCAGACGACGATGGTCATTCTGCAACAGCTTGTTGCAGGAATCGTTAGCGGCCCGACGATGGAATCCCGCCTCACCCTACCATAAAGTAGTTCAGACGCACTGTTTAGCGATCGCGCCAACTACCATGGCGTTGTTTAGCCAAGGTGAAACCAGCGGAATTCAGGGTCTAAACCTCATTCAGATTCAGCAGTGGAGTTTTGACAGTGGGCTGCTGAATCTAGATGAGGTTTAGATAACCATGATGGGATCGTTCCTAAATATCGCGCCGCCATCGAGAAGCGGGTTTATCCAAGACACGGTTTTAGTGGGCATTGCAGACAGCACAATTTTTCGCCGTACTGTGGCCCAAGGGCAAAGCGGGAATGCACTTTCCACAAGGACAACGGTTGTGTCTGAACCGGAGCGCGTGACCATCCCCATGTTGGCAGAAGTTCGAGAACCTTATCTAGAAATTCGAGAAATTGCCACCAGCAAAGTGATCTCAGTGGTGGAGTTGTTATCGCCCAAAAAGAAACGCAGCGGTGAAGGGCGACAGCAGTATTTGCAAAAGCGGCAGGCTGTCTTGAACAGCCAAACCCATCTGGTCGAGATTGATTTGCTACGGACGGGAGAGCCCATGCCGGTCGAAGGAGGACGCACTACCGATTATCAGATCATGGTCAGTCGATCGCCCGACCGACCCGTTGCCGATCGCTATCCTTTCAATCTTGAGGATCCAATCCCCTGCTTTTATTTGCCTTTACAAGTCGGTGATGAAGAACCGATTGTTGATTTAGGAAATTTGCTGCACCAAGCCTGCGAAGAAACTGCAATTGATCTCGTGATCGACTATGCCCCATCTCCAACGCCTCCCTTAAGCGAGCATCAGACCGATTGGCTTAAGCAATTGCCGTCCGCAAATTCATCGAATCGTACAAATTAAGCATCCTCTACCTGTGCCCACGCCTGGGGCATGACCTACTTGGTGCCAAACATGCGATCGCCCGCATCCCCCAGTCCCGGCAAAATGTAGCCGTGCTCGTCGAGCTTTTCATCGATTGCGGCGGTGAAGATGGGCACGTCGGGATGTTCGGAGTGGAAGTGCTCGATGCCTTCGGGGGCAGCGAGGAGGCAGACAAATTTGAGGGATTGGGGCTGGGTTTCTTTGAGGCGATAGACCGCCGCGACCGCAGAGTTGCCCGTGGCCAACATCGGATCAACCACCAGCATTTCTCGCTCATGCACATCGGTAGGAACTTTGAAGTAATACTCTACGGGGATGTGGGTGCGGGGGTCGCGGTAGAGACCGATGTGCCCCACCCGCGCCGAGGGCATCAGCTCTAACATGCCGTCGAGAATGCCCTGCCCCGCCCGCATGATGGAAATCAGCGTCACTTTTTTGCCCGCCAGCATCGGTGCTTTCATCGTGGCGAGGGGCGTTTCAATTTCCACCTTTTTTAAGGGCATGTCGCGGGTGACTTCGTAGGCCAGCAGCATACTGATTTCGCTCAAGAGCTGGCGGAATTTTGCCGTGCTGGTGTCTTTTTGCCGCATCAGGGTCAGCTTGTGCTGGATGAGGGGGTGGTCGATGAGGGTAACGGTGGGCATGGGGGGTGAGTGGGTGGAGGGTAGGTGGAGTGGGTGAGGGTAGGTGGTGTAGGTGGAATTTGCATTCCGCATTCTGCATTCAAAATACGGTGCCGTCGCTTTGGATCGTGATGGGGGGTGCGCCGCTGTCGGGACGCCGGTGTTTGGCGATGCGGCGACCGGCGGCCCAGGTGCCGCCTTCGAGGACTTTGATCAGGGGGAGTTCTTCCGAGGTTTTGTGTAGCAGGTGGCGGACGCGATCGCCGATCAGATCCAGCAGCACCACCGTCAGCGCCCGCCATTCCACCACGACGGGGGAACTGGGCAAGTGGGCATCGCGGGTGACCGCGTCATGTTGAGGCACGAGCAAGCCGAGGTCAATACACAGACCGCCGTTGCGATATTCCGCCAGGCCGGTGAGGGCGTTGAGGTTCGTGATGGTGAGGCCAGCGGACTGCAAGGGTTCCACCAGGGAGTAGGTGAGCCACTGGGAGAGCTTGTGAAAGGGCACCAGGTGAGAACCGGGGCTAGTGGTCGGCAGGGCCGGATGGGGCCAGACATCGCCGAGGTTGGTGTGGGCGATCGCCACCCGTCCGGGCCAGATATCGCTCAAGCTGGTCAATACGGTGACCAATAGATGATCTGCTTCGAGCGTGGTGCCCACGTGAGTCTGCCAGTAGTCGAGCAGGTGGCCGGGGCGGGGACAATCTGCGCCAAAGCGATGGGGTTTGGCCGCGAGGGTGTGGCCGAGTTGGTGCAGCAGGGTGAGGCGGCCGGCGAGGCCCACCAGCGGATTCTCATCGCTGACCTGAAAAACCTGCGCTAAATCTTGTTCGGTCAAGGCGATCAAGCCTGCCGCATCGACCTGATAGGGCTGCTCCGGCTGAGAGGAAAAAACGCCCTGCTGAAAGGCGTGGAGGCTCGCGATCGCCAATCCTTCCGACCTTCCCAATACCTGATCCGCCGCGCGATCGTGGTAGCGCCACTGGGCACCGGCCCCCGCATCTAACAGCACGCTGACCATGGCAAGATCTAGCCGCGATCGCGCCGCTTCCTGCACCGACAAATGGGCCAGCGCTTGATCGAGCTGGGCGAGTCGCGGGGTGCCCCCGGCATCAAAATGTCGCCACCGACTGTGAAAAGGCACGTCAAAATCGGGGTAGAGCTGCTGGGTCGTTTCGACCACGTACTGGGCGACGGTATCCAGTTGACTCAGGTCACAGGCGAAATGCGCCAATTGGCCCGCTGTGCCCAGGTCAAAGAGTTGCTGGCAGCGATCGCGAATGGCCTGGGGTTGGCGCAGGTAGGCGATCGCGACCGTTTCTTCCAGCGTCATCATGCGTCCTCGTACTGCCGACCAATGGTTTTCTCCAGCACCGTTGCATCGGGGACGGTGTCTTCGGTATAGTAGCCTGCCGCTTTTTTGGCGTTGATTTCTACCTGGGCATCCGCCGGAATCAACTCATCGGGAATGGTGATACGCTCGACAATTTCAATGCCGGACTGGGTCACGGCATCATATTTGAGGTTGCTCATCGAGACGAACTGATCAATGCGGGTGATGCCCAGCCAGTGCATCACGTCGGGCATCAACTCTTGGAAGCGCATGTCGGGCACCCCGGCGACACATTCCGTACGGGTGAAGTAGGTGTCGGCGCGATCGCCCCCCTGCTGCCGTTTGCGGGCGTTGTAAACCAAGAACTTAGTCACTTCTCCCAGGGCGCGCCCTTCTTTACGGGCATAGATGATGACGCCAGCACCCCCCGATTGTGCGGTTTTGATGGCGACCTCAATGCCGTGCACCAGATAGGGCCGACAGGTGCAAATGTCAGAGCCAAACACGTCAGAACCGTTACATTCGTCGTGAATGCGGACGGCTAAGGGGCGAGCCGGATCAGCGATCGCCTCTACTTCCCCCAAAATGTAAACGGTATGGCCGCCAATCGGGGGCAAAAACACCTCCAGATCAGGGCGCGTCACTAACTCGGGAAACATGCCCCCCGTCTGCTCAAACAAGGTACGCCGCAGCTCACTTTCCTCGACGCCGAAGCGGTGCGCCACCCCCGGCAAGTGCCACACCGGCTCAATCGCAGCTTTTGTCACCACCAGCTCACCCCCCGGTTTCAAAATCTTGCCGTCCACCGGCAAGCGACCTTTAGCAACCGCTTCCTGCAGTTCTGGCAGGTTGATGTGGGCCTTGGTGATGGCGATCGAGGGGCGAATGTCATAGCCCTCGGTGCGCAAATCGGCGAACCAATGGTTGTCCAACGCGCCAAAGGGGTCGAGGGACACAATTTGGTGAGGGTCGGCCCAACTGGGGTGCGGGCCAATCGAAACGGTGGGGGAGGTGTCGGTCAAGTCAGCGCGATGATCGGCCTCTAAATGACCACTGGCGATCGCCAACGCCCGATATACGGCATAGCCACCCGAGTGGGTGCCGATCGCATTGCGGTGAGCCAAATTGCCAAGGGTGGCAATGACGGGGCCACGCTCATCGGGGTCCGCTTTGCCCCAGTGAATCGGGGGTGGCTGACTGCCAAAGTGAGCCGGGTGAGACGTGAGCACAATGTGCTTGCGGCGAGGCGACTGAGCTGATGTCATCGTAGAGCCCCTATTGACTAAACCTTGAACCTATCCTGTCAGGGTAGCCCAGACTGTAGTGCAGACTGCAGTGTTTCTCCCGGAAGGGTGAGTGCCGTTCAAAAGAGCCGCTACCCCCGACCGCCTTGATCGAGATCACACCGCTATGCCGACCGCTCTCACGGGCGCACCAGTCGCTGGGTCACTGATGTACCCAGGATTTGTCACTTGTCGGACCTAGTAATATCACGCAGAAACTTCCCGTAAAATCACGGAAAAATTCCATCCCATCGTGAAGACTTAAAGAAGAAACAGATGAGACCTGAGTAATTCCTATGAGCGTCATGACGGCATCTGCCCCCCCCATCGATATCGCCACCGATTACCGCAGCCTCAGCATCGTGTACTGGCAAAAGCTAGTGCGCGAAGGCGTCCCCAGACGGGAAGCACAAATATTGGCCAAAGCGATCGTGAAGTTTGAGCTATTCGCCCAACGCCCCTCCCATGAACACAAACAGCTCATTTCTCGTTTCAGCGCTTTGTTGTGCCGGGCGCAACTCTGGCGCAGCGATCTGTTGCTCTAAGGGCTGTCGCCATTGAGCCGCTAAATCCTTTTACTCCATGACTTTACCTGAAAATGGAGTATTTGGTAGGTTGGGTAGAACGCAGTGAAACCCAACAGAGAAAAGGGTTTTGGGGTTATTGCCTACTCCCTTCGGGAAGGCTGCACCAACGGCAAGGCTGAGCCAACATGGCCTCGACCCAACCGACAAATTTGAGCTTGACAGACCACTAGACTCGGTCAGCCTCAAGCTGCATGCCCCCAAACTCACCTAACCGCCCTAAGTAGCTGAGCGGGTTCGACTGTAGGGCGGGTAAAGCCCTCTGGGTATGGCTACGCTAAAGCGATCGCGTAACCCATGCGGATGTTGGGTTTCGTTCCTTAACCGCAACCTACGGGGTCTTACGTTTAATCGCAACTGCCTGTTTATGAGGTGATTAGCAACAATCAATCGAGTCGGTAGAGGCACTAGACCACCAAGGGTTTTTGTGACTCCGACAACGGCTCGATCGCTGGCCCCAATATTTGTAGTTGCTCACGGGCAAAGCGGCAATCCACCAAGTTGGCATTGGTGAACACTGCGCCAGTCAGATCTGTCGTTCTAAAGTCAATGCCACAGAGGTTGGCCCCGGTCAAATCGGCGTAGCATAGCTGAGCGCAGTTGAGGTTGGCGTTGCTGAGATTGGCATCGCGCAAGTCGGCCAGGCGCAGATCAGCCCCGGCCAAGTTGCTGCAGTGCATATCACTACTGACGAGCTGACACCGAATCAAAGTGGCCCTCGCAAAGGAGGCTTGACGCAGTTGGGCATGACTGAGATTGGCTCGCCAGAGCATCGCCCGAGAAAAATCAACTTCCCATAGAGAACTGTGGCTCAAGTTGCTGCCGGTCAAGTCAGCGCCCTGTAGCACGGCCTGGTTGAGCTGCAATCCAGGCATCCAGGCTTCGCGAAAGTCGACGCCGCTAAAGTCGCGTCTGCCGACCGAGTAACTTTTAAGGAGTTGCACAATTTGCATACATTCAAGGACTTGTTAAGGCAAGTTAATCAACTGTTAAGTGGAACGAAAACTAGTCCAGCCAGAGCGCTCCACGAATTGTTAACTAATGTAACGATTAATGCGGAGAGATGCAATACGCTTGACTTTGTATCAGTAAGTTTTTCCAGATTTTTTCTAATTTTCTGAAGGATGAAGGCGGTCGTTTGGATATGCCGGTAGGCGCTGAGTGGTTGAGCGCCGCGATCGCCAACCTTCCTCGATTCCGCAAAGGACGTTGCAGCAAAATCCCTACCCGTAGCAGTAGGGATAGTACGACGGGTAGCATCGGTGAATTCACTAAGATCGGTTAGTCGAATCTTTAAAGGAACTTCATCATGGCGTCGCCTGCAAGCCAACAACGGCTAACGCTGTCCTACTTGCTTTGGGTGGGAGGATTTTTTGGGTTTTCGGGACTGCACCGACTCTACAACGGCAAAATTACCAGTGGATTGATCTGGTTTTTTACCCTGGGCTTATTTGGCATCGGGCAATTTGTCGACGTCTTTTTAGTCCCTGGAATGACCGAAGAGCATGAACTCAAACGGTTGCGATCGGTCTATGGCAACGACATTTATGATTTGCTCAATCAGCCCATCACCACCGCTCAGACCCAGCGTGCGCTCACCCGTGAACAGAAAATGGTGAAGCTGGTGCGAGCCGCCAAACAGCAAGGGGGCCAATTGTCTGTCACCCAAGCGGTGTTGGAAACTAGTTTGAGCTTTGACGAGGTGGAAACGTTGCTCAGCGACATGGCGAAGTCAGGCTATGTAGCGATCGATAATCACCCAACATCAGGGGTGGTGATTTATCGCTTTGATGAAATCGCCGTTTAAGCCAAGCTGCGATCGCTGAGTCCACTATGATCACTGCGGCGACTCTTGAGGTTGACGAGGGATCGTATCCTGAACACAGGATTCACCGATCGCCCTGTGCCCGATCCATGAAAATTTTGTTGGTCGATGACGAAGCCGAATTAGCGGAGCCGCTGAGTCGCGTGCTCACCCGCGAAGGCTATGAAGTGGATATCGCCTTTACCGGTCAAGCCGGGGCACAACTGGCGATCAGTGGCAGCTACGACCTGCTGATTCTCGACTGGATGTTGCCGCAATACAGCGGTCTGGAGATTTGCCAGCAGGTGCGATCGCAGGGGGATGCGACCCCGGTGCTGTTTTTGACGGCCAAAGATACCTTGGACGATCGCGTCGCGGGGCTGGATGCGGGGGCCGATGACTACCTGGTCAAACCCTTCGAATTGCGGGAGTTACTCGCCCGTGTGCGGGCCTTGCTGCGGCGACCCCCCACCTTGGAAACGACGGCGCGATCGCCGAAATTGCAGTACGAAGATCTGGAACTTGATGAAGCGAATCAGTTGGCTTGTCGACAGGGCCAGACCATTGAACTATCGGAAAAAGAAACCCAATTGCTGGGTTATTTTTTGCGCCACCCGGAGCAGGTGTTGACTCGCGACCAAATCCATCTGGCGGTCTGGGCCGATACTGAGCAACCGGCTAGCAACGTGCTGGCGGCCCAGATGCGGTTGCTCCGCCGTAAAATTGAGCCCCGAGGGACGATCCCCCTGATTCACACGGTGTATGGCAAAGGCTACCGGCTCGGGCGATGAGCCGCTTGCCGCTATACTCAATAATCTAAGGACGGAGTAACCCGTCTGAGCGACGGCGCGATGCTAAGTTGCTGGCGCGCGATCGCGCCACCCAGCGTTTCAGCAGGCCAACTCGCCAATGTCCGTCTGCCAAACGCTGTCAGTCTCCCTCAGAGGGCAGATGTTGTTGAGTTGGTATGGTTCGTTATGGCTGCTGAAACCCCGACGGTCGAATTTTTTGACGGCATTCCCGAAGCGATCAGCGATGTGCGCTTGCGGCGCGATAAGACGACGGGCACCCGCTCGGTGTTGCTGCTGTTTGAACGGATGGAAGCGATCGAGCAATTCAAAAGCTTCCGCAGTCGCTTTTCTAAAGCCCTGAAACTGACCGATAGCGAGGGGGTCATCACCATTGAACCCACCGGCGTGAAGTTCATTTTTGGTGGGCCTGAGGGGGATGACCTCAGACAGGTGGAATGTACCCTCATGATCGATCGCGAAGATTATTGGGAGCGCTTTATGCGGTTTATGCACCGCTACGCTGAGGCCAACGGCATGGCTTATGGCGAACCCGGTGACCAGTGATCGCCCCGCTGGTCCCACGGCCCTCCCAGCCGCATCAGCCTCCACGGTTCCGGTGGTCAGTCTTGTCCCCCCGATGAGCGATCGCGCTGTCAGAATTCCCTGATACGCTGAAAGTTATCCCTGCCACACCAGGTTATGAGCAGCGCTCAACGCCCCGATTTGGTAGGTTGAAGACAGTCAGCAAAGGAGTCGGGGTTACATGAAAGTCGCCATTACCGGGGGCACCGGATTTGTTGGAAGCCACCTAGTCAAAAAGCTCCAGGAGGCCGGTCATGAGGTCTTAGTGCTGACCCGTGATGTGGCCAAAGCTCGCCGCGTCTTTCCCGTATCCGCCTTTCCTAAGGTGACTCCGGTGGCCTACACACCCCAGCAATCGGGGGATTGGCAAGCCGCCATTGCCGGTTGCGATGGCGTCGTCAATCTCGCCGGAGCCCCCATCTCTGAACGATGGACGACGACGCACAAACAAGCCATGATGAACAGCCGCAAAGTCGGCACCGCCAAGCTGGTAGAAGCGATCGCCCAGGCTGAGCCAAAACCTCAAGTATTGGTGAGCGCTTCCGCAATTGGCTACTACGGCACCAGCGAAACCGCGATCTTTGATGAAAGCAGTGCCCCCGTTGACGATGACTTTCTCTCGCAAGTGTGTCGGGAGTGGGAAGCCGCCGCGCTGAAAGTCAAAGAAATTGCCGGGGTGCGCCTGGTGATTCCGCGCATCGGCATTGTGCTGGGCGACGGCGGTGCCCTCGAACGCATGCTGACCCCCTTTCGCTTGTTTGCCGGAGGGCCTATCGGCAGCGGCAAGCAGTGGTTTTCCTGGATTCACCGAGACGACCTGGTCGCCGTGCTCATGCGGGCGCTGACCGACGACTCCATGAGCGGCGTTTATAACGCTACCGCGCCGCATCCGGTACGGATGGGCCAAGCGTGTGAAGCCCTCGGCCACGCCCTCAATCGGCCCTCCTGGTTGCCGGTGCCCGACTTTGTGATTGAAGCTTTGCTCGGCGATGGGGCCATCGTGGTCCTGGAAGGCCAACAAGTTGTGCCCAAGCATTTGCAAGCCGAAGGCTTTGACTATCAGTACCCCACTGTAGGGCAGGCAATGAAAGCCGTGGTTGACGCCCTTTAGCTCTGAGGCTTCCAGCCAATCTCCCAGCCTTTAACTGACGAAATCGCCGATTAATTCATGGGCGTTGTTGACTGGCATCCTCTACCCGGACTGGATTTGGGGAGGGACTAGGGCATGGCAGCAGGCGATACATGGCATCAAACCCCTCATCCCAATCGGGCGGCGCACCGTCAAGTTGCCGCGCCATGGTGTGAATCACCGCTGGGGGCACCTGCCGCGATCGCTGCTGGTTTCGCGCCAGACAGGTCGCCAGCGGCACATCGACCCAAACTGCCAACAGCCGAGTAAAGCCAGCCGCCTGCGCCTGCTGAATGACTTGTCGGCGACTGCGTCTTTGGGCATTGGTCGCGTCATAAATGGCCCCTCGGAGCTGCCCTGCCTGCGTCTTTTGCGCGGCCTGCCGCAAGCGGTCTCGGACTGCTGCCCAAACCTGGAACCAGGGGCCTTGCGTCGCCTCATCGCCAAACAATTCGCGGCGAATGTGATCGGTGGCAATGAGGGCGATCGGCGCATTCATCTGCTGAAAATTCCTGGCCCAGGTCGATTTGCCACTGCCGGGCAAGCCGATGAGGAGCCAGAGGGGAATGTCAGGTGAGGTCGGCATGGGTGGTGGAATTCAGGATCGCGGTGAGGGGGCACGAGGGCAGCAGTGTCGCCTCATTGCCGGGAGTATATTGCGGACAGCATGAGCCAAAACGCTGTAGACAAGTTATCGTTGAGGGCAGCAATGCGTCACTTGAGGAGTTTGGGACATGCTTAATCGCGTTTGGCCCAGCAGAGTGGGTTCACTTTTTCTGGCGACCGCTGTGGTCACTGTAGCCACGCCCCCGCGATCGCTTCAAGCCCAAACCACTAGCAACCCACCGCCCCTACAGCAACTCGTGCATAGCTTTGATATTCGTGAACCAGGGGCAACCGCTTACGCCCTTTGGAATGCGGGGCAGACCGATCTCCACGAAGTTTGGTTTCGCATTATCTCTGGTGAGGCGGACTATCAACAGCGCCTACGAGTCTACAAAGAACAAGCGCCACCGAGATCGCCGGATATGTTGCCGCCGATTTCCACGCTGGTTTACGAAGTGGAAAACAACAATCCCACCCAGTGGTATTTTCTCGGCACCGAAAGCGGTTTCTTCACCTACTACTTTGAGGGCGACAACCGCTTGACCGCCCCCCTCGATTTTGAGAATGCCCATGCCGTCCGGGTGCAAAAATCGATCTACAACAACGGCGATCGCTACGAAATCAGCTTTGAAGACATTACCGAGCTAGATGACTACGACGATTTAGAAATTGAAGTTGTTTTGATTCGCCGTTGACGACTCGCGCCACGCTTTGGAATACTCGCCTGGGCTGACTGGAGAATTTTCATTCTGGCCAGTCACAACGACTGCCATGAACCTCACGACGTTCACTGAAGCCGCATCGATGTTTCTCTCAGTCTCCGTAGGGGGTTGCTAAAGCGGATGACCTGGCGTTAGTCTAGCTCTCCGAAAACGTCGGCGAGTTCTTGAAAGACATCAGCAAGATCTTCCAGCGGTCCCAGAACATCGTTGATGCGATTGTAGGTTTCCAAGAGGCGATCGCCCCGCACTACGATCTCCGGGGTCGGATACATCTGCATGACTTCTAACAGGGTAATTTCATTGTCAGGGGAGGCGGCCCCGATGAGCGCCGCTCGGAGCGCCTGCTGCCCCGCCTGACCAGAGGCCGGATGAATAGTGTCGCTGACGCGATCGAGCATCCACTCGCCGGGTAGCGAATTGAGTACCATATCCAGCACCACAGGATTCACAGACACCGGATCGTTCAAGGTCGAGCGTACCCTTTCGGGGTCTTGGCCGGCCAGGTCAAACAAGCGCTCCAATTGACGAGAGGATTCGCCCGTTTCGGCAAACTCCTCCAGCTCCGCGATGGGAATATTCATTGAAACGGGACCGTAGGTGAGCACCACGGTTTCGGCCGCGATCGCGCCCCCCAGATGGCCCAATAGCCCAGCGGCCAAACCGACGCCCCACCCCACTAATCGACTGCCTTTCAAATTCACTGCTTGCCTCCTGGCGATCGCCGACCGCCGATAAACGCGATGCCTATGCCTACGACTACAATAGCGCCCCCGACAAGGGCCGCTACCCACCCAAGAGTAGACGTTGAAGGGGGGGCCGGTGTTTCCGCTGCTGGGGCGATCGCCGTTGCCTCCGGGGGGGCAGCCCTGTCCGGATCAGTTGCCGCCGCATCGTTGGGGGCGGCGGTTGTCGGGGCAGCGGCAGCGGACTCGGCAGGGGGCGCACTCGCCGCGCGACTCGCCACCGTCACCGCAAACCGCAGCTCAAAGGGGGAGAATTGGGCTGCCGCCTGGGGACTGCCGGACAGCACCAATTCATAGCTGCCGACCTCGGGAAAGGTCACCGTTGCGCCCGGAATCGCGTTAAAGCCCTCTGCCGAAACGGCGGTCAGCGACGGTTGAGCGATCGCGGTTTCCTGGTTGTCGTATAGCGTCAGGCGACAGTCACAAGCCGTCAGAGGAATCACCGTTCCCCCCGCCTGGGTCAGCGCGAACCATAACTCCGTCGGGGCTCCTGCCTGGGCAATATCGTTGGGTTCGATGTGCAACGTCGCGCCGACATCTTCGGCAATTTGCACCTCATGGGCAGCAGCGTTGACAGGGGAGAGGCCAGCCAGCAAACCTGCCAGCCACAGCAAACGGTAGCGCATAGGATCAAGTGAGTCAGGACGTCGGTCAGGCAATCAAAGGTTTCGGCATCTGGACATCTATCTGGGCATCTGTAGGGGCGCACAGCGGTGCGATCAAGCCACAGGATTGAGTTTTGTCGCTAGCGGCCCGCTTCAGTGACAGCGAGAAGTCGGTTGCCGTCCGGTGGCCTCTGGGGTGGTCCGAGCGGGCGTGTACCACCGTTGGAGATGGAGCCATCGCCAGGGGAGGGGCGATCGCACGGCGAGCACCAGCAGCAACCCGCCCGCCAGTAGCAACGCCTGCACCAGCGGTCGTCCAGAGACTTGCAAACTGCCCAGATAACTGGACCCCGCCACGATCGCGTGCAGTCCCCCCAGCAACATCGCCGGAATGCTCAGGAGATGCAGCGATCGCCAGGATGGGCCTAACCGCCGTTGGGCCAGATCCGTACTGGTGAATGCCAGGGGCACCAGCAGCCCCAGGGCGATCGCCCCAGCCCCCATGCCCCATTGGTGTTGTGGCAGCATAAACCGCACCGCCGCCGGATTCCAGTTCCAGCTATGCTCCAGCATGTGCACCGTGTGAGCCACCGCCAAGACAAAACCACCCACCCCCAACAGCCGCCGAAACCGCAGCGGATAGCTCCAGAGTTGGCTGATGGGGCGAGCGACCAGCGCCAGCGCCAGACACAGCAGCGCCAGATGTCCCGCATAGTCCACCATCAGGTCGCCCGTCCGCAGCAGCGTCAAAATCCCAATGAGCAGGGTAATCCAGCCCCCCAGTTGGAATAGCTGACTGGTGCGATCGCGGCTCAGCCAGGCGCTATAGGTGCCCAACCCTACCATCATGGGCAGGGTGCCCAGGCCAAAGGCTCCCATCGTGGCGGCCCCCGCCAATAGCGAACTCGTTTCTGCCGCTTTGATTTGCGCCGTATAGAGAAAGCCGCAGGGCACTAACCCCCAGGCCAGTCCTAGTAAAATCGGCGTCCACCAGCGGCGCGACTGGGCCGTGTCGCTCATGACCCGTTGCAGGCGATCGTGCAGCGCCCCTTGCAGCGGATGCAGAAACGGCAACTGGGGCAACAGGCCAGGAGCCACCTGACGCAACCCGATGCCAATCAACAACGTGCCCGTCAGCAGCGCCATGACCCGCCGCAACAGGCTGCCCACCCCCGCCATCTGCCCCCCCGCGACGAGCACCGATCCCAAGCCGCCGATCGCCGCACCGACCAGCACATAACTTGCCAACCGGCCACCGTTGAGGCGGAGATGAAACCAAAACTGCTGCTGACGCGATGGTGTGGTCGCTTCACCGTGGGACCGGGTCGCCAGGGAAAAGGCGATCGCGATGGGGCCACACATACCGACGCAGTGACCAAAACTGCCCAAAAATCCCAGGGCGGCGACGAGTCCCAGTTCCAATAAAATAGCTCTACCCCTCCAGCGTCAAAAACTGCTCCAGGGCATCCGCCACTTTGGGGGGCCAGCGGCGAACGGTGCGCACCCAGTCGATGTCCTTGTAGCGGCTATCCAGTCCGGTGACCGCCACCCACTGACTTTCCGCTTCCCCACGCTGGTTTTCGGCCCACAGACCAGCGGTCAGCGCCGCCCGCGCATCCGGAAAATTGGGATACTTGCGCACCACGCTTCGCAGCACTTGCAACGCTTCGTCGGGGCGATCGACCTGATACAACGCCATGCCGTAGTTCACGCGGGCGAGCGCAAAGTTGGGGTCGACATCCGCCGCCTGCTTGTAGTCAGCGATCGCCGCTGCCCACTCCCCCTGCCCCGCTTCGGCGTTGCCCCGATTATTTAGCGCCCCGGCTTCATCCGGAGCGATCGCCAACACCTGATCGTAATCCGCGATCGCGGCATCCCATTGCTGTTGCATCTCGTAGGCCGCCCCCCGATTCAAATAGGGTTCCACTTCTTGGGGGGCCAGGGCGATCGCTTGCGTGTAGTCAGCGATGGCATCGTCCAGGTGATACTGACTCGCCCGCACCATGCCGCGATTGCTCCAGATCGCCGCCTCATCGGGCAGATAGTCTAAGAGCTGTGTCCAGTATGTTTCCGCCGCCTCGTAGTCACCCTCGCCACTGGTGATAAACGCTTTTTCGCGCAACGTTGCGATCGCCTGAATCTCCGCTTGGCTGTAGTCCGTTGCCGCCGGAGCCGCGATCGCGGGCTGCACCAGCCCCCAACCCAGACACACACCCAGACACAGACTCCAAATCCATCTCATCACAGCCTTGGAAATCACAACAGACACCATCAGGAGAACCCCTATAGCCTATCGATTCCTGGAACTAAACGGAAACCCAAATTCCTCTTAGGGGAGAATTAGGGGGTGGAGTGGGAAGTGGGTGGGTGGCTGGGTGGCTAGGGTAGGTGGAGTTTTGGGCGGCGGGTTTCGGGAATAGTGAGTTGGGCTAGTATCTACGCCCTATCCCTTCACACCCTGCCACCCTCACACCCTACTAGCGCCCTTGCAGTATCATCGGTGAGTGAAGACGCTAAATGTGGGCGATCGCGTGACTGATTATCAACCTTCTCTGTTATCGACTCAGGATCTCAAAGCCGCTGAAGTGTCGTGGGCTTACAATCGGTCAGCCGCTGCGGCAACGGCCCTGACTGCGAGCGAACTGGCCGCTTGGAAGCAACGGGTTCACAATTTTCAACAAACGGTCAAAACCGGGGCAGCGACAACTCAGGGCACGCTGTTTGAGATGGCGATCGCCTCGCCCGCCGATGGCCTCGATCCCTTTACGCTGCCCCAACGCAATGCCGAATTTTGGCGCGAGCAGTTCACCGAGGCGGGTAATGCGGCGCTGTATTTTGTGGTGGATCACGAAGCGAATCTACTGCTCTATGTGGGCGAAACCGTTAAAGCCAACCAGCGCTGGAAGGGCACCCACGACTGCAAACGCTACATTTTGAACTATGTCTCTGCCCATCGGGCGGTCAATGTGCCCGTGCAGGTCAACATTGGGTTTTGGCCCTACGCCCCAGCAGACCGCAAAGCCCGTCAGGCGCTAGAGTCAGAGCTGATTCGCAAATGGCGATCGCCTTTTAACAAAGAAAATTGGCGCAGGTGGGCTACCCCCTTTATCGGCAGCGCTGAACCCTAGTACTCGACGGCTTAAGTCCCGATACCGCTTGGAAGTCCCTCTCCCAAGGTTGGGAGAGGGATTTAGGGTGAGGGCCAAGGGTATGCAAATTTACGCCGCACTGCACTAGTCGCAAACCGCACGGTGCTTGGCGTGAATGTTACGCATATGCTTTTTGACTGTATTAAGGGTAATGCAAAGCTGTTCAGCAACTTGGCCATAACTTTTGCCTTCCTGATGCAGTAAATAGACCTCTTGCTCCCGTGAGGTCAGTCCCCAGTCTTTGATTTCCGCACATAGTAAATCTTGCACAATTTGCTGTGAGTTCTCAATCAACATAAGGATGCAAGGTTGCTCGCACTGCGTAAGATTGACCCAGCGCGCCCGCACCTGCAAAGAGTGACCTTGTTTGGTAAAAATAGTGCAGTCGATTTTCCAGCTTTGGTGAGGAAAATGCGATCGCGCTTGCTTGAGCGTTTGACAGATCAAAACCAGCTCTCGACTCATTACAGGTGCTTTTTCTAAAGCTTTGGCAGGGGACAAAAGTTGGGGCATCAGAGCCTGTAAATTGTCGCTGGCATACAAAATATTGCCTTTATCGGTCAGGAGCAAACAGTTATCCAGTCGGCTTTCTAGCTCAGCGATCGCCCGCTGAGAGGCGAACTCTGTGAGACCTTCTCGGGATGGCTGGAATCCGCTCTGCACACCAGTTGGGGGGCTTGCAGTGCTACTTCGGGGAACAGTCAGTGGCAGATTCATAACCTCAAGATTCCATAGTTTGAATGTCCAAAATCGCCCCATTTTATCGATGCTATGAGGGCTTAATTAGGGGGCGAAGACTAATGGAGATCTTCCGGTTTATGGAGCAGTATTCCCGAGTTTTATCAAGGTAATGCTGGTGTTTTTTGTGCATTAAATTGTCAGCATTTCAGCAGGTCATGGTTCTCTAAACCGGACTAGAAACCCCGAGCGATCGCACCCTTGACTGTTGAAAACTGGAATTGAGCTTGCGTAAAGCAGCCAACGGCCTCAGCTTGGCCCAGGGCTCGCAGTCCCCAAGCGAACGAGCGATTTTGCCCCGAGGCGGAAGCTACCACTGCAGCGTGGGTTCAGGATCAGGACATTTGGGCAGCAGCTTGCAGATGAACGCCAAAACGCAAATCTGATTCGCCGCTGTCAAGCGCTCGATCACGGTTTGGGTATCTGGCTTAGACGGTTTTGTGGGGCGGGGAGCGATCGCCGTGACTGGCAGCTGGGGTCTGACAATGGACGCATTTTGCAGGCGCGACAACGTCTTCGACAACTGCACCGCATCACTGGGTTGCCGGAGTGGCTGAGGCGGCACCGCTTTTACCACTGGCGTTGGCTGCTGGGCGATCGGCTGACTCTTAAACACCGTGGGACTCGTTTGCAGCTTCAACTGGCTCCCAACCAACGACTGCTTGAGTGGTTGCCGTTGCGGCGCTGTTTGCACTTTGGGCGAAGAGGCGGCCTGTAATGTCACCGCTTTGTGGTTGATGGCCTGCATCGAGAGCTGCGGTTGCACCTGGGGCTTCATGAGCGGATGGGTTTTGAGAGAAATTTGCTGCGGTTGTAACTTCACCAGCGGTTGCACCTGGATGGCTTGGATCGCCGTCGAAAACTCCAGGGTGGTCGCGGGCCGAGCGCTAGCACCGGGTTTTGACTGCTGCTCCGGCTGGGTGACTTGGCGTTCAATTTCAATATTTCTTACAAACACGACCGCCGTCACATAAGCAGGCATGGTTCCTGCTGGCGGCGCTTGGCCATCCGAGAGTGGCTTTTGCGCACTGCGAAAACGCCAAAAATTGGCCTCAAACACATCGGTATCGAGCCAGGGTCGCACGATTTTAGCCGAACTAAATTCAAACTTGATGGCCTGAATATCCGTATCGGTCGATCGCACTCCTAGTCGTTTTTTCAAGGCTTCGGGCGCTTCGGCAACGAATTTGGGAATTTCCGCCGCTGTTAGCGTGAAGGTTTGCCAAGCGCCATCGGCGATCGCATTAATCGGCGAAAAGCCACTGGGGAAGTACTGCACATGGTCGGTGCCGGTGGTCTGATCGATGTCGGGGTTAAACTCCGATCGCCATGCTTGCCAGGTCATACTGGGAAATTTTGCCCCCAACCGCTGGCGAATGCTTTGAGCTTGCTCGACTTCATGCTTAAAGCCGTCGTTCACCCAGGCCGTTTCCAAGTCTTGGATGGCCTGCCGTAGTTGCGGTGCTTCGACCGTTTGCCAATGCGCCTGCAAATCCGGGTCGGTCGCGGTCTCGCCGGTCAGTTGGGCGGCGGCATAGCGCTCATGCAGCACAAACCACTGATCTTTATATTGCTGATAAAGTTGGTACGCGCGGGTGTCTTCCCCGGTGGCGGTGCGTAAAACCCGTGATGCTGCTTGATATTGTTCCTCTTCGCGATCGCTCCGCGACGACCAGGCGACCTCGGTCGATGGGCCATTCAGCACATCGTCATAGATGTCCCAAACGTATCCGTTGCCGGTGGGTTGCCACGCCTCGCCATCGGGCAGCGAGTTTACCAACAGCGAAAATTGTTGCAGATTCTGATAGTTTTGCGCGGCGTCTTGGCCATCTTCCTCCGAGAGAAAATCGAGCTGTGATCGATCAAAAATTTGAGGCGTGATGGGGAAACTCAAAAAAGTCTGCTCATTGCCAAAGACTCGCTTCGCTTTCGTCATCAGCGCCAGGGCGACGGCTTTGTCCATGATGTTTTCCTCATAAATTGTCAACAATGGTTAAAAAAATGGGGGTGGGCGATCGCGCTCTTCCCCCCAGCGCCAGGAGTCAAGAGCGGATTGGGCGCGATCGCCCTCCTGTCGTCACAAGCAAGGGCGGGGCATTCGGCAACTGACCTACCGGCTCCCGCGCTCTCAGGGTTGGGCCTAAGAGAGCGGGCTAGCCGAACGACTACCCGTGCTTAGATCCAGTTCTTGATCTCAGGTAAGGGATCGGGCGACTTGGGCAGCACATGGCACTTAAAGCCAATAATTTGCATACCCGGTACCCGCATCGTCTTACCGTCATACTCATAGCCATGCTCGTGAGTCGACTCACCAGAACTGCTCGCCCGCGTGTGGGAACCGCCCAGGTTAAACGGCCCCAAAGACATGACCCCGCCCCCTTTGGCCTGAGAGCTTTTGGCCTGTGAGACGTAATCCGAGAAGCCTTTGCTTTCGCCCAGATGCAGTTCTAGATCCTTAATCACCAACATTGAGGTGGGATAAGCCGGAATCATGCCCTTCGGTGGCGTGCCGCCGTCGCTAATCATCTCAGACTTCGCTTCGGGGTTGTTTTGATCCATGCGGATGCACTTACTCGTCATATAGGCCGTGCTCAACCAGGGACGGCTGACAAATACTTGGGCAATCTTGAACGACAGCCGGAAGCGGCTCATGTCAAAGGACACATGGGACTCATAGTTACGGCTAGAGTTGCTGCTGCTGCCCCCGCCAGCGGCATTGAAAAAGCCCAGGCTAAAGCCGCCGCCCGCTTTGGTCGAGGCATATTTGGAGTTGGCACTCGCGTTGCGATAGCGGCGATAGTCAGTTGAGCGGAAACCATACTCCGTCCAGCCTGCGGACTGGGTAAAGTTGCCCGGCACCAACGACGTAAAGTAGAAATCGCTACCCGACGCAATCCCCGTTAATTGGGCTTTTTCTAAGTCATCGCGATACTGCTCTTTGAGCAGCGCCATGTCACGCCGCATCACCTGATTGATAAAGGCGGCGATCGCCTCATAATCGTTTTTGTAGCCATTGGAAACCCAGTCCGCCATCGCCGCTCTGACCCGGTTCCGCAGAATGTTGGCATTCAGCGACCAGTAGTGCACATCTTCAGGACTGGAGGCCGCCAACGCCTTGATCCGACGGGCATTATATTCCAGCACAGCCGCTTCGTAAGCGGCCATTTTCTCGTGGTAGATTTTCACGAGGGCGCTGTCTTCGGTCACTTCTTTGTCCACAAAAGTGGCGGTTTCGAGGTCCAGTTCCTTTTCGATTTTGGTGGTTTTGAGCAGCTTGCGAAACCGCTCGATTTTTTGCTTGGTGTCCTCCGGTAGATCTGAATGCATCACCTGAGTCATGCGCAAAATGTATTCGTAGCGATCGGACAATGACCCCTCATTGTTCATCACGCTCATCTGGGCAAATTGGTTATTGGTGCCAGCAACATCGGGCACAAAATCCACCATGCGAGCAAAGCTTTCTGCCTGGGTATATAGACGACCCGTATCGGCAGCCCGCAGTTGATCAATGAGTTCCGGTGTTAATTCCGGAGGGTTTTCACCCGACATGATTTCCTGAATCGCTTCCTTCGTCACCGTCCCCGTTAAGCCTTGCGACAAAAAGTCGAAATCTTCAGCTTGTATGGGAATGCCGACAGAGCACCAGCTAAAGAAATTATCTTCCGACTTAGGTGCCGTTTCATCGCCATTGGTCAAGATATCGTAGATCCCCGCGACGATAGAATTCGCGAGCGCACTGGGCTTTTCAAAAGACATAACAAACTCCTAATGAAATCGTGTGGTTTGAGTCGAGAAAACGTGAGTGAATTGAGGACGTTAGAACTTGCCAACCCAATAGAGAATTTCGTATTTCCAGGTCGACCAGCCCAGCCCATCCTCTTCAAAATCCCATTTATGCAGGGTCCAACCATCCGGTAGTTGCCCCACCGAAAACGGCTTGAGCAAGGTGCCCAACTGATCATCTTTGTCCAACCGCACAACGGTTTCAGCCGCATCCAAGGTGAGGGAGCCAACTGTCGCTACTCGCGGATTAGGCACTGCCGCCAACGCCTTATCGATGGTATTTTTAGCCAGCTTGTAATCGTCAGCGTCTTTCGCCACATCAGAATCGAGGGCGATCATTTCAATTTGGAACAAGCCATTTTTAGGCAGTTGGCGATCAAACACATAGCCGCCACCGGGACCAAATTTTAGTGATTTGCCGTCATTAATACCGATTGGGCGAGTGACAAATCCTTCAGAGGTGGAGTTATCTGAAGTCTTCACTGCGCCAATGACGTAAACTTCATCTTCTCCGGTATTATCTTCAGTGTCGTGGCAGCGCACTTCGTCTAAATAAACGACAACTCTAGGCATTTTGATTCTCCTTCATGAACGAACTCAATGCCCTTGAGAAGTCAAATTACTTCTGGCTGGACAGTTGAGCGATGTCAATAAGATTTGAAATCTCATGTGACTGCATCATGGCAACTTCATTCAGAAGATAAAACACTCTATTCGGGTAATCTTCAATTGCGCCACCCAAAAGTGGCCGATCATCCTTCAAAGCCAGGAACCTAGTAAATTAGCGCTAATGACTCGTGATTTTTTCAGGGTTTACGACAATTCATCTCCTACAGTTCTGAGAAACTGATTCCCGAAAAAACACCAACAATTCAGGCAGGTCTTTTTTTTCTATCAGGTACTCTTTTTGACGGCTTTAAGGGCATCACTTATCCCCAAGAATCCCGACATTTTCAATTTGCAAGCAGTCTGTGAGCTTGTTAGGGATCCCAATAACTGTGATGAAGCCATCGCTGTCGAGCGATCGCAATTTCCGGATACTTTAAAGAATCGCAACATCTGTTTTAGACCGCCATTGCCTGACTCCGTGTTTGCGGCTAGTGCGGTTAGTTACGCTACCCAAAAGCGTGCCGATACCGAATGCTGTAACCAAATTCACAGCGGTACCCGATCAGGAGTAGAACCCGCACATTCCCAGCTTTGAATTGGGCTCATCACGAAGGTCTTTGCGTTCTCAGTAACCCCACCTGAGGCGACAGGATGAATTTTTTGGCCGGAGCTTGGCGGATGATGAGTGCTGCTAAGGGGGGCTCTGGGTAAGCCGAGATGATCTCCGTGGGAGAATGCAAAACCTCCCAACTAATTAGCTTGGGCGACCAAAAACTGTCAGCATCAGCGGGGACGCAAGGGCACGACCCGCTGCCGAAAGCTTTCAAAATCAATCACTTTGGAGCAGCGGGCAGTTTCCCAAACCTCATCGGCAAAGTTCATCAGTGAGGGTAGGGTAGTCAGCTTAAGTTGCCCCACATGGCGATTGGCTTTAGCGGCCACCTGCACCACTTGGGGTTCTTGATTGGCCTGGGGTTGCACCCAATTCACGGCTCCGTCTTCAATGATCAAGTGCTTGTCATGTAGCAGGCGATCGCACCCAGCCCCTTCTAAAAAGGCCAAAATCTTACGAATCATCTGCAACGACACCTGCCGCCGTAAATGGCGAATCGCCCGCAGTTCCAAAATTTGTTTCCAAGTGTAGTAGACTTGCCTAACGTCTTCGCCTGTCCCAGCGATCGGCACTACGATGCCGGTACGGGCCAGATAGGCCAGCCGAGCCGAACTAGTACGGGTTAAAATCACGGTCTCGCGGCGGGTAAAGTGCTGCATCCGTAAACCTCACTGCAACGAAACAGCCGGGCGAAAAACCACAGGGACGTCTGTCAAACTTTCGTTCACTGTACGCTAGGCATCCCTGAATCTCCTAGATACAAATGCTCTATAGCGCTAGATATAGCCCATCCAGAACTCTCAAACGCTACCAGTAGCGGTCATTAAGGGGATTGCTAAGAAATTTGGCAGCTCTTAAATGGTGATTTACTCTGGTGCCCTGGCATTGCTGAAATCACACCCAGTCAGGAGCGCAACTCCATCTTCGGCATCCCGCACTACTATGCCCAGGGGATTGCTGATAATGCAGGGGCCAATGGGTTGCGATCGCCCCCCCTTGCCACCAAACGCGATGGCCACGTTTGGCCACAGCTCTGATGTCGATGCTTTACCAGGGATTCCCGACGAGGGTAAAAGCTGACCAATAGTAAGGATGTTGAGTATCCGCAAAATCACGCCCCGCAAAGGCGGCGGGTAAGGGTTCACGGCCCCCACTCCAGATCAGCGTGTCATTTTGGATGGTGACTTCACCGCGCAGCATCGCCAGTTGGGCTTGTCGGAGGGCTTCAGCTTTGTAGGTGACCTGCCCTAAGTGGGTGTACAGTTCAGCCATCAGACCAGCGGTTTCCAGATCGCTGACTTGCCAGAGGGCCGCGATCGCACTTTTCGCCCCCGATTTGATCGCCAGCCCGGCAAATCCCAGTTCTGCTTCCCCATCGCCCAGCACGGTGCGGCAAGCACTCAGCACCAGCAACTCTACGGTGGGATCACTGAGCTGTAGTTGCGGCAGTTCATCCAGGCCGATGCGCCGATCCCAAAACTGGATGTAGGAATTGCTGAGGGCACCGCTGGTAAATTGCCCATGGGTTGCCAAGTGCAAAATCGGATAGGCGTTTTCCGAGCGCTCTGCTACCAAAATGCTGGGGGTAAAGGTTTCGTTGAGGTGTACGGTTCCCGCCCACAGGTCATTGATGGTGGCGATTTCCAGGGGCACGGCGGGGAGCGGCGGCTGATCGCTGAATTCCGAAGCGCCCATAGCCAGCACCTCAGCATTGCGGATATTGCCAATGCGGGTGTCGGTCAGCGACAGGCTAGGCATCAAGCCCACGCTGTAGTTTTCGATGATGAATTGATCGCCATCATGCAGCGCCGCAATGGGGAGCGATCGCAACCCTGCATCCAACACAAACGAGACATGGCCAATATCTTCGGCGGCGAGCGTTTCCTCCAGGGGAGCCATTAGCCAGCCGTACAGCGCCTGGGCCGGAATCAGATAATTATCCAACCGGCGGCGGGTGCGATCGGTCAGTTCCACTTGCAGTTGTTGCACCGCCGCAAGGACTTCACTCCGGGTGGCCCCCGTGTTGATGCGCCGGGGTTGATTGTCCGCCGTGACTAAAACCAATTGCAGGACAGCTTCGTTAGCGATCGCCCCCGTCGGCTGTTGGCCTTCCGCCTGAGCGACAATCTGCTGTCCCAACTCATCACCGACGGTCAGTTCTTTGGTGGCGACAGTCGCAGGGGCATCAGTCTCGTCATCCAGGGTGGCGACTGCGGGAGCCGCAGCGGGGGGCACGAACCTGGCATACACCAGCGCGGGCGTCACGCCGGTAATGGCGCGAGCGCGATCGAGGGCATCAATATCCTCAAAAGCAGCGGCCTCCACCCCCAAATGCGCTTCAAATTGCTGCACAAAGGCCACTTCGACACTCTCGCCCGCAGTCGCCGAACCAGACGCCTCCGTCTGGGATGCCGGAGGCGTTTGCGGATTGCAATCGCCTGCCACACACTCCCCTACCGCGTCTGCCGAACTACCACTGCTGCTGTCGCCGCTACTGCTGTCATCACTACTGTTGCCACTACCACTACTGCTGCCACCGCTGCCATCTTGAAATTCAAACGCCCCAATATCACGCGCTATCCCCGACACCGCCAAACCCCGCTGGTCAAGTCCAGAGCCGCTCCCCGCATCGATCGCCGGACTCCCCGCCAACAGTGCCAGGGTGGGTGTCGAACCGCCATTATTCCCCAATGAGGTAGATACGATCTGGGTAATGGGCACGCTGGGCACAATATCGCTAGCCGCTGGCGTAAACCCTAAAATCCCCGCATTCCCACTCTGTCCAAACAGGCTATTGCTAGTGCTAATCGTCCCCGCATTGACATTGAAAACGTTATTTCCTGACCCTGAAGCGGCCTGATTACCGCTAATCAGACTACTGATGATGGTGAGTTGACTGGCCTCAATGTCATTCAAAACCCCGCCGCCCCTCCCCGCTGAAGTTGTGTTGCCGACGAGGGTGCTATTAGCAATGGTCATGATGCTTTCATTGGAGACCCCACCGCCGGTCTCAATCGCAAAATTGTCAAAAATCGTGCTGTTATTGATGGTGACGGTGCCGCCGTCGTTGCCATTGTTAACCCCACCCCCGTCATCATCAGCCGCATTGCCAAAAATCGTGCTGTTATTGATGGTCACCGTGCCGCCGTTATTACTGATGCCGCCGCCATCCGCGCCCGCTCGATTGCCACTAATGATGGAGTTGTTGATCACCAGAACGCCTTCGTTGGCTCCAGTAGATGTTGGCAACCGGACATTGGCAATGCCGCCCCCTGAGCGAGTCGCCTGATTATCTCGAATCACACTGTTGTCGATGATCAAGTTACCGAAATTGAGGATGCCGCTGCCGAGTTCGCTAGCCGGCGGAGTCGTGTTGCCATTGGCAATGGTTAAGCCGCTAATACGGTTTGGTGGTGTGGTGCCATCACTCCCGCTGGAGACGGACACCACCGGATACTCATTGGCTCCGCTCAGGATCGTGCTATTGGCACCAACCCCCTGCAAGTTAAAGCCGGGAAACAGGGAAAGGGTACTGCCCTCCTGATAGGTGCCCGCCCCCAGGTTGATGGTAACCCCGCCAGTGACCGCACCGACGGTATTGAGGGCATTGGTGATGGTGGGGTTGGTGACTTCAGCCAGTCCTTCCTGATTGAGATTGAGCACCAGGTTGCCGCCTGAGATATTGATTGGCGCAAAGCCGGTAAAGTCTGGGCTCAGTTGGATGTAGCGGGATGCTGTCAGGGTCAAGGTGGCGTTATTGGTCGCGGTGGCGTTGATGTTGCTGTCTAAAAAAATATCGCCATCCCCTGGCAACACGCCATTCGCATCGGCAGTGGCCCCTTCAATGGTGGAAGCGACAAAGTTCGTCCCGGCAGCCAGCGCATTTTGAATGGTCAGGGCTAACCCCTCATCAATGGTGATGTTGCTGGGGTCTAACAGCCAGGTGCCCGCCGTGCCCGCTGGGGCGGCCGCGATCGCCATCCCCCCATCCACCACAATGGACTGGCGACCCGACGTTTCGATGAAGCCCCCATCGCCGCCGTTGGGTCCCCCTTGGGCACTGATAAAGCCCTGAAACCGAGTGTCGCCGTCAGCCCAGAGAATCACCCGTCCCCCATCCCCCTGGTCGCGGGCATCCGCCAGAATCGTGCTGTCGGCATCCATGTGCAGCGTTTGGGCGGGGGGGAGCGATCCCTGTCCTTGATAGTCGCCG
>Ga0081535_100115_pt1 | contig 74997 bp, 74 predicted proteins | sample HotLakmasection3_FD_71020 | JGI IMG/M metagenome (GOLD analysis project Ga0081535, IMG submission 71020) | Hypersaline microbial mat communities from Hot Lake, Washington, USA - Section #3 (SPADES assembly) (version 2) | ecosystem: Environmental > Aquatic > Non-marine Saline and Alkaline >... | reverse complement strand
CAACCGCCTCAAGCAGTACCGCCGCATCGCCACGCGCTACGAAAAGCGAGCCGCCAACTACCTCACCATGGTCAAAATTGGCATGATCCGCCTGTTGCTGTAGGCTTTGCAGACACGCCCTAGCCCGGCATTCCGATGCCGGTCAAGCTGGTCGAACGGGGCGGCCGGATGGTGGCCGACCGGCCGCGGCACGCCGCCGATGTCGAGGCCGCGCTGGGCGAAGCGACCAACCCCGACTGGCAACCGGTCGCATTGGACGGCAGCAGCGGCCGGCCGGCGGCGCCATTCGGCGCGGCGGGCTTCCGCCGCGACGAGCGGGGCGAGTGGACTCTGGAGGAGAAGGACGGCGGGGGCCGCCAGGTTCGGCTGCGCGGCACGCTCGCCGATTTCAATGACGAGATCGTGCCGGCCAAGCGGGTGACGCTGGTCGAGGGCTCGACCGCGGCTTCGGCGGCGCCAACGTCGCGGTCGCCGCCTGCGGTGCCTTCATCATCCCGCAGGTCTTCGGCGAGCCGATCCGCGGCGCAACGCCGGAGTATGCCCGGTACGGGTTCGCCGCGTTCGATCTGATCCGCCAGGTGCTGAACTGGTGGTCCTGTCCGGGGCCGAAGGTGCAACCCGGCAAGACGGCCGCAATTGCGCGCGGTACGGTGCGCCCTGCCGGGGGGCGAGAGGACATCCGTCTGCGGCACCTACCGCGCAAACACGCGGCCCATGTCGCGAAAGCTCTTGAATTCCAGGGCATTGCCGCTCGGGTCGCGGACGAACAGGGTAGCCTGCTCGCCGGGCTGACCGGCGAAGCGGACGTGCGGCTCGATCAGGAAGGGGACGCCGGCGGTCCGCAGCCGGCCGGCCAGGGTTTCCCAGTCCGGCCAGTCCAGGATCGCGCCGAAGTGGCGGGCCGGCACGGCGTCGCCGTCCACCTCGTTGACCGGCACCGCCGGCTCGGCGTCCGGCGCCACCAGATGGGCGGTGATCTGGTGGCCGTAGAAGTCGAAATCGATCCAGCGCTCGGACTCGCGCCCGACGCCGCAGCCCAAAATCCCGGCATAGAACGCCCGCGCCTCGGCCAGGTCGGTGACCGGAAACGCCAGATGAAAGGCCGGCCGTTCGTTGGTCATTCCGGGTCTCCCGGCACGCCGCTCTCCGGCTCTGGCCTGTGCGCCCCTCCGGTCAGCGCCCGGTGGCGCAGCAGGTGGTCGGCCAGCACGCATGCCGTCATCGCCTCGCCCACCGGCACCGCACGGATGCCGACGCAGGGGTCGTGACGCCCCCGGGTCACGATGTCGGTCTCCGCACCGGAAATATCCACGGTGCGCCGCGGCGTCAGGATCGAGCTGGTCGGCTTGACCGCGAAACGAACCACCACGTCCTGTCCGGTCGAGATGCCGCCCAGGACGCCGCCGGCGCGGTTCGACAGGAATACCGGCGCACCGTCCGGGCCGCGCCGCATTTCGTCGGCATTCTGCTCTCCGGTCAGCGCCGCGGCGGCGAACCCGGCACCGATCTCCACCCCCTTGACCGCGTTGATCGTCATCATCCCGCGCGCCAGATCGCCGTCCAGGCGGTCGTAGACCGGCTCGCCGAGCCCCGCCGGCACGCCGGAGGCCACCACCTCGACCACCGCGCCGACGCTGGACCCGCCCTTGCGCACCTCGTCCAGGTGATCCGCCCACCGCGCTGCGGCGTCGGCGTCGGGGCAGAAGAAGGGATTGCGGTCGACCTCCTCCCAGTCCCACCGGCCGCGGTCGATGCCGTGGGGCCCGAGCTGGATCAGCGCGCCGCGGATCGTCACGGCGGTGCCGAGCACTTGGCGCGCCACCGCCCCGGCGGCGACGCGGCAGGCGGTCTCCCGCGCCGAAGCGCGGCCGCCGCCGCGAGGGTCGCGGATGCCGTACTTGCGCCAGTAGGTAAAATCGGCGTGGCCGGGGCGGAACTTTTCCGCAATATCGCCGTAGTCCTTGGACCGCTGGTCCCGGTTCTCGATGATCAGCGAGATCGGCGCGCCGGTGGTCAGCCCCTCGAACACGCCGGACAGGATGCGCACCTCGTCGGGCTCGCGCCGCTGCGTCGTGAACCGCGACTGGCCCGGCCGGCGGCGGTCCAGGTGGCACTGGATGTCCGCCTCGGCCAGGGGCAGGCGCGGCGGCACGCCGTCGACGACCGCACCGATCGCGGGCCCGTGGCTTTCCCCCCAGGTGGTGAAGCGGAACAGCGTGCCAAAGCTGCTGCCGGCCATGCTCCCCGCCCTACCGCCCGCCCTTCGGCGAGACGATATTCTGGAGCATGGCCGCCGTTGCCTCGATATTGTCGACGGCGAGCATGCCCACCGTATGATAGCCGGAGTCGACGTGGTGCACCTCGCCGGTCACGCCGGCCGACAGGTCGCTCAGCAGATACAGGGCTGCGCTGCCGACCTGATCGGTGGAAACATTCCGCTTCAGGGGCGCGTTCAGTTCATTCCAGCGGAGGATGTGGCGGAAGTCGCCGATCGCGCTGGCGGCGAGGGTCTTGATCGGCCCGGCGGACAGGGCATTGACGCGGATGCCGCGGCCGCCGAGATCAGTGGCGAGATAGCGCACGCTGGCTTCGAGTGCCGCCTTGGCCACGCCCATCACGTTGTAGTGGGGCATGACGCGCTCGCTGCCGTAGTAGGTCAGGGTCAGCAGGCTGCCCTCGCCCTCCATCAAAGGGACGGCGCGTTGCGCAGCCGCGGTGAAGCTGTAGCAGGAGATGTCCAACGTCCGAAGAAAGTTCTCGCGGGACGTGCTAAGGTAGGGGCCGTCCAGCTCTCTCTTTTCGGAAAAGGCGATGGCGTGAACGAGGAAATCAAGCCGGCCCCATTCGCGGGCGACCGCGTCGAAGGCGGCGTCGATGCTGGCGTCGTCGGCCGCGTCGCAGGGCACCACCAGGCCGGCGCCGACTGACTCCGCCAGGGGCCGGACGCGCTTGGCCAGCGGCTCGGCCTGATAGGTGAAGGCCAGTTCTGCACCCTGCGCGGCCGTGGCCTGGGCGATGCCCCAGGCGATCGAGCGCTCGTTGGCGACGCCCATGATGAGGCCGCGCTTGCCGGCCAGAAGAGGGGTTGAAACAGCCATGCGACTCCCTGCGGAAGAGGCGAGATACCGGCAAAAGACGGGTGATCCTACACGAACGGCGACTCCGGTCAACGCGCCCGGATCCGCCGGTGCCGCGGTGCGGCCGCGGCGGCGCGCGCGATGAGGCGGCTGCGGGCCCGGACGGCGGCGGCGCTGCGGGCGATCCGCCCGCTGGTGCACCTGCCGCCCTGGGCCGTGGCGTCGGCGCGCGAGACGCGCGTCGGCATTGCCGAACTGGGCAGCTTCGTCAAGCTGGCCTTCCTGCGCTTCTGGGACGACAACTGCTTCCAGGCGGCGGCGGCGCTGACCTACACGGCGCTGCTGGCGCTGGTGCCGCTGATGACGCTGAGCGTCGGCATCCTGTCCGCCTTCCCGGCCTTCACCGAGGCGCAGGAAAGCCTGCAGACCATGATTTTCAACACGCTGGTGCCGCAGGTTGGAGAGGCGGTGCTGGAACATGTCGAGGCGTTCAGCGAACGCGCCGGCAGCCTGACCGCAGTCGGCATCGTCGGCCTGATGATCACCGCGGTGCTGCTGCTGGCGACGATCGAGGGCGCCTTCAATGCCATCTGGCGGGTGCGCGAGATGCGCCCGCTGCTGACCCGGTTCCTGTCCTACTGGGCGGTGCTGACGGTCTCGCCGGTGCTGGTCGCCGCCAGCATCTCGGCGACCGGCCAGGTCCTGGCCGGCACGCAGCTGGAGGACGAGTCCTGGCTGTGGCAGCAGTCGGTCGGGTTCATGCCGCTGCTGTTCGAGTTCATCGGCCTGTCGATCCTGTACCGGATCATCCCGAACCGGCCGATCCGCACGCGCGACGCCATGGCCGGCGGCGCGGTCGCCGCCGTCCTGTTCGAGGTGTCCAAGGCCGGCTATGCCTACTATCTGGCCAACTTCCCGTTGTACGAGACGGTCTACGGCGCCTTGGCGGTGTTCCCGACCTTCCTGCTGTGGCTGTACCTGGGCTGGTCGGTGGTGCTGCTGGGCGCGGTGGTGGCGGCGACGCTGCCGGACTGGCGCACCGGCAAGCAGATCGGCGGCGGCGGGCCCGGCGAGATGCTGCCGGTGCAGCGCATGATCCTGGCGTTCGGCGTGCTGCGCGAGCTGGCCGCGGCGTGCCGGCTGGGCGTGCCGATCAGCCGGCGCACGCTGCTGCACCGGGTGCCGGTCAGCGGACCGATGCTGGACGACACGCTGGACCGGCTGCGCAACGCGCGCTTCGTCGCGCGCACCGACGACGACCGCTGGCTGCTGTCGCGGGACCTGTCGGTGACCACGCTGTACGACCTGTCGCTGGCCGTGGGCATCGGCATCCGCGGGCATCCGGAGCACTTCGCCGGCTCGATCCGCGGCCTGGAGGGCGACTGGCAGCACCGGGTCACCGAGCGCCTGGAGAAGGTCGACATGTCGGCGCAGGAAATTCTGGGCGAGACCCTGTCCACCCTGCTGCTGGAGCCAAGCGAGGGCAGCGTGACGACCCTGAAGGTGGACCAGCGGCGGAGGACCGAGGGATGATCATCGAGCAGGCAATCAGAGCAGGCGACCTGCCCGAGCACTTGCGCGCCGGCGTCGATCCCGAGGCCGCGGTGCTGGTGACCGTGCGCCCGCTCACCGCCAACGGCTTCACGAAGGCGTTCGAAGCGGGCGTGCTGCAGGCCGAGCGGGACGTTGAAGGCGAGCCGTTCCGGCCTGCCGCGGACGTTTTTGAAGAGCTGAAGCTCATCGCTGCCGAAAAAGAGTCACCAGCCAGCGATCAACAGTGACGAACCACCCGTACCTGGTCCGAACACGCACCGGGCCGGGCAATATCTTGTGTCTTGGCAGATGAGCCTTCGCCAGACGCTTGTCATGGATCCCTAAAAGCTTTTCGAATTGTCTTTGAATGCCTCGACAAAACGCTTGAACGACCTGTCCATTTGCCCGACTCGTTCGATGTCCATTTGGTAAACAATATCCTCGGCGAACTCTATTCCGCCCAGGCTTGGCATGACCCCGGCGCTCATGATGGCCTCGATCAGCCTTTGCTTGTATCTGTCGCGGCTGCATTTCTGATCGGGCGCGTCACACCCCTTGCCGAGTACGGCTTTGAACGCGGCGGCATCGAGCAACAACCAGCGCTCGACATGCGGATCGGGGATGGCCAGCGTGACTGGCATTCGGGCCGTGGTCTCCTGAAAGTCTTTCGCTCGTTCGTTCAGTCCTTTGCAGTTCGCGTCCGTGCCAACGATGATCATGTCGGGATACGGGCCGCCCTGCCGTTCGAGGTCGCGCAGGAATTCCTTGAACTCCCGTACGACCGCGCCATGACCACGCCGGGCATTATGCCAAATCAGTCGCACGGTCATGTTGCCACTGTCGGCCAGCCGCTGCACCAGGGCACCGATCACCTTTTGATGCGCGAAATCCTCCACGAATATCGCGATTTCACGCATCGAAGTCCCCCCTCAGAGTGCGTTCCGAGACGGGAAGCCTTTCTTCATCTTCGTCAAGGGCACAACGGATGCCATCCGTACGGCCCAGCGGACCCCACGTCGCGAAAGGATCGATGCGGGTTTCACGCTCGATCCGCCGCACGACCAACAAGAACTTGTCCGGCAACAGATCGGGAAGGATTGGGGAATGGGTCGTCACGATATATTGCGTTCTTCCAAAAAGGGCTCGCGTCTTCAACATGTCGGCAATCAACTGAATCCTGCGCGGGTGGACGCCGTTTTCCGGTTCTTCCAGGCCGGCAAGCGCAGGCGCTTCCTGCGCTCCCGTCAGCGCCAGGAGTCCGAGCATTCGGAGCGTCCCTTCGGAAACGACACGGGCCGGGATCGCCACGCCGCTCTCCCGGAATCGAAGTTCGACCTCGCCGAGGTCGCTCACGTCGACCTCGATGCCGTCGATATTGGGCATCAAGGTGTGCAGTGCCTTTTCAATTGCCCAGAACTGTTTCGGTTCGAGTGCCTTGAGCGTGTTGAGAAAGGCGGCAAGCTCCTCACCCATCATCCCGATGTGCCGCACTTCCTTCACGGGATTGGAGACCCGCATGCGTTCGCGAGGTTCAAAATAAAAAAACAGCCAGCTTTCCAGCTCGCGGCGAACCGCCACCAGATGCGGGTAATGCGGGGGATAATGCGGCATGGAAAGAATGCTGTGATCCAAATACCGATCGTAATAGGTGGGATGTGCCTGCCCTTCAAGCCTTAAATGGATTTTTTCATCCTGCCGCTCGATGAATGGCCGGCGTTTTCCCGTCGGCTCGCCCTGAGCATTCAATGCAGCCAGGTATTCGTCGGTAACCCGCAGAATGCCCGACCTCGGCAACATCTCGACCTCGATGCGGTAGCGCAGGTCGCGTTCCCGCACCTGGGCAAGAGTCTTGACGGTCTCGTCGGATCGGCTCTCGCCACTCGGGCGTCGCATCTCGCGGATTTGCCGGTTAACGGCCTCAACGACGGCATCCGAGAGGCGGAGGTCGGCTTCAATCGAGAAGGTCAAGCGATGGCGTTCCACCAGACCCTTCAAGCCTCGCTCGCCGATACTAAAGGACTCCAGTGGCTTTCCCCTGTACGGCGGATCGAAAGCCTCGGTCAGCGTCTTACTTGTTCCGAGCTTCGACAGGAGCTGCAGGGCATCCAGGAAATTGCTCTTGCCCGCGGCGTTCGGACCAATCAGGACGGTCAGAGAGTCAAGTTCCACCTTGACGTCGTGAAGGGACTTGTAACCCTTGATGTGAACGCGCCTCAGCATTGGTAACTCCCGACACACTGGATTCATAGTCCTGATGACATGAATCGATAGGCCGCTATTCGATAAGCATTTGATATGCTTTTCCGGAAGGTGTCATTGCAAACGACATCCGGAAACCGGCGTGAGGAAGTCGGCGCCCAAGAATGGTGATTCTTAAAGGCCGATCAACTCCAGCCATTCCTTTTCTTTCAAAGTGTTCACGCCCAGCTCCCTGGCCTTGGCGGCTTTGCTGCCGGCGTCGGCGCCGACCACCACGTAGTCGGTCTTTTTCGACACCGAGCCGGCCACCTTGGCGCCCAGGGCCTCGGCGCGGGCCTTGGCTTCGGGGCGGGTCATGGTGTCGAGCGTGCCGGTGAACACCACGGTCTTGCCGGCCAGCGGGCTGGCCTCCGCCGCGGCCGGGCCGGCGTAGTCCTCCACCGTCACGTATTGCAGCAGGTCGTCGAGGGCGGCGACGTTGTGCGGCTCCTCGAAGAAGCGGATCAGGTCCTCGGCCACCGCCGGGCCGATCTGGTCGATGTTGACCAGGTCGGCATGGGCGTCGCCGGAGCGGTCGCGCGCCGCCTCCATCGCCTGCCGCCACGCCGCCAGCGAGTGATAGTGCCGGGCGAGCAGCCGCGCCGTCGCCTGGCCGACCTGGCGGATGCCGAGCGCGTAGATGAACCGGTCCAGCGGCATCACCCGGCGCCGGTCGATCGCCGCGAACAGGTTGCGGGCGGAGGTCTCGCCCCAGTTCTTGCGGTTGGCCAGCGGGCGCAGGCTGCGCGGGCCGACGGTCTCCGGCAGGCGGAAGATGTCCGCGGGCGTGCGCACCTCGCCCTCGTCGAAGAAATAGCGGACCTGCTTGTCGCCCAGCCCCTCGATGTCGAAGGCGTCGCGGCTGACGAAGTGGCGCAGCCGCTCGACCGCCTGGGCCGGGCAGACCAGGCCGCCGGTGCAGCGCCGGATCGCCTCGCCCTCCGGGCGCACCGCGGCGCTGCCGCATTCCGGGCATTCGGTGGGGAACACGAACGGCTGCGTGCCCGGCGGCCGGCGCTCCCTGACTGCGCCGACGACCTGCGGGATCACGTCGCCGGCGCGCTGAACGATCACCGTGTCGCCGACGCGGACGTCCTTGCGGGCCAGCTCGTCCTCGTTGTGCAGGGTGGCGCGGGCGACCACCACGCCGCCGACCCCGATCGGCTCGAGCACGGCAACCGGCGTGAGCGCGCCGGTGCGCCCGACCTGAATGATGATGTCATTCAGACGGGTCAGTGCCTGCTCGGCCGGGAACTTGTGGGCGATCGCCCAGCGCGGCGCGCGGCTGACATAGCCCAGGCGTTCCTGCCAGTCGATCCGGTCCACCTTGTAGACGACGCCGTCGATCTCGAAGTCCAGGTCGGCGCGCCGGCCCTGGATGTCGCCGTAGTAGGCGAGCAGGTCCTCGATGCTGCCGCACAGCCGTGCCGGCTCGTTCAGGGCAAAGCCCCAGGCGCCGAGGCGGGCGCGCGCCGCGTTCTGGGTCGCGGCCAGCGGCTCCGTCACCTGTCCCCAGGAATAGCCGAAGAAGCGCAGCGGCCGCGCGGCGGTGACCATGGGGTCGAGCTGGCGCAACGAGCCGGCGGCGGCGTTGCGCGGGTTGGCGAACAGCGCCTCGCCGGCCTCCGCGCGGCGGCGGTTCAGGGCGGCGAAGTCGGCGCGGGTCATGTACACCTCGCCGCGCACCTCGACCACGGCGGGGGCGCCGGCCGGCAGCGCCTGGGGCACGTCGGCGATGGTGCGGACGTTGGCGGTGACGTCCTCGCCCTCGCTGCCGTCCCCGCGGGTGGCGGCCAGCATCAGCCGCCCGCCCTCGTAGCGCAGGCTGCACGACAGGCCGTCCACCTTCGGCTCGGCCAGGAAGTCGCAACGCTCGCCCTCGGGCAGGCCCAGGAACCGGTAGATGCGCCGGGCGAACTCGCGCACCTCGCCCTCGCTCGCCGCGTTGGCCAGCGACAGCATCGGCACCGCGTGCACCACCTTCCCGAACGCCGCGGCCGGGGCGGCGCCGACCCGCTGGGTCGGGCTGTCGGGCGTGCGCAGGGTCTCGAACCGGTGCTCGAGCGCCTCCAGCCGGCGGAACAGCCGGTCGTATTCGGCGTCGGAGATCTCCGGCGCGTTCTTTTCATGGTAGAGCACGTCGTGGTGCCGGATCTCGGCGGCCAGCCGGCGGTGCTCCTCCGCCGCCTGCTCCGGCGCCAGGTCCTCGACGGCGATCTCGCTGAGGTCGGCGGCGGCGGTCATGGGCGTGCGGGAGGTTACGAAGTGGTGCGCGGGCGGTCGGATCGCCATCATGGCGGGATGACAGGCGGCAGGATGTCCATCCGCGGTCGCCAGCGTCAAGGGTGCCGTGAAATGACGGCGCAGGGCCGTCACGGTGCCGCGGTACGGCTATCGGGCCGGCATGGCGGCACCTCGGCTCCGCGATGCCGGCTGACCGGCCGGACCTGATCCGTCCTCACTCGAGCTCCGCCGTCGCCGTCATCGCCGTTTTGCCGTCCGGCCCGTGGGCTTCCAAAGCAACCGCGCCGTCGCCGGGAACGCCGCTCACCCGGAACGGCGCCAGGTCGAACAGCGGGGCGCGGGCGCGGAAGCTGAAGGATCGCACCGGCCGGCCGGCGTGGCGGCGGACCAGGTCCATCAGCAGCACCGCGGTCAGCGGCCCGTGCACGACCAGCCCCGGATAGCCTTCCTCGGTCATGGCGTAGGGCCGGTCGTAGTGGATGCGGTGGGCGTTGAACGTCAGCGCCGAGAACCGGAACAGCAGCACCGGGTCGGGCGTCACGGTGCGCGACCAGGCGCCGGCGGGCAGCTCCGGGGGCGGCGCCGGGGCCGGGGCGGCGACCGGGGCGCCGGGCTCGCGGTAGACGATGTCCTGCTCCTCGCTCAGGCACAGCCGGCCGTCCTGGCGGAACTCGTAGCCGACGGTGACGAACACCAGCGCGCCGGTAGCGCCCCGCTTCTCGCTGACGTTGAGCACGGTGCCGGTGCGCGTAGCCTCCCGCCCCACGACGAGCGGCGCGTGCACGGTCAACCGTCCGCCGGCGAACATGCGCCGCGGCAGCGCCACCGGCGGCAGGAAGCCGCCGCGCTGCGGGTGCCCGTCGGGGCCCAGTCGCGACTGCGGCACGCGCGGCAGGAAGTGGAACCACTGCCACAGCGGCGGCAGGGGGTCGCCGGGGCCGATCCGGGTGTCGCCGTCGTCCAGCATGGCCAGCACGGCCTCCGCCGTGACCGGCGCGATCGTCTCCGCGCGGTCCTCGGTCGAGCCGATCCAGTCGGCATAGGGGGTATGCGCCTCGCTCATGGCTCGGGTCCCTTGCGGGGGGCGCCGGGCAGCAGATGCCCCGCGCCCCGATCGATGATCGTCGGTCGATCGGTGCGGGTCAGTCGTCAATGGGGCCGCCGACGACCCCGGCGTCGCGCAGGCGGCCGATCTCGCCGTCGCTCATGCCGAGCAGGCCGCCGAGAATCTCGTCCGTGTGCTCGCCGCGCAGCGGAGCGCGCACCGGCGTCTGCCGCGGCGAGCCGCTGAAGTCGAGCGGCGAGCCGGGCACCAGGTAGGACCCGATGCCGGGCTGCTCGATCTCGTGGAACATGGGGTTCTCGGGCGAGCAGCGCGGGTCCTCGGTCAGCATCTGCTGGAAGGTCTGGTACGGCCCCCAGCACACCCCGGTGCCGGCGAAGGTCTCCTTGATCTCGTCCAGGGTGCGCGCCTCCACCCAAGGCTGCAGCACGGCGGTGATCGCGTCGCGCGCCTTGAAGCGGTCGCCCTCCTTCTTCAGGTCGACACCCAGCAGCGGCTCGATCAGGGCGAACCGCTCGGCCAGCCCGGTGGCCCGGCCCAGCTCGGTCCACATCCGCTCGGTGATGGCGACGATGTAGACCAGCCGGTGGTCCCTGGTCTGGAAGTCGCGGCCATAGGCGCCGTACAGGTAGTTGCCGAAGGCGTGCCGGTCCTCGTGCATCACCTCGGCCTCGGCGATGTAGCCCAGGTTGCCGACCATGGCCATGGCCACGTCCGACAGGGTCAGCCTGACGAACTGGCCCTCGCCGGTCAGCCGGCGGTGGCGCTCGGCGGTGACGATCCCCAGCGCCGCAGTCACGCCGGTGACCAGGTCCCAGGCCGGCAGGGCGTGGTTGATCGGGTTGATCGCCACGTCGCCGTGGGCCGGGCCGGTGGCGAACGGTATGCCGACCGCGCAGTTGACGGTGTAGTCCACCGCAGAGCTGCCGTCCGGGCTGCCCAGCAGGTTGAGCATGATCAGGTCCGGGCGGCGCTGCTTCAGCGTCTCGTAGGACAGCCAGCCGCTGACCGGGAAATTGGTCAGATAGATGCCGTTGCCGGGCCCCGGGGCGGTGATCAGGGCGGTGACGATCTCCCGCCCTTCCGGCGTGCGGGTGTCCACCGCCAGCGAGCGCTTGCCCTTGTTCAGCCCGACCCAGTACAGGCTCCTGCCCTCCCTGGTCAGCGGCCAGCGCCGCGCGTCCAGTCCGCCCCCGATCGGATCGAAGCGGATCACCTCGGCGCCGAGTTGCGCCAGAGACATACCTGCCAACGGCGCAGCGACGAACGCGGAGCCTTCGACAACGCGCAGCCCTTCCAGCATGCGATTCATGCATTCCCCCCAGGAGTCGTTGAGGCTGGCTATCCAGCCATTATTGACGGTACCGTGCCCTACGCGCGCAAGAAAAGGCAACGGCTAACATTCAGGTTCGATCTCTACAAAACGCGCGGGACTGTAAAAAGAACGAACGGCTTCCGTTTTGGGGGAAACGCACCATGACAGACGACGCAGACGCCGGCGGCGCCCCGAGCGCCGCGACCGACAACGATGACCAGCCCCGGCTGCCTCTGGAAGGGATCCGGGTGGTCGATGTCGGGACCTTCATTGCCGGCCCCTATGCCGCCACGATCATGGGCGAGTTCGGGGCCGAAGTCCTCAAGGTCGAGCACCCGGTGGCGGGCGACCCGTTCCGCCGCTTCGGCACCCAGACCAACCGGCCGGACTCGACGCTCGCCTGGCTCAGCGAGGCGCGCAACAAGAAGTCGGTGACCATCGACCTGCGCGTGCCCAAGGGGGCGGAGCTGTTCCGCAAGCTGGTCGCCAAGTCCGACGTGCTGGTCGAGAACTTCCGCCCCGGCCGGCTGGAGAGCTGGGGGCTCGGCTGGGACGTGCTCAGCGCCGACAACCCGCAGCTGGTCATGCTGCGGGTCACCGGCTACGGCCAGACCGGCCCGTACCGCGACCGGCCGGGCTTCGCGCACATCGCCCACGCCTTCGGCGGCCTGTCCTATCTGGCCGGCTTCCCCGGCCAGACCCCGGTGGTGCCCGGCTCCACGCCGCTGGGCGACTACATGTCCGGCCTGTACGGCGCGATCGGGGTCATGCTGGCGCTCAGGCACCGCAAGACGACCGGCCGCGGCCAGGTGATCGACATCGGCATCTACGAGGCGGTGTTCCGCCAGCTCGACGAGATCGCCGCCGCCTACGGCCTGTTCGGCAAGGTGCGCGAGCGCGAGGGCTCCGGCACCGTGATCGCCTGCCCGCACGGCCACTTCCGGACCAAGGACGACAAGTGGGTGGCGATCGCCTGCACCAACGACAAGATGTTCGCCCGCCTGGCCGAGGACGCCATGGACCGGCCGGAGCTGGCCTCCAGCGGCACCTACGGCCTGCAGGCCCGGCGGCTGGCGGCGCGCGTCGAGGTCGACAAGATCGTCAGCGACTGGACCGCCTCGCTGACCCGCGAAGAGCTGATGGACACGTGCCTCAAGGCCGACGTGCCGATCGGCACCCTGAACAGCATCGCCGACATCTTCGCCGACGAGCACTTCAAGGCGCGCCGCGTGCTGGAGACGGTGCACGAACCGGGGCTCGGCGACGTGGTCGTGCCCGGGGTCCTGCCGCGCCTGTCGGCGACGCCGGGGCGCATCGCCCACCTGGGGCCGACCCTCGGCAGCTCGACCGACGAGGTGCTGGCCCGCGTGCTGGACCTGGCCGAGCACGAGATCCGGGAACTGCACAGCGCGCGCGTGATCTGAACGACCGAGACAACGGAGCGCAACCGGCCCCGCCGCAAACGCGCTCCCTACCGGGGAAACGTCATGTCCATTCAAAAAAACGGCCCGCGGCCGCTCGACGGCATCCGGGTCATCGATGTCGCCACGTTCATCGCCGCACCCTACTGCGCCGCCATCCTCGGCGAGTTCGGCGCGGAGGTGCTCAAGGTCGAGCACCCCATCGGCGGCGACCCGTGCCGCCGGTTCGGCACCCCGACCCCCAAGCCGGACTGCTCGCTCGCCTGGCTGTCGGAGGGCCGCAACAAGAAGTCGGTCACGCTGGACCTGCGCTCGCCGCCGGGGGTCAAGGTGTTCAAGGACCTGGTCGCCCAGGCGGACATCGTCTGCGAGAACTTCCGCCCCGGCACCATGGAGAAGTGGGGCATCGGCTGGGAGGTGCTGAAGGAAGTCAACCCCGGCCTGATCATGCTGCGCGTCTCCGGCTACGGCCAGGACGGGCCGTACCGCGACCGGCCCGGGTTCGCCCGCATCGCCCATGCCGTCGGCGGGCTGGCCTATCTGGCCGGCATGCCGCGCGAGACGCCGGTCACGCCCGGCTCGACCACGCTGGGCGACTACATGTCGGGGCTGTACGGCGCGATCGGCGTGCTGATCGCCCTGCACCACCGCGAGCGCACCGGCCAGGGCCAGTACATCGACGTGGCGCTGTACGAGTCCGTGTTCCGGCTGACCGACGAGCTGGCGCCCGTCTACGCCATGTACGGCAAGGTGCGCGAGCGCTATGGCCCGCACAACCTGATCGCCTGCCCGCTCGGCCACTTCCGCACCAAGGACGACCGCTGGGTCGCCTTCGCCTGCACCACCGACAAGCTGTGGGAGCGGCTGTGCGAGGCCATGGGGCGCCCGGAGCTGGCCTCGAGCAGCACCTACGGGGAGCACCGGCGGCGCATCGAGTCGCGCCACGACGTCAACGACATCGTCGCCAACTGGGTGGGCTCGTTGACCCGCGACCAGATCATGGACCGGTGCCTGGCGGCCGGGGCGCCGGTCGGGCCGCTCAACACGATCGCCGACATCTTCGCCGACCGGCAGTTCGCGTGCCGCCGCAACCTGGTGGCGGTGGACGACGACGACATGGGCGAGGTGGTCGTGGTGCCGGGGTCGATGCCGCGCATGTCCGACTCGCCCGGGCGGATCGAGGCGCTCGGCCCGACCCTGGGCCAGCACACCGACGAGGTGCTGGCCGAGGTCCTGGGCCTGTCGGCGGAGGAGCTGGCCGAGCTGCACGAGAAGCGGGTCGTGTGAAGCGCCGCGCCGCGGCGGGGGGAGGCTTGATCCGCCTCCCCCGGCACGGCATGTGACGGGTCGGATGCGGCGCCCGCGGCCCCTCTGGACGCAGGACCGGCGCGAGGCCGCCGCGGAGCGACGTTCAGGAGCGCCGATGGACCCGTTTCCGTCTCTCGCGCCCGGGCGGTGGGCGCCGGCGTATCTCGCCCTGCACCGCTCGGGCGAGCTGGCCCGGCGCGCGGCCGCGGCCGACCGGCGGCTGGAGGACTGCGACCTGTGCGCGCGCTATTGCCGCGTCGACCGCAAGCGCACCACGCGCAGCGCGGCGTGCCGGACCGGGGTGCAGGCGGTGGTCTCCTCGTACGGCCCGCACCACGGCGAGGAGGACCCGCTGCGCGGGCACGGCGGCTCCGGCACGGTGTTCTTCACGTGGTGCAACCTGCGCTGCGTGTACTGCCAGAACTGGGAGATCAGCCAGCGCGGCGAGGGCGAGCCGGTCTCCAGCGAGCGGCTGGCCGACATCATGCTGCGGCTGCAGGCGGCCGGCTGCCACAACATCAATTTCGTCAGCCCCAGCCACGTCGTGGCGCAGATCCTGGCGGCGGTGGACCTTGCCGCGGGCCGGGGCCTGCGCCTGCCCTTGGTGTACAACACCGGCGGCTACGACAGTCCGGAGGCGCTGGCCCTGCTCGACGGCGTGATCGACATCTACATGCCGGACGTCAAGTACGGCGCGCCCGGACCCGGCCACACCTACAGCCATGCCCGCGACTACCAGGCGATGAACGTCGCCGCGGTGCGCGAGATGCACCGCCAGGTCGGCGACCTGGTGCTGGGCCCCGACGGCCTGGCCCGCCGCGGCCTGCTGGTCCGCCACCTGATCCTCCCCGGCGGCCTGGCCGGCACCGAAACGGTGCTGCGCTTCCTGGCCGAGGAGGTCTCGCCGGACACCTACCTGAACCTGCTGACCCAGTACCGCCCCTGCTACAAGGCCGGCGCCTACCCCGAGCTGGACCACCGCCCGAACCGCGAGGACTTCCGCGCGGCGTTCGCAGCGGCAAAGCGGTACGGGCTGACCCGGCTGGACGGGCGGGCGGCGGCGTGGGGGTGAGGTGGTGCGACCGAGCCCTTCTGAACTGCTCGGAACGCGCCCTGCTTTACCAACCGGATTGGTCGAATATGCCAAACATTTTCGTCGCAGTGGCTCCGCGGGGGATTGGCAATCGACGCGAGAGCTGACATTCTCTGCGCTGGTCAAAGGTGGCACAAGCCGATGCTGCGCAGCACAATCACCCTGTGCTCGACTTCTATACGTTTATCTGGACCCTCAGCGGATGTAGCAAAAATTGAATAAGTGAAAAATGAAGGGTTAATACTTTGGAGTACCACTGCGGTTTGAGACGCCATTACAGCCAAGCAGATTGCGGCTATGCATACGGGATGCCATACTTGATTTGCTTTAAGGCTACGATGCTATAGTAAATAATTTCTCACGCTGAGCTTCTAAAATCTTACTATGTTTTTTGCAGAAACTTTAATTTCAGCGCGGCGGGGAAGGTTGGTTGTCTTTAGCGGCACGGGGAGGTCAATGAAATGATAGCGTGACACAGAGATTATCCCACAACGCGGAACTCAGCTTTTGCGGAGTTGATTGCCCGTTTTCCACTTTATCGGATGTTATACACAATGAAAGCTAGCGTTTCTGGACGGGTTCGAAATACAAACCTTCCAAAATCAAAGCCGCTTCTGCCTCTATTCGAGGCAATTATAAACGGCATTCAGGCCATCGAGGATGCTGGTGGTGGGCGTAACAGCCGCATATTCATTCAGGCTGAGCGTGAACGTTCGCTCGACCTGAACACGCTGTCCCGATTCGAAAACTTTACCATTACCGATACAGGTATCGGCTTCACGGATCCCAACTACGAGAGCTTCCAGACAGCGGATTCTACGTACAAAGTTGAACGTGGTGGTAAAGGCCTTGGCCGGTTCGCATGGCTTAAAGCATTTAAAAGAGTGGAAATCGAGAGCTACTATCGAAGTGGTGACGAAATATTTCACCGGTCCTTCTCGTTTATGGCCAAGGATAACACAATAACGCCACTCGTTGCTCCCTCAAGCAACAAGTCAACCGGAACCACTGTACGGCTGATTGGCTTCCAAGCTCCCTATGCTGAAGCAGCGCCGATACACCTTGAGGTTGTAGCACAAAAGATCATTGGACATTTTCTGCCATTTTTCCTCAACCCTGATTGCCCGACAATCATTATACGTGATGAAAATGATGAGATTGACATTCATAATTTATTTCGAGACACTTTTCATGGTTTTGCTTCCGAGCATAACTTCACTATTCATGATCAGGTTTTTAAACTTAAGGGCTTCCGTCTCCATGGCGCACTAGCCAACCAGAGTGAATTAGTATACGTGGCCGACTTCCGCGAAGTCATTACGGAACGTATTTCAAAGTACATGCCGAATCTTCGTAGCCGGTTGCCGGATCCAGACCATGGAGATTTTCACTATCTAGCTATCGTTCAAGGCAAGTTTCTTGACGAAAATGTTAATAGCGGGCGCACAGATTTTTCCATACCGCGAGAGCATGCTGGCTCCGAGCATCATGAGATATATAGCAATCAAATCATACAGAGCAACATGAGCATATTTGTAGATGAGATTAGTCTTAAGTCAATTTGCGAAAACGCTCTTTCATTAATAGGTGAAGACCTTCAGCCATTCATTAGTGAGATTAACTCTCAGAAAGAAGATGCCTTGGTTAACTATATTGAACATGAGGCCCCACAATATCGTGTCCTACTTCGCTACAAGGAAGAATTTATTGATCAGATACCTCCACAGAGTAGCAAGACCGACCTTGAAATGGCACTTCATCGTCAGCTTTATAATAGACAAGTATCACTGAAACAGGAAAGTCATCGTATTTTGACTGAGGCTGAAGCTGCTGAAGAACCAGAGGATTACTTCTCAAGATTCAAAAATTTCATGGAACGGTTTAATGAGATTGGCAAGACAGCTCTTGCACAGCATGTTGTTCATCGTCGTGTAATAATCGATTTACTTGAAAAAGCACTGAACAAAAATCCGGAGACCGGTCGATATGCCTTGGAAAAAACAGTTCATCGTCTTGTGTTCCCTATGAGCACATCATCAGACGATGTTCCCTTTGAGCAGCAGAATCTCTGGATGATCGACGAGCGATTAACATACCATTCATTCCTAACCTCAAACCAGCAGATTCGATCTGCAGACGCTATCGAGAGTACTTCGGAAAACCGGCCTGATATCTTGTTGTTTAACCGACCACTTGCCTTCGCCAGCGAGGATGATTTACCTTTAACGTCTATAGTGGTGATCGAGTTCAAGCGACCGGATAGGAGGAACTATCGCGAAGAAGATCCAGTAACTCAGGTCTACCGGATGGTAAGAGATATCCGAAAAGGCCATTACAAAGATAAAAGGGGCCGAGAGATTAGAGCTCTTAATGAAAACATACCAGCGTACTGCTATATTATTTGTGATATTACAGAACAACTCGAAATAACGCTTGTAAATATGAGTGCGTTCAAAACTCCGGACAATCTTGGTTATTATGGGTTTAACCCATCTCTAAATGCGTATTATGAAGTTATTTCTTATCAGAAGCTTTTAACAGATGCGCGAAAGCGAAACCGCATCCTTTTTGAGAAACTGAATCTGCCACAGAACAGCCGCATGTAAGTTTATCAGCCCGTTGACGAAGACGGGCACTACAGAACGATCCAAAAGATATCGGGTCCTTGCTCTTAGTCCTATCTCAGCGTTCTGTAGCGACTGGGCGCCGAGTGGAGTTCGTCAACGGGCTGATACCGTCTCTCGCGACGCCACGGCCTCTGCTTCAAGCATGAGCCGTGAGGTCTCCCAGAAGACCGGTCGTCGCCGCGGTTTGCCGCAGATTGCGCCGCCGCAACGCCGCTGTCGACACGGCACCGTTCTGTCCCGATCCGCTGTCGAGCCGGTCCTGCCAAAGGCGCCGGAGATTCCCCGATTGCCTCCTTGCGAAGGCGGCGCTTGGCCGACTGTTCGGCCGAGGCCTCTCGCACGACCTCGCCGGGCGAGCCATTGGCGCCTGCGTCCACGGCTTGGCAGGTCCAGTCGGCGATATCCGCAGGCACGGTGGCCATCAGCGACGCATGTCCTGTGCCATCAACCGGTACCGGATGCCGGCGGCTCCTGGAGCCGCAATGCCGCAGCCCTTGCGCAGCGACGCAAGGCGGACAGGCCGGGACCGTGCTTGCAAGGCGACCGGACCGATGTCGATCAAAGCGATACACATCCGAGCGCCGCTGTGGCACGGTCTCCCGTATAGAGGCATGAGGGACGAGCGATGAACGATCAGGAAAGCCTCGATGGAATGCGGCACATCGTCCTGGCAGACCTGAAACAGAGAATGGGCAACGTCGATATCGACGATGTGTCCGTTGAGCGCGCGGTCGATCATGATGATGACGACATTCTCGTTATAAAGATCGTGTTCAAGGCCGGCAACCGCCGTCTCGATCCCCGGAAGACGTCCGGCATGGTGCGCCACATCCGGCCGAAGATGACGGATATCGGCGAGGACGCGTTCCCGGTCTTCTCCTTCATTGCCGACTCGGAGCTGAGGGCCACCCGCGCTGAAACCGGACGACCTCATTAGAACGGCACGGGATCTGCTCGAGACTTGAAACCTCATTATGCCCCTGCGGCCACCGCCCCCGCTCAGCCGAACGCCTCGTCCAGGGTCATGCCGGGCAGGCCGGGGATGCTGGTCCAGGACGGGTCGTCGGGGGTGGACTGCAGCATGTAGGACCAGTGGGAGACGCTGACCGCGCTGGTCCCGCCGGTCATCTGCATCAGGAAGGCCCAGCCGCCCTGATGGCGCACCATGCGCCCGATCCCCGTGGTCATGGCCGCAACGGTGATGCCGCTGCGCAGGCTGGCATCGACCGGGTCTCGGGGCGCGAAGCTCAACAGCACGTCGCCCGGCGGGGTGACCGAGCCGAACATCACCAGGTCCTGGAAATCGCCGCCGTCGAGGCTCGCCCGGCACGAGCCGAACACGTAGCCGGAGTCGAACCGCTCCAGGTGCCAGAGGGTCTGGTCCTGGACGATCCGGACGTCAGGGTTGCGCAGGTTGGTGACCTGCAGGGCCGGCAGGGTGATCTCGGGCACATACCAGTACGTGTCGGCGAGCCAGGCCCACCGCTCGGACGAGCCGGGCGCCTCGGGCATCTCGGGCGATGGTGGGACGGTCATCGGGCGGCATCTCGGTGCGGGCGTGGCGTCGCGGCAGTCTGGCGCAACGCGTGGGTTGCGACAAGCATTTCGTTGCGCGTTTTTGCGCCAGTGCCTCGGCCGGACCTGCGAGGCATGCCCCTGATCTCCCTCGGACCATCCGGACCGGCCTGCAAGCGCCGGCTCGTTCCGGCCGGCCGGCCCGCCTGCCGGGATCCGGTCAGAGTGCCGCCAGAACGTCCGAGAGCATCCACGCCAGAAGCAGGATGATGATCTCCGTCCCGACGATGTATTGCAGGACCAGATCGACGGCGTCGCCGAAGTCCTTCACCTCGCCGCGCTGCCGGTACATGTACAGAATCCGGCTCATCCCGACGTAGATCAGGATCAGCGCCAGCAGCGCGAGCAGCGCGCCCGCGAACAGGATTGGGACCGGGTTCTCGAAGAACGGAACCAGGATCGGGATGATGTTCAGGCACACCACGCCCACCGTCAGCACCGCCTGACCGGCAGCCCACCGCGACGTCTCGGGGTCGGTCCCGAAGCCGCCGGATACCCGCGTTTCCATCCCTGGTGCCCCCCCTTGCGCCTCACCGGCACCGCAACGCCGGCGCCACAGGCAGCAACGGTAACGCCGGACCGGCGTCGCCGGCAAGGCCGGAGCCGGCCAAGGCATGGACGGTTGCGCTTGCGGTTTAGAACTATATTACTGCAGAGTTGCCGCCGCGAAACCGGGCGGGGGCGCGGTGCAGGTGGTGCCGATCATTCCGCTTCGCGCAGATGTGCGCGAATGATCAGGAGGATACCGGCGAAGACCGTGGCGAAACCCGCCAGATGGTGCCAGAGAAAGGGCTCTCCCAGCAGGACGTACGATAGCACGAGCGCGCTGACGGGCATGACGCCCATAAAGCCTGCGGCGACGCTGCCTTTGACCTTCTGCACGCCGGTGTACCACAACACCGATCCCATGCCGAGCGTACCCGCCCCCCACCAGAAGGCGGCCAGCCAGGTCTGCCAGCCCAGGCCGGAAGGGGAGAATTCCGGCCATTGCCAGATTGCCGCGGGCAGGAACAGCGGCAGCGACAGCGCTGCCGCCAGAAAGGAGAGGAACAGCGGGCTGATCGAGCGCATGACGTTTTTGCCGATGAGCGTATAGGCTGCTTCGCAGCATACGGCGGCGAAGACAAGCGCGCTGCCGGCCAGCAGGGTCAGGCCGGCGGCGCTTTGCCCTGCCTCTCCGCCGCCCAGATGCAGGATCAATACGCCCAGCACCGAGAGCGCGATCGCGCCGGCTTTGAGGCTTCCCAGCCGGTCATGAAAAAGGAGGAAAGAGCCGATGGCCGTCACCGCCGGGGTCGTGCTCATGATCACGCTTCCCGCCACGCCGGAAATCATCCGCATACCATAGAGCATGAAAACACTGAAGCCCACCATGCCGAACAACGCGACCAGAAAGATTTTGCCCCATTCCTTGAGGCTGATTGCTTTCAAATCGGGCTTTTCAAAAAACACAAACGGAAGCAGAACCAGCGCCCCGGTTCCCACCCGCATGATCGAACCGATAAAAACCGGCATTTCGGCTGTGACGATCTTGCTGACCGGCGTGGCGCTGCCATACAAAACCATGCCCAGGGCAAGCTGGATATAGACGAGAAATCCGGTCATAAGCAAAAGCCTCTTGCAAGACTCCGTGGTTGAGCGGTTTTTTCGAGGGCGGCGCGCTCTCGAACGGGTTGTCCGCGGTCGGGTCGAAAGCGCAGAAGGCTGCCCGCGGACGGGGCGACAAGACCGACGGTTAAGTGGCAGCAGACCCTGACGGCGCCGCGCACGCGCACAAAGCGGCCGCCGAAGTCGTGCTCGAGGCGGCTGGTGATGCGTTCGGCATTGCTGCGCTCGTTGTCCAGCCACGCATCGGGGGCAGGGCAGGTTGAGCCGGCGCCGGACCTGGCCGTCAGCACGGGTCCACCAGCAGCAGCGGCACGCCGATCCAGACCGTGGCCACACCGGCCGTCGCGGCCAGCGCCACCATGGCGGCGCGCAGGAACCGCGATGCTCCGGCCTGCGTCGGATCGGGGCGGGGATGGCGCCGCACCCACTGCACGAGGCCCAGGTGGGCCACGATGAACAGCGCCCAGAGCCCGAGCAGCACCCACAAGGCGATCGGCTGGCCCAGGGCCGGGCGTGCCCCGCCGCCGGCGCAACTCAGGGCATGGCCGGCATAGAGCGCGACCAGGGCCAGGCTCCACAGCACATAGCCCGAGACGAGGGTGACCAGGGCCAGGAACGGTGCCGTGCGCATCGTCATCCGAAGGCTCCCCGCACAGGCGCATGGACCAGCAGCAGCACGACGATCCCGGTCAGGGCGACGTAGCCCTGCCACAGGACCAGGGCGCGCAGCTCCACGGCACGCACGGCCGACACCCAGCCGGCGCGCGCCCGAAAGAACCCGTAGGCGGCGATCAGGGCGCCGAGCCCGGCATGGGCCGCAGCATAGAGGCACAACACCCAGACTGTCGCGGCATAGGCATGACCGCCGGGGGCCGGGGCCAGCAGCAGCACCTGGGCGGCAAAGCCGACCATGCCGGCCGCGCCGCCGGCGAGCGATACAAGCAGCCAGACGTCCCGCTGCCCGCCCTGCCCCCGTGCATTGACCTGCATGGCCCGCACCGCCGCGGCGAGGCCGACCGCCAGGGCGCCCAGGGTCAGCAGGGGACTGACCAGGCCGCGCTCCACGAGCGCCGGCGGCGGCCAGTTCGGCGCCACCGCCCACAGGTACAGGTAGCCGAACGCCAGGGCGCCGAACAGCGTGCCGTTGGCCATCAGGGTGAAGACCATGCCCCACAGCGTCGGCGGCGCCGTGACCGCCGGATGCGGCAGCGCCTGCCGGCCGGCGCCGATCGGCACCGGGTCCGGATCGCTGCGCAGCCCGCCCTGCCAGAGCCAGACCCAGACGCCGGCGACGATGCCGGCGATGCCGACGAGCGAGACGAGGTAGAGCTTGAGAAGGAAGGAGAGGAAAAAGACGGCCGCCGCCCCCGCCGTGAGCAGCGGAATCCAGGTCGGCCCCGGCAGGAGAATCACCTGGTCCGGGCGGCCGTTGACGGCGTGCACGCCAAGCGTCTCCAGCCACCCGTGGCGCGGCTCGGCCAGGTCGCCCTCGCCCGCGGCGAGCCGGCCCGGCAGGTCCGGAGCCGCCAGCAGGGGATCGCGGCCGTGCACCCGCGGCAGGCTGGCGAAATTGTACGACGGCGGCGGGGTCGGCATGGCCCATTCCAGGGTGCCGGCCCGCCACGGGTTGCGCGGCGCGCGGGCGCCGAACAGGACGGCGCTGACGACGTCCATCAGCACCAGGGCGAAGCCGATCGCCAGCGCGAAGCCGCCCATCGACGACACCAGGTTCAGCGCGTCCCAGCCCATGTCCGCCGGATAGGTGAACACCCGCCGCGGCATGCCGAGCAGGCCGGTCAGGTGCATCGGCAGGAAGGTGATGTTGAACCCCAGGAAGATCAGCCAGAAGCCGGCCAGGCCCAGGCGCGGCAGGTGCTGCCGGCCCGACAGGTGGGGCAGCCAGTAGTAGAGGCCGGCCAGCAGCGGAAAGACGAAGCCGCCGACCAGGACGTAATGCAGGTGCGCAACCACGAAGTGGGTGTCGTGGGCCTGCCAGTCGAACGGGACGACGGCGACCATCACGCCGGTCAGCCCGCCGGCGACGAACACGAACAGGAAGCCCAGGACGTAGAGCATCGGCAGGCTCAGCCGCGGCCGCCCGGACAGCAGCGTCGCCAGCCAGGAAAAGATCTGGATGGCCGTGGGAATGACCACGAGCAGGCTTGCCGCCGAGAAGAACGCAACCGAAAGGTGCGGAATGCCGGTCGTGAACATGTGGTGCACCCACAGCCCGAAGCTGAGGAAGCCGAGCGCCACCAGCGCGCAGACGATCCAGGTATATCCGACCAGCGGACGCCCGGAGAACACCGGCAGCACCGTGGAGACGATGCCGGCGCCGGGCAGGAAGATGATGTAGACCTCCGGGTGGCCGAACAGCCAGAACAGATGCTGCCACAGCAGCGGATCGCCGCCGCGCTCGGGATCGAAGAACGGCCAGCCGAAGGCCCGCTCGATCTCCAGCAGGATGCTGCCCAGGATCAGCGGCGGAAAGCCGAACAGCATCATCGCCGCCGTCACCCACAGGTACCACGCCAGGATGGGCATGCGGTTGAGCGACATTCCGTCGGCGCGCACCTTGAGGACGGTGGCCATGAACTCGACGGCGGCGCACACGGCGGACACCTCGACGAAGGTGATGCCGATCAGCCAGACGTCCGAATTGATGCCGGGCGAGTAGGGCCGGGAGGACAGCGGCGTGTACATGAACCAGCCGCTGTCGGGCGCCAGCCCGACCAGCATGGCGACGACCAGGATCGTCCCGCCGAACAGATAGCACCAGTAGCCGAAGGCGCTCAATCTGGGGAAGGCCAGGTCGCGCGCGCCGAGCAGCTTCGGCAGCATGTACAGCGCGAAGCCCTCGATCATCGGGATGGCGAACAGGAACATCATCACGACGCCGTGCATCGTGAAGACCTGGTTGTAGGTGGCGGAGTCCAGGTAACCGGCGTGCGGGACGGCGAGCTGGGCGCGGATCAGCATCGCCAGCACGCCGCCGATCAGGAAGAAGGCGGCCGCCGTCACCATGAACCGCCGCCCGACGATGCTGTGGTTGACGGCCGTCAACGCCTGCCAGCCCGGCCCCGTGCCCCACAGGCGGTCCAGGGTGCGGTGGCGGGCCACGGCGGCGGGCGACGCGCTCACTGCGGGTCTCCGGACTGGAGGCGCCGCAGGGCCGCTGCGTAGTCGGCGGCCGGGTGCGCCTCCACGACGAAGCCCATGACCGCGTGGCCCACGCCGCAGAATTCGGAGCAGAGCCCGCGATACTCGCCGGGCGCATCGGCGCGCAGGCGGATGACGTTGATGTGGCCGGGAATGGCGTCGATCTTGCCGCCCAGGCGCGGCACCCAGAAGCTGTGGATCACGTCCGCCGAGGTCACATGCACCTCGACCCATTGCCCGGCCGGAACATGCAGGCGATCGAAGGTGCGGGCCGGTGCCCCGGCCACGTCGGGATAGCGGAATTCCCACTGCCACTGGCGGGCCACGACCTCGACGCGCAGGGCGTCCGGCCGCTGGGCGGCCAGCAGCCATTCTCCTCTGGTCAGGGCGAAGACCAGCAGGATCATCAGGGTGATGGCCGGGAAGGCCAGCCCGCCGCCGATCAGGAACGCCCGCGGCGGCACGCTGCGCAGCCGGCGGTGCGGCACGAAGGCATAGAGCGCCGCGCCGAACACGCCGGTCAGAATGACGACCGCGCCGCCGAGCATGACCCACCACAGTTCGGCCACGGCCGCGGCGCTCGGCCCGGCCGGGTCGAGCGTCGAGGCGGTCCCGCCGCAGCCGGCGACGATCATGGACCCGACCAGGGACCCGCAGCCGGCGGCAAACGTTGTTCTCGACGGACCTGACCCATACCCCCTGTTCGGGAGACCCTGCCCATGGCCGAACCGACGACGACCGAAACGCCCGCGGCCGGCGTGCCAAGCCCCGCCGTGCCGAGGGCGGGCGTGCCCCTGATCAATGCCGCAACGAAAGCGCGCCACGATACCGAATCGGTGGTCGCCATCGCCGGTCACCCGATCCACGTCATGCTGGTGACCTTCCCCATCGCGCTCACCGTCGCCACACTGGGCGGCGACCTGCTCTACTGGTTGACGGCTGATCCTTTCTTCGCCCGCGTCAGCCTGTGGACGAGCGGCTGGGGCTTCGGCCTCGGCCTCGTGGCGGCGGTGTCGGGCACGGCCGAGCTGCTCCTGGTGCGCGGCATCAGGCTTCGGGTCGCGCCCTGGGACCATGCCGTGGCGGCGATGATGCTGCTGGCGATCATCGGTGCGAACTGGGGCGTGCGGCTCGGGAACCATGACGGGGCGGTGCTGCCCTGGGGGCTCTACCTGTCGGTCCTGGGTCTGCTGGCGGTGGCGCTGGCAGGGTGGCATGGCGGTCAGTTGGTGTTCGAGAAGGGAATCGGCGTGTCGAAGCGCAGTTTGCGCTGAAGGCCGCCGGGCTCGAGCATCCAGTCCGGCAGGCGGTCGACGGGGATCGAGGGCTCGGCCAGCACCAGCCACAGAATGCCGCCGATCGCCGCCAGCACCGCGCCCGACAGCCCGAGCAGACGCAGCCGCGGCGGCCGGCGGCCGTCCGCGGACAGAGCCCGCACGACGGCAGCGAGGCGCAGGTGCACCACCACCAGGCACCAGACCAGCGCCAGCTTCAGGAACATCCAGCCCTCGAATGCCGGGGCGACGAAGAGCAGCGCCGTCCCCGACCCGATCGCGACGAACCCGGCCGGAGACATGATGCCGGTATGGGCGAAACGGCTGGCCCAAAGAAGTCGCGTCAGGTCGGTCGCGTCGGTGGCGCGGCGGTGCGCCAGCAGCAGGGCCGGCAGGTAGAGCAGGCCGGCGGACCAGATTAGCAGCGCCGGAATGTGCACCGCCTTGAGCAGGGCGATCATGCCGGCTCGCCGTCGGCCAGGCGCAGCCTGGTCCCGAGCATCGCCACCGCCGCCGCAATGTAGGGAACGGCGCCGGCAGTCCACATCAGCAGCCCGGCAACCTGCTGGTCCTGCAGCGGCGTCAGGCCCCAGGCCTGGGTGGTGGTCAGGTGCGGGGCGTACAGCGGCGCCCCGGCAAAGGTCAGCACGGCCGCCAGCAGCCCCATGTGCGCCATCGTCGCCACCAGCGCCAGCAGGCCGGCGGCATGGCGGCCGGGATCGAGCGCCGCCCGCCAGAACGCCACCGCCGTCGCCAGCAGCGTCAGCTCCATCAGCCAGTAGGCCGCCGGGTGCGACAGCGACCAGACGTACGGCCCGGGCGCATGCCACAGCCAGAACACGGCGGCATGCGCCGTCGCCAGCAGCGTCAGCGGCAGCCGCCCGCCGCCGCCGGGCAGAGCAATTGCAATCAGCGGCGCGGCCACGGCCACCAGCAGCAGGTGATGCGCGATGCGCGCCGAGAACAACGCCGAGCTGAGGGCACAGAGCGGCGAGACGAAGGCAACCAGCAGCACGGCCACCGCGGCGGCGCCCGCCGCCCGCCCGGCCATACCGTTTCTCGCCCGGAACGAGGCAACCAGGCCGGCCGCCAGCGCCGTCAGGACCCAGGGATCAAGGTTCCACCGCTGCCACAGGCCCGACGGGACCGGGGGCTGTCCGCAGTACGCATCCAGAAAGGCCTGAACGAGCTGTTGCTCCATTCTGCACAACCCTAGACATGAAGATGATTCCTGCGGCCGCCTGCGGCGCCATGCTGCAACTGCAGGCCGCGCCCCTGCGGCGGGGCGCCAGAGCCTTTCCCGTTCATAAACGGCGGGATGCAACCATGGTTCCTGTTTGTACGGCAGGGCCGAAGCGACCTTCAAGGTGGCGCTGGTCCTGGGGCACGACCGCACCGCAGCGACCGCGCCGCGTCGGCATGAGCCGACGCGGCGCGGTGGAGCTGATCATTGCCGACATCGCCCTGCGCGCCGGGCTGTTCGACACCCCGGACCCGCCGCCGGCGATCGTGGCCAACATGGTCTCCGCCGTAGTGGTGATGGCAGTGGCGACCACGCTGCTGACGCCGATCTTGCTCAGACGGACGCTGCGCGGCGCCGGCTGACGGGCCCGCCGCGGCCCCGCTCGCGCACCCGGATCGCCTTCCGGTCTAACATTCAAGACAGCTGGCGCGGTATCGGCGAGGTATCCATCATGGCCGGCATCGGCGCCGTGGGCGGGCCGTCTACGCCGGTGCAGTGGCGCCGGAGCCATGTTGCTTGCAAAGGTGCGACACCCATGCCCGTCCGTTTCCCGGCCGGTGCCCTTGTTGCCGCAGCCGTAGCCTGCGCGGCCGTCCCGCCCGCCGGCGCACAGGCCAGCACCGGCACGTTGTCGCTGACCATCGACGGCAACGCGTCGGCCAAGTTCACCGCCGAATGCCGCGTCCGCACGGGCGGCAGCTGGCAGACGCACGATTTCTCCGGCGCGCCGCCGTTCGCGCGGCGGTTCGACGGCGAGGCGCTGTCGTGCGAGATCCGCCAGCTCGCGCCCGACGGCCGGATGACCGTGCTCGCCGAGAACGGGTCCGGCAGCGTCTCCCGCCTCAGCGTTTCCGGCGCCGGCGGCACCGCGCGCCTGCGCCTGGACTGATCCGCTCCGCGCATCGACGCCGGTGCAGCCTGCCCGACGCCGGCGATAGCCCGACGTGCTTGCGCGAGAGGAACCGGCGCGACGGGCCGGCGTTCCTCAAGTCGCGGCCGACGCCGCGGCAAGAGGAGGATCAGTCATGGCCACCATATACGACGTCCTGGCCCAGGATCACCGAAAGGTGAAGGACGTGTTCACCACGCTTCGAAAGGACGGCAGCCTTTCGGATGACGCGGCCAGGTCCATGCTGTCCGAGGCGCGGGAGGACCTGCGCAAGCACATGGCGTACGAGGAGCAGACGTTCTATCCGACCACGCGGCGCCAGACCGATATGGACCACGAGGTCGACCACTACTACAACGAGCACAAGCAGCTTCGCGACCTGGTCGAGACCCTGGCCGGGACCGAGAAGGGGTCGTCGCAGTGGGACGCCACGCTCGACCAGATCCTCGGCGCCCTCGACCAGCACGTGCACGACGAGGAGACCAAGATGTTCCTGGCCGCCCGGAACCACATCGCCGAGGGCGAGGCCGAGACCATGGCGGCGGACTATCAGGCGCAGAAATAACCGGTCGGGATCGACACGACACCGGGCCGCGGCCCGGCCGCCGGTCCCGCCGGCCGGACCGAACGGCCTTCACAGGCACTCGAGCAGGGCCTGGCCGAGCCCGAAGTACTCGGCCTTGGGCATGAAGTGCGGGCGGACGCCGGCCGGCTGGAAGGCGCCGCGCAGGCGGCCGCGTTCGTCCTCGCCCTGGAAGGCGAAGGTGAACAGGTCCTGGGTGACGATCACGTCGCCCTCCATGCCGACCACCTCGGTGACCGCGGTGACCCGGCGCACGCCGTCGCGCATCCGGCTGATCTGCACGATCACGTCGACCGCGCTGGCGATCTGGGTGCGCACCGCCTTGCTGGGCAGGTTGACCGCGGCCATGCCGATCATGTTCTCCAGCCGGGTCAGCGCGTCGCGCGGCTTGTTGGCGTGCACCGTGGCCATCGAGCCCTCGTGGCCGGTGTTCATCGCCTGCAGCATGTCGAGCGCCTCCGGCCCGCGCACCTCGCCGACGATGATCCGGTCCGGGCGCATGCGCAGGGCGTTCTTCATCAGCGCGCGCATGGTCACCTCGCCCTTGCCCTCCAGGTTGGGCGGGCGGGTCTCCAGGCGGACCACGTGCGGCTGCTGGAGCTGCAGTTCCGCGGCGTCCTCGATGGTGACGATGCGCTCCGACGTGTCGATCAGCTGGGACAGCGCGTTGAGCAGCGTGGTCTTGCCCGAGCCGGTGCCGCCGGAGATCAGGATGTTGAGCCGCGAGCGGGCGGCGATCTTCAGCAGCATGGCCATCCGAGGCGAGACGTTGCCCTGGGTGGCCATGGTGTCGAGGGTGATCTTGCGCTTGGAGAACTTGCGGATCGAGATCGACGGCCCGTCGATGGCCAGCGGCGGGATGATCACGTTGACGCGGCTGCCGTCGGCCAGGCGGGCGTCGCAGATCGGGTTGGACTCGTCGATGCGCCGGCCGATGCGGGTGACGATGCGGGTCGCGACGTTGAGCACGTGGGCGTTGTCGGCGAACCGGATGTCGGTCAGCTGCAGCTTGCCGCCGCGCTCCACGTAGACCTGGTACGGCCCGTTGACCATGATGTCGGTGACCGACTGGTCGCCCAGCAGCGACTCCAGCGGCCCCAGGCCGACCATGTCGTCGACCAGTGCCGTGACCAGTTCGTTGTGCTCGCTGACGGTCAGCGGCACGCGCAGCTCGTCGCGGATCTCGGCGACGACGCCTCCCAGTTCGCGCACCAGCGAGGTATAGTCGAGGGTCGAGGCGGCGCCGATGTCGATGCGCTCCAGCACCAGCGGCTTGATCCGCCGTTTGTGCTCTTCCAGCGAGGGGCGGAACTGGACGCCGCCGTTGGCGCGCGCCGCCGGGCGCTCCGGCGGCGGCTCGGGCTCGGCCGGCGGCAGGTCGACCGAATCCGCCGTCATCAGGTATTCGGTCAGCAGCGCCACCAGCCGGCGCTGGTCGCTCAGGCCCGGCGGATCGCCCTCCTGGTCGAGCGCGTCCATCAGGATGTCGCTCACCGCGCCGGCGACCTCCTTGCGCGGCATGCGCTGGGCCTGCGCCGGGTGCAGGCGCGCCGCGACGACCGGCCGCAGGCGCTCGACCAGCCCGGCCAGGTACGGGCTGAGCGTCGGCGCGCCGGCCTCGCTCGATCCGCCGATATCCGCCGTTGGCGGCGTGACGGGTTCGCAGCCGCCGGCGCGGCCGGGCGGGGCGCGGGAGACGCGGCCGTCGGGCATCACATCACCTCCGCAGGCCGAACCACGACCGGCCGGCGCGCGCGGCGGTCTCGATGCCGCCCATCTGCCGGGCCAGCAGGCTCAGGGCCTGGCCGCCGCGCTTGCCGGTCAGCATCGTGGCCAGCGGCTTGCCGTTGAGCGCCGCCTTGGCCGCCTTCGGCTCCTCGGCCAGGACGTGGTCGATCTTGGCGCCGAGGCCCTTCTCGAACTCCGGCGGCGGCAGCTCCGCACCCTTCTCCAGCCCGACCCGGCTGGCGACGATGCGCACCGGCACGTCCGGCGCGATGCGGGTCAGGCCGCTGCGGATGCGCACGGTGTCGCGCAGCCCGGCCAGGGACAGGTCGGTGACGACGGCCAGCCCGCTCATCGCGGCCAGCACCGGGCCCAGGCCGGGCACCATGTGCCGCGGCACGTCCAGCACGACCATGTCGAAGATCCGGCGCAGTTCGGCCAGCAGCAGCTCCAGCGGCTCGGACTCGACGGTGAACGGCTGGTCGAGCGGCTCCTCGCCGCCCAGCACGAACAGGTTGTCGCTGAGGTGGACCAGCGCGCTGGCGACGAACAGCGAATCGATTCGCTCGGCGTTCTCCAGCGCGCTGCGCAAACCGTTGCCCGGCTCGAGGTCGAGGCTCAGCGCGACCGTGCCGAAGTGCATGTCCAGGTCGACCAGGGCGACCTGCTTGCGGTGGTCGTGGGCGATCGCCCACGCGATGCCGGTGGCGACGCTGGAGGCGCCGACGCCGCCGCGGGCGCCGATCACGGCGCCGACCCGGCCGTTGACGGTCTGTTCGGCGTGCTCCTCCGCCTTGCCGGCGGTCAGGATGGTGCGGCGCAGCTCCTGGCCGGTGACCGGCTTGACCAGATAGTCGGTGACGCCGGCGCCGAGCAGCGCCCGGTACAGCCCGACGTCGTTCTCCGGGCCGAGGGCGACCACCGTGGTGCCGGCACCGCACGCGGCGACCAGCGCGCTGACCTCGGCCACCGGGCCGGCCGAGTCGGAGATGTCGACGATGAGCAGCTCGGGGTTGGCGCCCTGCTGGACCGCGGCACCGGCGGCGCCCAGCCCGCCCTCGCGCACCTCGACGCCGCGGCGGCCGCCGGGGACCACCCGCGCGATCACCTCCAGCGTGTCCTCGTCGCACGCGAACGCCAGGATCGGTTCCGTCGGACGGCCGGATGGGCCGCGGCCGCCGGTGTCCGGCTTGCTCAGCGCGTTCATTCCCCGGTGACCTCCACCTCGATGGCTTCTTCCTCACCGGCGCGGTAGCGGCGGACGGCGTCGCCAGCCAGGGCGCCCGGCGCCGGGCTCAGTGTGCGGCCGCCGTACAGGTCGGCCGGATCGGCCACCATGCGCGCCAGGTTGTGCATGTTGGCGCAGTTCGGCGAGGGCAGCAGGGCATAGCTGCCGCCGAAGCGGACGTGGCGCTCGACCAGGCAGGCGCTGGCCACCGGCACGGTGCGTGCGACCGCCACGGTGACCCGGTCGGCGGCCCCGGCGGTGCGCCGCAGGTCCGCCCCGGGAACCCCGAGAGCGTCGAGCGCCAGCGCGACGCGGCGGGCGCGCTGGTCGGCATACGGGCCGTGGCCGATAACCACGACCTCGTCGTCGGGGCGGATGCCGACCTCGGCCACGAAGGCGTCCAGTTCGGCAATGCGCGCCGGATCGAGCTCGGTCTCCCCGGGCAGGAACGCGAAGTCGTGGCGGACCACGACCCGCTCCGCGACGAAGTCCGTCGCCGGCTCGGGCGTCCGCCCGAAGCGGGTCGGCACGCACCCCGCGGCGGCGATGGCGGACACGAGTACGGCGATCAGGGCCAGGCGCCGGGCGATCCGGTAATGCGGCATGGGTCGCACCCCTCAGTTCAGGATGAAGCCGGCGCCGGACGCACGGCTGCCGCCGGCGAGCGTGGCCGCGGCACCGGGCGTGCCGAGCGTGGCCGGGTCGGGCGGCTGGTTGAACAGGACGTCGTCCACCGTGGGATCGGTCGGCCTGGACAGCTGCGTGCCCGGCGTGATCACGTCGTTCGGGTTCGAGATCGGCTCGACCAGATACGGGGTGACCACGATGACGAGTTCGGTCTCGCGCCGCTCGAAGCGTTGGGAGCGGAACAGCGGGCCGAGGATCGGCACATCGCCGAGCAGCGGGACGACATCGGTGTTGTCGTCGATAAAGCTCTCGAACAGTCCGGCGATGGCAAAGCTCTGGCCGCTGCCGAGCTCGATGGTGGTCTCGGCGCGGCGGGTGGTGAGCGCCGGCACCACCGTGCCCTGGATTTCGACCGCGTTCGCGAAGGACAGCGAGCTGACCTCTGGGCGCACCCGCATGCTGATGCGCCCGCTGTCCAGCACCGTCGGCGTGAACGACAGCGAGACGCCGAACTCCTTGAACTGGACGCTGATCTCCCCCTCGTCCTGGGCGACCGGGAAGGGGAACTCGCCGCCGGCCAGGAAGCTGGCGGTCTCGCCGGAGATCGCGGTCAGGTTCGGCTCGGCCAGGATCATGGCCAGGTTGGCCTGCTCGAGCGCGTCCAGGGCGACGTTCAGGTTGACGGAGCCGGCATCCACGTAGTTCAGCAGAAGGTCGGTGGCTCCCGGCGCGGCGCCGAAGCCCGTGGCAAAACTCCCGGCGAAGTCGCCGGCCTCGAACAGCACGTCCCACTGGATGCCGATGTCGCGCAGGGCGTTGCGCTGGACCTCGGCAACCCGGACCCGCAGGTTGATCTGGGTCGGCCCCTCGACCGTGGTCCGGTTGATGACGTTTGCTTCCGGCACGAAGGCGCCGGCGACGCGGGCCACGTCGGCGGCCTCCGACGGCGACGATACCGTGCCGGTCAGCATCAGCGAGTCTTCGCCGACCGGCGATACCCGCACCGCTCCGCGCGGCGACACCTCGCGCATCGCGCGGCTCGCCTGGGCCACGCTCTGGCGGACGACCAGGCGGACGTTGGCGACGACGTTGTCGGCGGCGTCGACCGCGAAGACGTTGGTCTCCCCCGGCAGGATGGCATAGACCCAGATCACGGCCGACGAGACCGAGGCCACGTCGGCGATGTCCGGGTCGGCGACGAGGACCGAGGTGGCCGGCCCGTCGAGCCGGATCAGCCGGCCGTTGCCGACCTCCAGGGTCAGCACCGTGGCCTGCCCGTCGAGGATTTCCACGGCATCGACCCCCGGCGCCCACAGCAGGGATGCTGCGAGGACGGCGGCAATCGCGAGAACGCGGCGGATCGATGCCATGGCGCGGGCTCCTTTTCGGTATCCGGGTCAGTTCCGCGCGGTGGGGGCGGCGCTGCCGCGGTAGATCGTGACCTCGAGCTCGACGGGCTCGGGGGGCGACTCCGCCGGCTGTGGCGGAGCTATCGTGACAAGCTCGGGCTTCGGCGCCTCCGGCGGGTCCGGTATCGGCAGCAGCAGGTCCTCCAGCGGCGGCACGACCTGAGACACGTCGCTGTCGTAGGTGACGGTGCGGCCGCGGATCGGCTCGAGGATTGCCGGCGTGCCGACATAGGGGTCGCCGCCGCCGACGCCCGGACGGCTTACGTCGAGTCCGAAACTGGCGAGGGTGCGCAGGATGTCCGGCTGCTCCGGGTCGGTCAGGCTGCGCAGGCTCAGCGACAGCGAACCGATCTCGAGCATGACGTTGATGATCTCGGCCTGGCGCGGGGTCACCTCGAGGGTCGCCAGGCTGGCAATGCGGGCGCCTTCGCCGGTGTCGTCCATGACCTGGTCGATGGCCAGCACGCGCATGTCGCGCAGCACCGTCTCGCTCACGGTCCGCTCCGACTCGACATCGGCCAGGCCCTCGAAGATCACGTCGCCAATGATGCGGAAGCGGTGGGTCAGGATCAGGTCGACGCGGTCGCCGGGGTGCACGAAGCCGGCGATGCCGGAGCGCGGGTCGATCGGCACGGTCACCGCGCGCATGCCGGGGCCGAGCACGGCGGCGAGGAAGCCGCGCTCGCCGGGCCCAACCAGGTGATCGGCCATGATCGGCTGGCCGGCCGCGATGGAGACCCGCGCCACCGCCCCGGTCAGCATCAGCGGCTCGAAGGCGCCCTGGACCAGGTAGCTGCCCGGCAGGTCGTCGTCGGGCCACGCCTGCCAGCGCAGGTCATCCGGATCGACGAACCGGCCCACGGGGAGATCCTTGGCGGCAACCAGCACCGACGCGGCCGGTTCGGGTTCGGGCGGCGGCGCCTCGGCCGCCGGCGCGACTCGCTGGGCGCGCTCGGCCGCCAGCCATTGCTGGGCCAACTGGACGGTCCCATAGCCGACACCGCCGGCCAGGATCAGGAGCAGGACTGCACGCATCCACATGGTCGTCTCCCGTATGGCCGCTCATGCGCCCGCCAGGCGGAGCGCCAGGACGGCACCCCCGAGGGCGATGGCGACGCCATAGGGAATCGGTTGCCGGACCAGCGAGACTCGGTTGCCGACGTCCGTGCCGCGCAGAGTAAACGCGTAACGGCGAACCGTCAACAATCCTAATGTCGCCAATGCCATGGCGCCGCCAATTAAAGCGATCACGAATAGAAGCTCGATAAGTTGAGACAGACCGGCCCACAGCGACACGGCGCTGAGCAGCTTGACGTCGCCGCCGCCGGTCCAGCCGCACGCGAAGGCGGCGAAGCCCGCCGCCAGCACGATCGCCCCGGCGGCCAGCCCGCCCACCGGGTCCACCGCCGGCCAGGCGGCGATCACCCAGGCGGGGTAGAGCGCGGCCACGGCGACGGACAGGCGGTTGGGGATGGTCATGGTCAGCGCGTCGCTGGCGGCAGCCCACAGCAGCACGGCAGCCATCGCCGCCAGCACGCACTGATCGACAGTCGGTATCGGCATGTCTGGTCCCACGGCGCACGTGAGGCGAGGCCGCGGGAGGCGCGCAGGGGGATCGGGGGCGGGGACCGGGTCGGGTCGTCCCCCCTCCCCCCATTTCCGGCCGCGATCGGCAACCTCGCGCGCGTCACCTCGTTCCCGGTTCGGACTGCGGCGTTCGTTTTAGGCTCTCCAATGCCTTGTCGGGGCGTAAAGCGATCACCGGCCAATCCGAGCCACCGTCTCAAGCTGCATGCACCTATTGTGTCGGCAGAGCGGTGCCAGCAGCATCGAGTTCGGCGGACACCTCGGTAAAGATGGAATCCAACGAATCGCCCAGGGCAGTTGCTCCAGCGATGATCGCGACGGCGACGAGGGCGGCGATCAGGCCGTATTCGATGGCGGTGGCACCACTCTCGTCGCGAAGGAACGTCTTCAAGGTCTTCATGTCCTGGCCCTCCATGCAAAGCCACGGGTTGTTGACCGGAGCAATGTACGGCGGCAGACCCTAAGAAACGGTTAAATCAGGAATATCCGTTTTCATGGCAGTTGCAGCCGAACTAGCAAATGCCGGTAAACTCATAGTAAAGCATTATACGTTTTTATTAAGGAGGTCGACATAAGGCTTTTGTTCGACATGCTCGCAATCCGGCCGCGGTTGACGCCCATATGCCGGCGATGCCGGGGCGCCCCGCGGCGCGCGCGCCGCATGCACGCGAGCGTGCTTTTGCGTATTGTGGGGGAACGTGCCGCCTCGGCGGGCGGTGCGGACGACGCGACGGAGGACCAGCCGCAATGGCGGACGACGAGGCCGAGACCATCGGCGGATACGGTGACGGCGGCCAGGCGGCCGGTCTGGACGACACGGGCCGCCTGGAGGCCTTCATCCGCCAGCACCGCATCACCGAGGTGGAATGCCTGGTGCCGGACATGAACGGCATCGCGCGCGGCAAGATCCTGCCCGACGACAAGTTCCTCGGCGGCCTGCGCCACCTGGGCATGCGCCTGCCCGAATCCGTCTTCGTGCAGACCGTGACCGGCGACTATCCGGCCAACGAGGACGTGACCGACCCCGCCACCATCGACGTCTACCTGGCCCCCGACGCGGACTCGATCCGCGTGGTGCCGTGGTACGAGGAGGCGACCGCCCAGGTGATCTGCGACTGCGTCTACGCCGATGGCGGGCCGGTCGAGATCTCGCCGCGCCACGTGCTGCGCCGCGTGCTCAAGCTCTATCAGGAGCAGGGCTGGCGGGCGCTGGTGGCGCCCGAACTGGAGTTCTTCCTGGTCCGCATGAACGACGACCCGGACTACCCGCTGGAGCCGCCGACCGGGCGCTCCGGACGGCCGGAGACCGGGCGGCAGGCCTACGGCATCGACGCGGTCAACGAGTTCGACCCGATCTTCGAGGATGTCTACGACTACTGCGATGCCATGCACCTGGATGTGGACACCCTCAGCCACGAGGCCGGCGCCGCCCAGATCGAGATCAACTTCAACCACGGCGACGCGCTCGACCTGGCCGACCAGGTGCTCGTGTTCAAGCGCACGGTGCGCGAGGCGGCGCTGCGCCACAAGGTCTACGCCACCTTCATGGCCAAGCCGATGCAGCGCGAGCCCGGCAGCGCGATGCACCTGCACCAGAGCGTGATCGACCTGAAGACGGGACGCAACCTGTTCGCCGGCGACGACGGCGAGGAGTCGCCGCTGTTCCGGTCGTTCATCGCCGGGCTGCAGAAGTTCCTGCCGGCGGCGATGCCGCTGTTCGCTCCCAACGTCAACTCCTACCGCCGGCTCGACCCGAACAGCGATGCGCCGATCAACGTGCACTGGGGCCGCGACAACCGCACCGTCGGCTTCCGCGTGCCGCGCTCGGAACCGGAGAACCGCCGCGTGGAGAACCGCGTCGCCGGTGCCGACGCCAATCCCTACCTGATGATCGCCGGGTCGCTGGCATGCGGCTATCTGGGCATGATGCAGCAGCTCACCCCGTCGCCGCCGGTCACGGGCAGCGCCAAGCGGCTGGCGTTCACCCTGCCGCGGCACCTGTACGAGAGCCTGGCCAAGTTCACCTCGTCCAAGCCGCTGCGCGGCATCCTGGGCGACAGCTTCGTGGACGCGGTCTGGTACGTGAAGATGGCCGAATACGACGCCTATCAGCAGGTGATCAGTTCGTGGGAGCGGGAGAATCTGTTGTTGAACGTGTAGGGCGGCCCCGGTCCCGGCGGCCGATCCCAATGGATGAAACCGTGGGGAGGCCGGGGGTGCATTCAATATACATGCCCGCATCACCATCCCGTCTTTGCGAGCGCAGCGAAGCAATCCAGCGGCGCCGCACGCCAAATCTACGACATCACGGACTCGGCAACGCCGGGACTGGGCCGCTTCGCGGCGCTCGCGGTGACGGGAAAGGGCTCAAGGACGCCCCCAACCCCGTCTTTGCGAGCGCAGCGAAGCAATCCAGTGGCGCCGCTGGCGCGACCCATGGCTTTTCGAACGGGCGACACCGGGACTTGGCCGCGTCGCTTCGCTCGCGGTGACGGCGTGTGCGGATCGTGGAGAGCCCAGGTCTCGGTCGTGTGGTGTCGTCGCCGGTTTCCGGCATCGTCGCAGAGCGTGTGGAGAGCGTTCAACCGTATCCTCGGCGCCGACGTGCCGGTGTTCATGTCGCACTGAACGGCGCCTTTTCAGGTTGTTCTCGCCGGAGCTCGTGCTACCCTGCCTATCGGCGGCTGCGTGCGCGGCCGGGAGACGGAAGGCAATGCCGGATCGCGGTCCGAGGGTACTGGCGGTTCTGGCCGGCGCGGCGGCGGCGCTCGGGCTGGCCGGGTGCGGCGTGCCGATGGTGATCACCGCCGGCTCGTTCGCCGCCGACGGCGTCAGCTATGCGGCGTCCGGCAGAAGCCTGACCGACCATTACATCTCGCACGCCATGGAAGAGGACTGCGCGCTGCACCGCGTGCTCGACTCCGAGCGCACCATCTGCGTGGATCCGGAGGCGGCCGAGGGCGCCGAGGACGGGGCGGAGCCGCCGGAAGACGACGTCGCAGGGGAGGGGCTGCCGTCCGGCCCGCCGGCGGAGCTGATGTTCGCGCCGGGCGGCCCCGCTCCGAACGCTGCGCCAGTGCCGGCGCCCGGCGGTCCTGGAGCGAACGACAGCGAACGCCTGGCCGACCTGATCGACCGCTGGGCCTCCGGCGGCGGCGTCGCCGGCGCCGGCAGCGACGATTGACAATAGCGGACGGCGGGGTCTGAATACGCGCGATTCGACGGCCGGTCCGACCGCCGCGCCGTCCGCTCCGCCCCCCGTCGCCCGTGCCGTCGCCACCGTCATCCGGGAGAGGACCGCCATGATCCGGAGACTGCATGCGCGCGCCTCACGGCGCCAGTTCGTCAAGGGCTCCCTCGCCGTGGCCGCCTCGGTGCCGCTGTGGCCGCATCTGGCCGCCGCCCAGCAGCGCCAGGTCAACGTCTACAACTGGGACACCTATATCGGCGAAACCACGCTGCAGGACTTTACCTCGGCGACCGGCATCGATGTGCGCTACGACCTGTTCGCCGACAATGCGGAGCTGTTCGCCCGGCTGCGCGAGGGCAATCCCGGCTACGACGTGATCGTGCCCACCGCCGACTATGCCCAGCGCATGATCCTGGCGGAGATGATCCAGCCGCTCGACCACGCGTTGATCCCCAATCTGGCCAACATCGAGCCGCGCTTCATGGACCCGGTCACCGATCCCGGCCGGCAGTATACGGTGCCGTACTTTTGGGGCACCGTCGGCCTCGGCTATCGCCGCTCGGCGCTGGAGGGTACCGCGGACACCTGGGGCCTCGTGTTCGACGAGGGCGCGCCCCATGCCGGGCGCATCTCCTGGATCGGCGAGCCGCAGGACCTGATCCATCCGGCCCTGAAGTATTTGGGCCATTCGCTCAACACCACCGACCCGGCGCACATCGAGGAGGCGATCCAGCTCCTGATCCGGTCCAAGGACTACGTCCGCTCGATCGCCGGCGACAACGGCCAGGACCTGCTGCTGTCCGGCGAAGTCGACCTGTGCATCGAGTACAACGGCGACGTGCTGCAGGTGATGGAGGAGGACGACGACCTGTCGTTCACCGCGCCGCGCCAGGGTACGGTGATCTGGGAGGACGACTTCGCCGTTCCGACCGGCGCGCCGCACCGCACCGAGGCGCACGAATTCATCAACTATATTCTCGAGCCGGAGGTCCACGCGGATATCGCCGACTTCGTCTATTACGCGCTGCCGAACGGCCCCGCCAAGGCGCTGATGGACGAGGCCTATCTGAACAACCCGGCGATCTTCCCGCCCGAAGCGGTGCTCGACCGCAGCGAGGTCGCCCTGTACCTGGGCGAGGACGTGGTCCGCCTCTATCAGGAAGGCATGACCCGCGTGCGGGCGGCCTGACCGGCCGCCACCGCGAACACGTCAGCCGGAAACAGGCGGCACCGGCGCAAGGTGCCGCCGCGAAGCGCATTGCGGCGACGCCGCCCGGCCGGGACAGCGGGCATGGACAGCTGGAAGCGCAACAAGGCCGTCTTCTTCATCCTGTCGCTGCCGGCGACGGTGTGGCTGGTGGCGTTCTTCGTGGTGCCGCTCGGCTTCGTCTGGGTGCTGAGCTTCGGCGAGAAGGTCGGCATCATCGGCATCGAGATCACCTGGACGCTGGACAATTACGGCCGCGCCCTCGACCCGCTGTATCTCGGCATCGTGTGGCAGAGCATGTGGATCGCCGGGCTGACCACGGCGATCTGCCTGGTCGTCGGGTTCCCGGTGGCGATGGCGATCAGCTTCGCCCCGGGGCGGTGGAAGGCGATCCTGCTGCTGCTCGTCATCCTGCCGTTCTGGACCAATTTGCTGATCCGCACCTACGCGCTGATCGCCGTGCTGCGCACCCGCGGCTACGTCAATGCGTCGCTGGAATGGCTGTGGGAGGGCGGACGCGAGGTGCTGGGGCTGGTCGGCCTGGCCTGGGTGCTGGGTGAGCGGTTCGAACCGCTGGAACTGCTCTACAGTCATGCCGCGGTGGTCTACGGGCTGGTCTACGTGCACCTGCCGTTCATGGTGCTGCCGCTCTACGCGGCGCTGGAGCGGCTCGACAAGTCCTATATCGAGGCCAGCCTGGACCTGGGCGCCGGCCAGTGGCGCACCTTCTTCGCCGTGACCGTGCCGATGGCCATGCCGGGCATCGTCTCCGGCGTGATCATCACCTTCATCCCGGCGCTGGGCTCGTTCCTGACGCCGACCCTGCTCGGCGGGCCGGACAGCCAGATGATCGGCAACATCATCGAGCGCCAGTTCAAGGCGGCCAATGACTGGCCGTTCGGCGCCGCGCTGTCGTTCCTGCTGATGTACGTGACGTTCGGCGCGCTGGCGCTCAGGGCGGCCTATGCCGCCCGCGGGCGCGGCCTGGCGGAGGCCTGAGGCATGGCCGCGGGGCGGCGGCGCGCGCCGGCCGGGCCGCTCGACTACGGGCGGCGGCTGTGGCTGCAGATCGCGGTCGGTGCCACGCTGCTGTTCCTTTATGCGCCGATCGTCACGCTGATGGCATTCAGTTTCAACGACAGCCGGCGCAACATCGTGTGGCGCGGGTTTACCACCGACTGGTACGTGCGCGCCTGGCACAACGACCGCCTGTTCGAGGCGTTCACCAACAGCCTGCTGATCGCCTGCGCCGCCACGGTGCTCAGCATCGTCGTCGGCACGACGGTGGCGATTGCCTTGTGGCGCTTTCGCTTTCCCGGCAAGCCGGTGTTCGAGGGGCTGATGGCGCTGCCGATCGTCATCCCCGAGATCTGCATGGGCGTGGCCATGCTGGTGTTCTTCGCCCGCATCGACTGGCCGACCGACCTGCCCTGGCCGTTGAACCTGAGCGCCATCGTCATCGCCCACACGGCGTTCTGCTTCCCGTTCACGGCGATCGTGGTGCGCGCCCGCCTGATCGGCTTCGACCGCCGCCTGGAGGAGGCGGCGCGCGACCTGGGTGCCGGCGAGTGGCAGACCTGCCGCGACGTGATCCTGCCCTATCTGCGCCCCGGCATCATCGCCGGCGGACTGCTGGCCTTCACCCTGTCGCTCGACGACTTCGTCATCACGTTCTTCACGGCCGGGCCGGAGACGGTGACGTTCCCGGTCCAGGTCTACTCCATGGTCCGGTTCTCGGTGACGCCGGAGGTCAACGCCGCCTCCACCGCCCTGATCGTGATCACGGTGTTCCTGACCGTGCTGGCCATGACGGTGCAATCGCCGTGGCGGCAGCAGGGCGGGGGCTGATTCCGTTATCGCCGAGACTCAAGACATGCCTGTGAACAGCGCGAAAATGGCCTTGCCGACCCTGCAACAATGCAGGATATTTAATCGACTACCATCAATGTCGCAACAATTGCCATGAAAGCAACCATAAGCCCAATAACCCACTTCAAAATGTCAGTCTTTATGTCTGCTATTTTCTCAGTCAAGCGCGCTTCCATCGAACGCATATCATCACGTATTGTCGATGCCTCCGCCTTGATTTCCGCACGGAGTTCGATGCGCAGCTTTTCGCTTTCGCGTGAAATCCGCTCGTTCAGCCGTTCTTCGAGCGCTCGCATCTCGGCGCGCAGCCGCTCTTCCGACGCAGCAATCTCGGCGCGCAGCCGCTCTTCCGACGCGGCAATCTCGCCGCGCAGCCGTTCTTCGAGGTCCTTCAGCGCCGTCCAAAGCCGTTCCTCGCGGCTCGCCACGTCGTCCCGTTGCCGCTCCTCCAGGCTGACCAACTCCCCGCGCAGCCGCTCTTCCATCGCACTCATTTCGGCGCGCAGGCGACCTTCCGCCGCAGCGATCTCGGCGCGCAGCCGCTCCTCCCCGGCCATCCGGTCGGCAGTCAGCCTCTGCGCCAGGTCGTCCAGGTCGTCCTTGGTGGCAACCTGCTCTTCGGACAGCCGGAACTGGGTCTCGGCCAACACTTCGGCCTGCGGCTCGGGCATGCCGGCCGCGGTCAGCTTCTTGACAAAGGCGAGCGTGTCGAATGCCATCGCACTCATGGCGCTACATTGCCGCCCCGGCGGGGTGGCGTCAAGCGGCCCCCGCGCCTGCGGTGCCGGGCCCGGACGGCGCCCCTCGACCCCGACGGACCGCGCCGATCCTGGAACAAAAGACTTGCGCGCGGTACCGGAATCGGCAGACAGCGGGTCCCCGTCGACCGCCCCGCCAACCGCGAAAGCCCGCCCCGCCATGATCATCGCCATCGACGGTCCGGCCGCCTCGGGCAAGGGGACGCTGGCGCGGCGGCTGGCGGTCCACTACGGGCTGCCGCACCTGGATACCGGGCTGCTCTACCGCGCCGCCGGCTTGCGCGTGCTGAAACACGGCGGCGACCCCGCCGATCCGGCCGCGGCGGAGCGGGCGGCGCGCGCGGTGCGGCCGGCAGACCTCGCCGATCCCGACCTGCGCGGCGACGATGCGGCGACCGCGGCCTCGAAAGTCGCGGCCGTGCCGGAGGTGCGCGCCGCCCTGCTGGAGTTCCAGCGCGCCTTCGCACACCAGCCGGGCGGGGCGGTGCTGGACGGCCGCGACACCGGCACCGTGGTCTGCCCCGACGCCGACGTGAAAATCTTCGTGGCCGCCGCGCCCGAGGTCCGCGCGGACCGCCGTTTCAGGGAGTTGCGGGACCGCGGCCAACGGGCTATATACGCGGAAATCCTGCGGGATATGAAAGAACGCGACGAACGGGACAGTCGGCGGACGGTTGCTCCTATGCACCCGGCCGCCGATGCCGTTGTGATCGACACCAGCGACCTCGATGCCGATCAGGCATTCGCACAGGCGCTGGCCATCGTGGAGGACAGGGCCGGGCGGCGATAGGGCTGCCGCGGCGTATCAGCAACCGGAAACCGCGGCCGGGCGAACCCCGGCCAGCCGGCGGCGCATCGCATTATCGGGACGTCATCCGCCGCGCCGACCGGCAACACGGGTTCGAGGAGAGTCTATGGCAGTCAGCACCGCCGCCACCGCCGGCGCCGAGAAGGAAAGCTTCGCCGCCCTTCTGGACGAGTCGCTCGGGCAGATGGACAGCTTCGAGGGCACGGTGGTCAAGGGCAGGGTCGTGTCCATCGACAACGACGTGGCCGTGATCGATGTCGGCCTGAAGTCGGAGGGGCGCGTCGCCGTCAAGGAGTTTTCCGCCCCCGGCCAGCCCGCCGACCTGAACATCGGCGACGAGGTGGAGGTCTACGTCGACCGGGTCGAGGACAAGAACGGCGAGGCCGTGCTGTCCCGCGAGAAGGCCCGGCGCGAGGAGGCGTGGTCGCTGCTGGAGAAGGCCTTCCACGATCAGCAGCGCGTGGCCGGCGTGATCTTCGGCAAGGTCAAGGGCGGGTTCACGGTCGACCTCAACGGGGCCGTCGCCTTCCTCCCCGGCAGCCAGGTGGACATCCGCCCGGTGCGCGACATCTCGCCGCTGATGGGCACGCCGCAGCCCTTCCAGATCCTGAAGATGGACCGGTCGCGCGGCAACATCGTCGTGTCGCGCCGCGCCGTGCTGGAGGAGAGCCGCGCCGAGGCCCGCTCGGAGCTGGTGGCCAACCTCAAGGAGGGCCAGGTCCTCGACGGCGTCGTCAAGAACATCACCGACTACGGCGCGTTCGTGGATCTGGGCGGTGTCGACGGCCTGCTGCACGTCACCGACATCGCCTGGCGCCGCATCAACCATCCGTCCGAGGCGCTGCAGATCGGCCAGAGCGTCAAGGTCCAGGTGATTCGCTTCAACCCGGAGACGCAGCGCATCAGCCTCGGCATGAAGCAGCTCGAGGCCGACCCGTGGGAGGGCGTGCAGCTCAAGTACCCGGTCGGCGCCAAGTTCACCGGCCGCGTCACCAACATCACCGACTACGGCGCGTTCGTGGAGCTGGAGCCGGGCATCGAGGGCCTGGTCCACGTCTCGGAGATGAGCTGGACCAAGAAGAACATCCATCCGGGCAAGATCGTGTCGACCTCCCAGGAGGTCGAGGTGATGGTCCTGGACGTCGACCCGAACAAGCGCCGCATCAGCCTGGGCCTCAAGCAGTGCCTGGCCAATCCGTGGGACAGCTTCGCGGAGAAGTATCCGCGCGGCACGGTGCTCGAGGGCGAGATCAAGAACATCACCGAGTTCGGGCTGTTCGTCGGCCTGCCGGGCGACATCGACGGCATGGTCCACATGTCCGACATCTCGTGGAGCAAGCCGGGCGAGCAGGCCATCCAGGAGTTCAAAAAGGGCGACCAGGTCCGGGTCAAGGTGCTCGACGTCGATGTCGACAAGGAGCGCATCTCGCTGGGCATGAAGCAGCTCGACGAGGATCCGTTCGAAAAGGGCCTGCAGGAGGTCCGCAAGGGCTCCGTCGTCACCTGCACCGTCACCGCCGTGACCGACAGCGGCCTGGAGGTCGAAGTGGGCGACGGCCTGACCGGGTTCATCCGCCGCGCCGACCTGTCGCGCGACCGCTCGGAGCAGCGGCCGGACCGCTTCGCCGTCGGGGAGAAGGTGGATGCCAAGGTCACCAGCGTGGACCGCAACACCCGCCGCCTGACGCTGTCGATCAAGGTGCGCGAGGTCGAGGAGGAGAAGAAGGCCATGGCCGACTACGGCTCCTCCGACAGCGGCGCCTCGCTCGGCGACATCCTGGGCGCCGCCCTGCGCCGCGCGCGCGAGGAGGCGACCGGCAAGGAGGAAGAGGGCAAGGAAGACGAGGCCAACGAAGAAGAGGGCAAGGAGGAAGAAGGCTCCTGATCCATGCGGCCCGGCCGGTCGCCGCCCATCGTGCGGCGGCCGGCGCGCCTCCCGCGCCTGCTAATGGATCCAAAAATCCTTTTCGATTAAAGGCTTATACTTGATTTTCGGAAATTGCTTTGGCACCATCCCACCCGAACCGAACGGCGCCGAGCGACCATGCCGGGCCTGGGCGGGCCGGGCCGGCGGCAGGCACGTCCCCGGTGCGCCGAACCGGTGGGGGAGTGACGAAGCATGACGAAATCCGAACTGATTGCCCGCCTCGCCGAACAGCATCCGCATCTCTATCATCGCGACGTAGAAAAGATTGTCACCACGATTTTTGAGGAGATCTCGTCCGCGCTCGCCCGCGGCCAGCGGGTCGAACTGCGCGGCTTCGGCGCGTTCTCGGTCAAGCAGCGCGAGGCCCGCGTCGGCCGGAACCCGCGCACCGGCGAGGCGGTTGAAGTTGCCGAAAAGCACGTTCCGTTCTTCAAGACCGGCAAGCAGCTGCGCGAGCGGCTCAACACCGAAGGCTAGCAGAGGAGGGCCGACCGCGTGCGCTATCTGGCCTGGATCATCACGATCCCGATTGCGGTGGTGCTGATCAGCTTCGCCGTGACCAACCGCGATATCGTGACCGTCGGCCTGTGGCCGCTTCCGTTCGTCCTCGATCTGCCGCTCTACCTGCTCGTCCTGGGCGCGCTGGTTGTCGGCTTCCTGTTCGGCGGCGTCCTGGCCTGGGCCGGGGGCAGCCGGCACCGCAGCCTGGCCCGCCGCCGCGCGGATCGCATCGACCGGCTGACGGCCGAGGTCCGTCGTCTGCGCGCCCGCCAGGCGGAGGCCGACGAGCAGGCCAAGCGTGCGGCGGAGGCGGAGCGCGTCGTGCAGTCGCGCCGGGCCGCCGACGAGGCCGCGCTCCGCGACGTGCCGGCCCTGGGCAAGCCGACGGGCCGCGCGGTCGCCCCGCTCGAGACCCGTTGACCGCCGCCGGACGGCCGCATTGGCGGGGATGCGGATATTCGCTGCCGCGGAGGTCGACCAGGCGCTCGACTACAAGGTGCTGGCGGAGCGCCTGCGCCAGGCCTTCCGGGCCGGCTGCGCCGTACCGCTGCGCCACCGCCACCTGATCCCGACCCTGGGCGGCAGCGACGCCAGCCTGCTGCTCATGCCGGCGTGGCAGAGCGGCCGGCACATCGGCATCAAGGTCACCACCGTCTTCCCGGACAACCCCGCGCGCGGCCTGCCCACGATCATGGGCGCCTACCTGCTGCTGGACGCCCGCACCGGTGCGCTCCTGGCGCTGATCGACGGGCCGTCGCTGACGGCGCGCCGCACCGCCGCGGCCTCGGCTCTGGCCGCCTCGTACCTGGCCCGCGAGGACAGCGAGCGGCTGCTCATGGTCGGCACCGGCACGCTGGCACCGCACCTGATCCGCGCCCACGCCGCCGTCCGGCCGATCCACAACGTGCTGGTCTGGGGCCGCACCCCCGCCAAGGCGAAGCGGCTTGCGGCCCACCTGGACCGGCCCACGTTCCGCGTCGGCTTCACCGAGGATCTGGAGGCCGCGGCACGCGGCGCGCACGTCATAAGCTGCGCCACGCCGGCCACCGCGCCCCTGATCCGGGGCGCATGGCTGGCACCGGGCACCCATGTCGACCTGGTCGGCGGCTTCACGCCCGAGATGCGCGAGGCCGACGACGAGACCGTCACCCGCGCCCGCATTTTCGTCGATACCTATGAAGGCGCGTTGTCGGAGGCCGGCGACATCCTCCAGCCGATCCGGTCCGGCATCCTGCGCCAGGACGACATCGCCGGCGACCTGTTCGAGCTGACCCGCGGCGAGCGCGCCGGGCGCCGCTTCTACGGCCAGATCACCCTGTTCAAATCGGTGGGCACGGCGCTGGAGGACCTCGCCGCCGCCCAGCTCGTCGTGCGGATGGTGTAGCGCGATGGATCTGCCCGTGAACGTGGCCGCCGATCCGGCGGTACCGGCCCTGCGGCCTTGGCTGCTCGACACGGTGCTGCCGTTCTGGGCGGACGTCGGCGTGGACCGGCGCTGCGGCGGCTTTGTCGAGCGGCTGACGCCGGATGGCCGGCCGGCGCCCGATGACTACAAGCGGGTGCTGGTGCAGGCGCGGCAGATCTACGTGTTCAGCCACGCCCACCTGCTCGGCGCCCCCGGCTGGGCGCTGGACGCGGCGCGCCACGGCGTCGCCTTCCTGACTAGGCACTACTGGGACGGCAACGGCTGGTGCCACAAGGTGACCCGCGCCGGCGCCGTCCTCGACCGCCGCAAGGACGCCTACGACCACGCCTTCGTCCTGTTTGCCATGGCCTGGTATCACCGCGCCGGCGGCGATCCGGCGGCGCTGGCGGTCGCCCGGCGCACCCTGGAGGTGTTCGACGGCCCCCTGGCCGAGCCGGAGCACGGCGGCTTTCGCGAGCACGTCGCACCGGGCGCGCCGGCCGGGGACATCCCGCTGCCGCGCCGGCAAAACCCGCACATGCACCTGCTGGAGGCGCTGCTGGCGCTGTACGAGGCGACCGGCGATCCGGCCTGGCGGGCGCGGGCGGAGCGCGTGCTGGCGCTGTTCCGCGACCGGTTCTTCGATGCGGCGACCGGCACGCTGGCGGAGTATTTCGAGCGGGACTGGCGGCCGGCATCGGCCCCCGACGGGCCGGTGCGCGAACCCGGCCACCATTTCGAGTGGGTCTGGCTGCTGCTGCAATACCGCCGTCTGACCGGCGACGATAGCGTCCTGGCCCCGGCCGAGCGGCTGTACCGCTTTGCCATGGCGCACGGCTTCGACCGCGCACCCGTCGCCGCGACCGGCATCGCCACAGCGCCGCCCGCCGCCGTGCTCGACCGGGTCGACCAGGCCGGCGCGGTGCTCGCCGACACCAAGCGCCTGTGGCCGCAGACCGAGGCGGTCAAGGCCTGGGCGGCGCGCCACGAGCTGCTCGGCGACCCGGACGCCCCGGCGCACGCGGCGGGGCATCTGGCGCTGCTGTTCCGGCACTACCTGGATGCCGGCGGCGGCATCTGGCGCGAGTGGCTGAGCCGGGACGGGCAAACGATCTCGCAATACGTGCCGACCACGTCGCTCTATCACGTCGTCCTGTGCATGGCCGAGGCCATGCGCGCCCTGGGCCGCTGACCGGAGAAAGCCCATGCGCGTCACCGTCGTCGGCGCGGGCATCATGGGCCTGTGCACCGCCTGGGCGCTCAAGCGCCGCGGGCACACCGTCACCGTCCTCGACCGGGCCCAGGTGCCCAATCCGCTCGGCTCGTCGGTCGACCGGAGCCGGCTGCTGCGCCAGCCGTACGGCGCCGAGCGCGGCTATGCGGCGATGGTGCCGGACGCGCTGGCGGCCTGGGACCGGCTGTGGGAGGACCTGGGCACGAGCCTGTACGTGCCGACCGGCACCCTGGTCCTCGGGACCGGCGCGAGCCGCTGGATGCGCGACAGTGCCGAGACGCTGGCCGCCTTGGGCGTGGCCGTGGACCGGCTCGACCGAACCGCCCTGGGCCGCCGCTATCCCCTGATCCATCCCGAGTACTATGACGAGGGGTTCCATGTGGACAGCGGCGGCGTGCTGCTGGCCGGCCGGATCGTCGAACTGCTGGCGCACCGGCTGGTCGGCAACACGGTGTCGCTGTGGCCGCGGCTGGCGGTGCGCGGCATCGACCCGGAGCGCGGCACCGCGGACCTCGCCGACGGGCGCACGCTGGAGGCCGACCGCATGGTCGTGGCGGCCGGGCCGTGGACGCCGCGGCTGCTGCCCGAACTGGCCGCCCGGCTGACCGCGACCCGGCAGGTGTACATCTATCTCAGCCCGTCGCCGGACATGATGGAGCCGTGGCGCACCATGCCGATGATCCTGGACATCGACCCGGAGCGCGGCTTCTACCTCGTGCCCCCGGTCGGCGGCACCGCCATCAAGATCGGCGACCACCGCCCCGGCGCGGCCGGCAGCCCGGACGAGCGGCGCGAGGTCGGCCCGGAGGAGGCCGCCGACCTGTTCACCTCCTGCCGCGCCCGCCTGACCGGCGGCGAACGGTTCCGGCCGGTCGACGCACACACCTGCTTCTACACGATGGCCCCGGAGGACCGCTTCATCGTCGAGCCGATCGGGGCCAGGGCCTGGGTGCTGGCCGGGTTCTCCGGCCACGGCTTCAAGTTTGCGCCGCTGATCGCCGAGCGCCTGGCCGCCGCCCTGGACGAGGCCGCCGACCCGGCGGCGCTGACGGCCTGGGCCGCCGGCCGCGGCTGAGCGGGGGGCGGAGCGGCGCGCCTACTTCGGTGCCCGGAACCGGCGGCGGTAGACGCCGGGCTCGGCGGCGACGGCGTCGACCGTCTCGGCGAAGCGGCGGGCCGCGTCGTCCGTCAGCGGCGCGCAGTCCAGCTCCAGCGGCTGGCGCGGCACCGGGATGCACTGGGCGACCGGCGTGCCCGCCGGCAGCACGCCCTCGAAGCCGCGGTCGGTCCACACCGCCGGGAAGTGGATCAGCCCGTCCCCGTAGGCATCGGCATCGACCAGCCCGGTCAGCGTGCGGAACGGCAGGTCGGTGCGGTTGACCGGATGGGTGCACAGCAGCGACCAGCCCTCGGGCAGCGCGGTCGTCCAGAAGTTCATGAACTTGACGAACAGCGCGTCCGGATCGAACAGCGGCGACCCGGCCGCCTGGCTGGGCGTGTGCATCCCCAGCGGCGAGCGCGTGTGCCGTCCCGCGGTCGCTCCCGGCCGCCACGACCAGGAGAACACGCCGCCGGCCACGGTCACGTCGGCCGCCAGCGGCATCAGGAACCCGGCCGCCATCGCGTCGATGAACGGCGGGCACTGCTTGACCGTGCGCACCGCGAAGCCCAGGTCGCCGTCCTCGGCGGTCATCGGCATCGCCTTCAGCCAGTCGGGCAGCCCGCGCTTCGCCGCGACGGGCCGCGGCAGCACTCCCTCCAGCTCGGGCGGACAGCGGAACGTGATCTTCATCAGGGATCGGGGATCGGGGGTCGGGGAACGGGGAACGGGGATCGGGGATCGGGGATCGGGGATCGGGGATCGGGGATCAGGGATCGGGGATCGGGGATCGGGGATCGGGCGGCCGATCGGCATCGGATTGCAAGGTTCGCGTGGGGGTCTGCAACGGCGGCGCGGGCGGGGCGGTTATGCCCGAAACGGCGGGGCGGGACCAGGGCCGGCGACGACCGCACCGCGAACGGGCGTCGCCGGCCCAGCCATGCGCCGGGCGCATGGAAGGGTTCGGAGAATGGGTATGGCGCAGTGCAGCAAAAGGGCCATCTAATGATCTGACCGCGCTGCACTGCAGCACAGTCCGTTCCTCCGAACGGTGGTTCGGAGCGGGGCCTTCGGGTCCCACGTCTCCCAGACGTGAAGCCTCCCTGTTCAACTGGCCCGCCAATCGGCTGAATTGGCGGGCTTTTTGTGTGCCGGTCGGAGGACGTGCGCCGTTCTCGGGGCATGCCCGGCGCATCGGCAACGGCAATGGCACGCCCCCGCCAGGGCGTTGCCCGCGGGCTGCTGCCATGGGCGCCTGGATCAGCTCCGCTTGTGGTCCTGCGCATTCGTGCAACAAAGTGCTGGCCTATACGTTCGTATATGGCTAATCGGTTCATATCGAAGAGTCGCGTTCGCCGGTCGCGTGCTTGCTCAGAGGGGATGACCGCATGATGACCCTGGACGACGCCTATGCGCTCATGATGGACGAGGAGCGCGAGCGGTCATGCCTGATCACCGACCCGCACCAGCCGGACAACCCCATCGTCTTCGTGACCAGGGCCTTCTGCCGGCAGACCGGCTACACTCCGGAGGAGGTGATGGGCCGGAACTGCCGGTTCATGCAGGGCCCGGACACCGACCCGGAGGCCGTAAGCCGGATTCGCGAGGCGATCGACCGGCTGGAGCCGATCACCATCGACATCCTGAACTACGCCAAGGATGGCACGCCGTTCTGGAACCGCCTGCGCATCCGCCCGAGCTTCGACGAACACGGCCGGCTGCAGAACTTCGTCGGCATCCAGAACCCGGTCGCGGAGTCCGAGGTGCGCTCGTACGACCTGCGCGATATCGTCGAATAGCCCCTTCCGAGGCGCCCGCGCGCGCCCTTCGCGCCTTGCCAACCCGCCCGCCGGCGCCTATGTTGCGCACCGTCCAGGGGCGCATAGCTCAGTCGGTAGAGCAGCTGACTCTTAATCAGCGGGTCCAAGGTTCGAGTCCTTGTGCGCCCATTTTTGAATCACGCGCTTGGCCGTAATATGCGTTGCCATACGGGACGGGCCCAGCGCTCGTCCTGTTGCAGTGCGTGACCGGCAGGGTTGAGTATTCACTGGAGCCCGGTTCTGGCGCGATAGTACGCCACCACGCGTGGCTTTGTAAAACGTGACGTTGTCAGGCCGTTGCAGACGCGCGCAAAGACGGCACCGTCAAGATCGTCGCGCGGGATCATTCGCCCGGTAGCAACTGCCGTTGCGATTCCCTGAGCAAGTTCGATCCGGGCCATGGCGTATTCAACGAAGCTGTCATGCTTGAGGAAAGGATGATCGCCCGCAAACAGTCTGCACGCCGGGTCATGGTTCCGCCGTATTGTCGGAACGTTGACCAGAAGCACGTCGCCACGGCTAGGGCACGGGTCGGTCAGAACGATAAACAAGTGCTTCCGCGCGAGATCGTTCGGCGGACCGGACGGAACAAGAAGCGTGCCGCGACGATACGGGACGGGCCAGTTCACAACGAGGCAAATAATTTGTCGATTTGCCGATAGGATTCGAGACGGTTCGCAAGATCTGCCGCAGCCGTGTCGTCCCGGCCTAGGGCCCTGAACACGTCGGCATAATCGATAGGCAGCGAGGAGCCGTCCGGATCTCGCCACTCTGCGCAATGATCGTGCGTCCAGTCTCGAATACCCCATTTGTTCAAATGCCCGAACCGCTGCCAAACGGCCTGAAGGGCCTCAATCTCGGCGTCGCTCAGCTCGTCAAGAGCGGCCCGCGGAGCCTGCTTGCGCAACTCGACGGCATGGCCCTGGCGATCCGCAATCCACTCTTCCCAGCCGGAGCAATCGACAGCTCCCTGAATGCACTCGTAGGTCCGGGAGTTGACCGGGCCGTGCGGCATCGCGACCAGCCGATCGAACGTGATCGGCAGTCCGTACCGGTCCATGAATTCGCGATCGGCCAGATAGATCAGCTTCACCAGCTTGATCACGTCCATGCGACCGCCCTGCGCATCCACGAAGAACGCGGCTACCTGCCCGGCTTTCCGATCGTTGAACATCCGCGCCTCTGCGTTGCTTCCCCAACGATACCATAGATGGCGGCGGAAAAGGTTGGCAGCGATAGCGGGGGCGGAAATTTCTTATGACCGTGGCAATCGCATTGGCCCCCGCTTGCTGTCGCGCTGCCGCGCGTCGCAGACCGGAAGCGCGGACGAGGTCGCCAGGGCAGGCCCGGATCGGGCGCCGGCCGAGCCCGGCGGATGATCGATGGCTCCTCTCATCCGGCAAACAGCAGCTGCGGCGCGCCGGCGGGCGGGTTCGCTTAGTCGAACCCGATCCGGGCGTGGTGGTGCCGGCCGGCGTCGGTGAGTTCGCCCCGGTCGACCCGGCGGATGCGCCGCGTCAGCACGATCGTGCCGGATAGTTCGAATGCTGAATCGCGCGCATCGGTTCGTGGCGCTCCATGTCCGTCCGCCGTGGTCGGCACGGCCGCGAGCATCCGGGAGATCCGGGGGCGCGGCAGGCGTCGGTCGCGGCCCGCCTCACCCGCGCTGGTCCGGCCGGACGAACGGCCCGATCCGGGCGCGGCGGGCGCCCAGCAGGCCCTGCGGGCGGTAGATCAGGACGGCGGCGAGCAGGGCGAACACGGCGATGTCCTTGTAGGCGGCGCCGATCCAGGCCGACCAGTACGTCTCGAACACGCCCACCGCCGCACCGCCCAGCATTGCCCCGGCCACCGAGCCGAGGCCGCCGAGCACCGCCGCGGTCAGCGCCTTCAGCGCCAGCACCAGGCCGGCATGGAAGGTCGCCACGCCGTAGTGCAGGGTCACCACCGCCCCGGCGATGCCGGCCAGCGCCCCGCCCAGGGCGAAGGTCACGGCCACCACGCGCCCCACGTCGACGCCCAGCAGCGCCGCCATCTCCGGGTCGTCGGCGCAGGCCCGCCGGCAGCGGCCGTACGTGCTGCGCCCCAGCACGCCGAGCAGCAGCGCATACACCGCCGCCGTCAGGCCCAGCACGGCGAGCTGTGAGACGCTGACCGTGGCGGCGAACGGGCCGTCGGCCAGCACGGCGACCCGCCCGCTCAGCACCGGCTGCAGCCAGCGGTCGCGGGTGCCCTGCAGCAGGCGGACGTACTCCTCCAGGAAAATTGCCAGGCCCAGGGTCGCGACCAGCGGCACGTACGGCGCCCCGCCGCGCAGCCGGTGCAGCACCAGCCGCTCCGTCGCCCAGCCGTGCAGCGCGCCGACGGCCGCCGCCGCCGCCACGATCGACAGCAGGACGACGGCCAGCGGTGCCGGCCCGGCGACGCCGATCAGCACCGCCGCCAGCGCCGTTACGTACATCCCGATCACCGCCTTGGCGCCGAACGCCAGGTTGATCGTCGAGACGATGTCGTAGACCAGCGCGAACCCGACCGCCAGCAGGCCGTACACGCAGCACAGCACGATCGCGTTCAGGGTCTGCTGCGCGACATAGACGTGCCCCGGCATCGCCGCCGGCGCCGCCGCGGTATCGCCCCGCGCGCCGTCCCGGGCGGTAAACATGCCGAGCCACAGGCGCAGCATGTGCAGCCGGATCTCGGACAGCGGCCCGGAGCGGTCGCTGGCCACCGCCACCAGGCGCAGGCGGTCGGTGGCGAAGTCCTCTCCGGCGAAGCGGCAGCGGATCCGGTGCACGGCGGCATTCCGGTCGCCCCGCACGGCATAGGTGACGACGACCGCCGCCGGGTCGTCCGGGTCGACCGCCGCCGCGACCCGCTCGACCGCCGCCGGGTCGGCCTCGAAGGCGGGGATCAGGCGCTCGCACAGGCGGGCCTGCTCCGGGTCCGGGCCGCACCCGGCCAGCACCAGCAGTGCCGCCACGGCGATCCGGCGCCGACCGCCGCCGGCCCGGCCGCGCCTCAGGCTCACGGCGCACCGGCGGCGCGGCGCCGCTCAGATGAACAGCATGGCGCCGGTGGCGGACGCATCGCTCAGGAAGGTGACCGCGCCGGCGATCTCCACCCCCAGCTCGGGGTCGAGCGCCGCGGCGTCGAGGCCCGCCGCGCGCAGGCCCATCTCGCAGGCCAGGAAACGCACCCTCAGGTCGCGGCAGGCGTCCAGCAGCTCGCCGAAGGTGGCGATGCCGCGCGCGGCGAAGTCGGCGTCGCGCGCCGCCGGGTCGCCGCCCAGGCGGGTCCAGCCGCCGGGCAGCAGCGCCGGCAGGGCGCCCCCGGTAAAGAACAGCGTGACCGGCTTGCCCACCGCGGCGGCGGCGCTGGCCAGCACCAGGGCGTAGTGCACCTTCTCGAACCCGCCGTCGAACACGACGACGGACAGCGCGTCGGGGCCGTGGCTCATGCGCGGTCACTCATGAACGGTCACTCATGAACGGTCACTCATGAACGGTCACTCATGGGCGGACAGGTCGCGGATCGTCGGGCGGTCGCCGCACAGCGGGCAGGCCGGGTCGCGGCGCACGGCGATGCGGTGGAAGCCGTGGCTGAGCGCATCGACGACCAGCAGCGTGCCGGCCAGGCTCTCGCCCAGGCCGAGCAGCTCCTTGACCACCTCGATCGCCTGCATCGACCCGATCATCCCGGCCAGCGCGCCGAGCACGCCGGCCTCCGCACAGTTCGGCACCGCGCCGGCCGGCGGCGGGGCCGGGAACAGGCAACGATAGCAGGGGCCGTCCGCGGCGCGGGCCGGCACCGTGGTGATCTGCCCGTCGAAGCGCAGCAGCGCCGCCGTCACCAGCGGCCGCCCGGCGAGTCGGCAGGCGTCGGCGACCAGGAACCGGGTGGCGAAATTGTCGCTGCCGTCGGCGACGATGTCGTAGCAGGCGATCAGGTCCAGGGCGTTGGCCGCGGTCAGCCGCGCCTCGTGCGCCTCGACCCGCACATCCGGGTTGACCTCGGCGAGGCGCTCGGCGGCGCTGGCCACCTTGGGGCGGCCGACGGCGCCGGTGCCGTGGATCACCTGCCGCTGCAGGTTGGACAGGTCCACCGTGTCGTCGTCGATCACCCCGATCGTGCCGATGCCCGCCGCCGCCAGGTAGAGCAGCAGCGCCGAGCCCAGCCCGCCGGCGCCGATCACCAGCACCCGCGCGGCGAGCAGCCGGGCCTGCCCCTCGCCGCCCACCTCCGGCAGGATGATGTGGCGGGCATAGCGGCGGATCTGCGCGTCGGTGAACGGGTGCATCGTCCGGGTACGGATGTCGGGTTGCGGTGCGGACCCTCGCCGCCAGCGTACGCCGGGCGCGCCGGGTTGCAAAGCGGGTTCGCCGCGTGCGGGTCAGTCCGCGCCGGCCAGCGCCGCCAGCAGCGCCTGCACGCCCGCCGCCGGACCGTCGGGATGGTCCCACACGGCGTCGCCGGCCGCGACGAACTCGGCGCCGGCGCGGGCGGCTTCCGCCGCGGCCGCCGGGCCGTCGGCGCCGAAGGCGACGCACGGCACCTCCATCAGCTCGGTCCACCAGGCGACCAGCTCGGCATCGACGCCGCCGTCCGCACCCGGCCCCAGACCGATGAAGTCGGCGCCGCGCTCGCCGGCGACCATCGCGGCATGGCGGCTGGTCCCGGCGGAGGCGCCGACGATGGCGTCCGGCCCCAGCACCTGCCGGGCGGCCGCGTAGCCGCCGGGGCCGGCCAGGCGCACGCCGTCGCAGCCCGTCGCCGCGGCCAGCTCGGCCGCGCCGTGCAGCAGGAATGCGACGCCGCGGTCCTGCGCCACCGGCCGCAGCGCGGCCACCGCGGCGCGCCATGCCGTGTCGTCGGCCTCGGCCAGGGCCAGCTCCACGCTGGCCACGTCGCCGGCGTCCAGCGCCGCCGCCAGCAGCGGGGCGAAGGCGCGCGGCTCCAGCCGCGGCGGCGCGACCAGGTAGAGCCGGCAGGACGGCGCGGCCTCCGCCACGACGTCAATCGGCCTCGGCCAGGGCGCGCGTCATCGCCTCCAGCAGCGCCACCGCCTCGTCGTGCGGCAGGGCCGCCGTTTCCGGCCCGACGGCCAGGCCGGAGCCGCCGCCGCCGCGCACCGCCGCGGCCCGATCGACGGCCTCGGTCGCCGGCGTGGTGTCCGTTGCGGTCGTCATTGCTCTGTCCTTCGCAAGGGGTTCGGACCCGCACTCTGCGCCGCCGCGGCGCGCGCTGCCAACCGGCTCGCCGGCCAGCCAGGTGCGGCAGGCCAGCGCCTTGTCGTCCGGGTCGGGCAGGGCGCGCAGGTCGAGCGCCGGGCCGAGGTCGCGCCACAGCCGCGCGCCGGCCGCCGCCGCCATCCCGGTCAGCCGCGCCGCTGCCGGCCCGCCGCCGGTGTACCGCAGGTCGCGCACGCCGGCGCGCAGGGCGGCGAGCGCCGGGCCGGGCCGGTCGCCGCAGTCCAGGATGCCGGTCAGCGCCACGCCCGGGTGCGCCGCCCGCACCGCCGCCAGCAGCGCCCGGAACCAGCCGGCGCCGGCATAGCCGCCGGCGCCGGGCGCGCCGGCCAGCACCAGCGGCACGCCGAGCGCCGCCGCGGCACCGGCCGCGGCCAGTGCGTCGGTCAGGCCGTGGGCGAGGATGACCGGCGGGCGCGGCGGCTCCGGCACGTCCGCCCCGGCAGGGCACGGCGGTGTCGGGGCCGGGCACAAGGGGCGGGTCCTCCGGATCAGCGCATCAGGTCGGCGATGAACGGCGGCAGGGCGAAGGCGGCCTTGTGCACCGCCGGGCTGTAATAGCGGGTCTTCAGGCCGTGGCCGGCATAGCGCGCCGCCAGGCCCTCGACCGTCTCCAGCCGCAGCGTCTCGTCGTCGCTGGCCCAGCCGAACGCCATCAGCCCGCCGATATAGGCGGGCACCGGCGCGGCATAGGCGGTGGCGTCCCGGAACAGGCCGCGCATGTGGCCGTGGAAGCCGCGCAGCTCGTCGGGCTGCAGCCAGGGCACGCCGCCCTGGTTGACCAGCACGCCGCCCGGCTTCAGGCACCGCTTGCAGTCGGCGAAGAACTCCGCCGTGAACAGCACCGCACCCGGTCCGATCGGGTCGGTCGAATCGACGATCACCGCGTCGAACCGCCGGTCGGTGTCCTTGACGAACCGGCAGCCGTCGCCGATGACCAGATCGGTGCGCGGGTCGTCGAACGCCCCGGCGCTGATCTCCGGCAGGTACTTGACGCACAGGTCGACCACCGACCGGTCGATCTCGACCATGGTGACCCGCTCCACGGGGTGCGCGAGGCAGCGGCGCAGGGTGCCCCCGTCGCCGCCGCCGATGATCAGCACCTCGCGGGCGTTGCCGTGCCCGACCAGCGGCACGTGGACGAGCATCTCGTGATAGACGAACTCGTCCGCCGTGGTCGTCTGCACCGCGCCGTCGAGCGCCAGGACCCGGCCGTACACCGGGTTGTCGAAGATGACCAGGTCCTGGTGCTCCGTCTGTTCCCGGTACACCACCGGGTCCATGGCGAGGCGCTGCGTGACGGTCCGGTGAATGGTCTCGATGAACCACTCCGTCATGCCGCCGCGCTTTCCGGCTGTCGTTCCGCCTCGCCGCGCAGGAACTCGCCGACGTGGACGCGGGACGGCCGGAAGGCCTCGCGCAGGACGTCCACGGCGCGTTCGGGCACCGCGTCGCCGCACATGAACACGTCGAGCGCGGCATAGCCGCACTCCGGCCAGCTGTGGATGGAGATGTGGCTCTCCGCCAGCACCGCCACGCCGGACACGCCGCCATTGGGCGTGAAGTGGTGCAGGTGGATGTGCAGCAGGGTCGCGCCGGCCGCCTCCACCGCATCGACCAGCGTCTGCTCGACGTATGCGATGTCGTCGAGCCGCTCGGCACCCCAAAGATCGACGATCAGGTGGGTGCCGGCATAGCGCTTGCCGTTGCGGGTGATGAAGTGGTCGACGCCCTCTTCGTGGCCGTGCTCCGCGGCGGGCGGAGTCCGAATGTCGGTGGTGTACGCTTCCGTTTGGGCCTTCCTTGGCGCGCCGGTGCGAATCTCGCGGGTGGCGCGGTCGTCCAAGTCCATCCCCAATTGGAAGACAGCGGTGGTGTCAGCCATCCTTGTCCCCCAGTCAGTAGATGACCCGGATTGGTCAGAAGCCGCGGTTTCTGCAACATTTGCCGCAGCGAAGCAAGGGCTATTTGACCCGGGCGCAAAAACCCCGGTGCGGCGGATTGCCTTGGCGTCCGTCGCCCCGGGGTGCAGTCCGGCTATATGCCGGCGCGGAAGGGCCGCAGCAAGAGGGCGCCCAGGGATTTTTCGGGGCGCCGTTCCACGCCGATCGGCATGCCGGGCGTGCGCTGGGTGCGGCTTCGCGAGCCGAACAGGCGGTCCCAGAAACTGAAGATCGTGCCGTAATTGCTGTCGGTGTCGGCGCGGACCGCGTGGTGGTGCACCCAGTGGATCGACGGCGTGATGATTGCCCGCGACAGCGCGCGCTCGATCCCGGCCGGCAGGCGGACGTTGGAGTGGTGGAACAGCGCGCTGATCAGCACCAGCGTCTCGAACACCAGGACGGCGACCAGGGCGATGTCCAGCGCGACGATGACGGCGGCGCGCGCCAGGGCGCTCAGCAGCACCTCGCCGAAATGGAAGCGCACCGCCGAGGTGGTGTCCAGGAACCGGTCCAGGTGGTGCACCTCGTGGAACCGCCACAGCACCGGCAGGGTGTGGTTGGCGCGGTGCCACCAGTAGATCCACAGGTCCAGCAGCACGATGTCGACCAGCAGCACCCAGCCGCCGGACCACGCCGCCGGCCGCCAGTCGGTCACGCCGGTCGCCCACACCGACACCGGCAGCACCACCAGCAGCGACAGGCCGATGTTGACCGCGAACAGGCTGCCGTTGCGGCCGAGCCGGCGCCAGCCGAACAGCGGCCCGTCCGGCCGCGGCGCCGCCGGCCGCAGCCGCTCCAGCGCGAACAGCAGCCCCAGCCACAGCGCCACCGCGGCGCCCTTGTACGTCAGCACGGCATCGGCGATCGTATCCATCGGGGCTTTAATATAGACGTACGCGGCGCTCACGGCGCGTCACATGGCTGCGACCGGGTGGCGCGCGGGACGATGGAGGGAGGCGGGCATGGCGCTGATCGACCTGAGCCACACCGTCGAGGCCGGGCTGGTCACGTACCCGGGCCTGCCGGCGCCGGTGATTTGCGATTACCTGTCGCGGGAGCAGTCGCGGTCGCACTACGCGCCGGGCACCGAGTTCCAGATCGGCCGGATCGACATGGTCGCCAACACCGGCACCTATGTCGACGCGCCGTTCCACCGCTATGCCGACGGCCGGGACCTGTCGGAGCTGCCGCTGGACAGCCTGGCCGACCTGGACACGGTGGTTGTCCATGCCGACGCCGCCCGCGGCCGCGCCATCGACGCCTCGGCCTTCGCCGGCCTGGACGTGGCCGGCCGGGCGGTGCTGGTGCACACCGGCTGGTCGCGCCACTGGAAGACCGAGCGGTACGTCTCCGGCCACCCCTACCTGACCGGCGACGCCGCGGCGTTCCTGCGCGCGGCCGGGGCGCGGCTGGTCGGCATCGACTCGCTGAACATCGATTGCACCGACGGCGGCGAGCGCCCGGTCCACTCCGAGTTGCTGCGCCACGACATCCCGATTGCCGAACACCTGACCAATCTGGCCGCCCTGCCGCAGGACGCGCGCCTGCGCTTCTTCGCCGTCCCGGTCAAGGTCAAGGCCTTCGGCACCTTCCCGGTGCGGGCATTCTGCATCGCCGCGGGCTGAGCGCCCAATTGCGGGGACACGAATTGCGGGGACACAATACCGAACTCCGCCGAGCGGTTCCGCCAGGGACGGCCCGGTGCATCGGCCGCATCGCCCGCGCAACCGGCGTGCAACCGGCATGTTGCACGCAAAGCTTTTGAAATATCTGGCCTTTCGGGCGTAATGCAGCATTTGCACCGGATCCGCCGGCTGTTGCACCTGGTCCCGCCGGACCGCGCCGCCGGGCGCGCCGCACCGGGAGGACGCCGCGGCGCGCAAAGCGACGACCCGGTGCCGGCATGAACGGTCTTGGATTGTCGGCGTACGCCGAATTCATGGCCGTTCCCCCCAAACCAAAGCCGCTGACATTAATTCCTATATAGGAAGTTTATCCACGGCGCAAGCCGGAGAGGCCGGGCTGGAACGAACGACGGAGCGCGATGTGCAGGGCGGGCTTGAAAGACGAACGGCATGGGCCGCATTTTCGTACGGTTCGACAGGATGAGGAGAACAGCATGGCCAAGGGAGAGACCGTCAGCTTCTCTTTGACGCCGGAACAGGTGGAATTCCTGTCCTCCATGGTGTCGTCGGGTCGCTGTCAATCGACCAGTGAGGCCGTGCGCGACGCCGTCCGGCTGCTCGAAGACCGGTATGCCCGGCGGCAAGCCGAGATCGACCGCGCCCGCACGCTGATCCGCGAGGGCGCCGAGCAACTGACGGCAGGCCCGGTTGTCGATGGCGATCTGTTCTTCAAGGAATGGGACGCCGAGCTGGACCTGCATCGACCGGCTCCGATGCAAGCAGACCTCTCGTCCGAGTCATGATCATACCAGCGGCCTTTTCGATCAACCTGATGACCGCAGTCGCCGATGCCACGCCAGCCCCCCAAGGCAACTAATTGATCGCCGACGCATGCAGTATAGTCATCGACCTTACAGGACCTACTTTTACGAAAACCGTCATTGCGAGCAAAGCGAAGCAATCCAGTGGCGCCGCAAGCGCGATACATGCCTTGCTTGACTGGTAGCGGCGGGCCTGGGCTGCTTCGCTTCGCTCGCAGTGACGGGCATTTCTACATCTGCAACCGCGCTCGACGCTATAGTATTGCTGGGGAGTGGTGGCACAAGCTGGCGCTCGGCCTGACCGCGGCATTCGAAGCTGGCGGCCGCGAGGCCCACGGCAAGTCGCAGGGTACAGGTCAACCGCTTGGGCCGCTGGATGCATATGCCCGAACGCCGCCGATATACGGCCCGACCGGCCCGCAGGGTCGCGCCGTGCTCCCGCGCGTCAAGCGCCGGCTCCCCATCAGGGACGCCCTGCTGGCGGCGGGTTCCGGAACAGGCGGAGACGTCCGCTCCGCGTCGACGGTGTTGCCGGCGCTCGACCCGCGGCGCGCGCGGCGCGGCCGGACAAGCAGGTCGGCATCAGTATGCAACAGAAAGTCCCACGGAAAGCAGCACCATTTCGACAAAAAGGCAATCGTCATTGCGAGCGAAGCGAAGCAATCCAGCCACGACGCTGCCAGTACAGAAGACCATGCATCGCGCTTGCGGCGCCGCTGGATTGCCACGCTTCGCTGGCAATGACGGCTTTTTCTCCGTAGGAGTCTTGCCAGGTCCCATTGGCGGTGCCGCTGGATTGCCACGCTTCGCTGGCAATGACGGCTTTTTCTCCGTAGAAGTCTTGCCAAGTGTGCCACCGGCGCCGCGCCGGCATCGTGGTCGGCGGTCCAGGCCTGCACGTCGGCAATGACGCGGTCCTCGTGGCGCCGCGGCCAGGATCAGCCCGCGGCGCCGTCGCTCAGCTCCGCCACCGCCGCCGCGATCAGCGCCAGGTCCTGGTCGCGGGACAGGCGGTGGCCGGCGTTCTTGACCAGGGTCAGGCGGACGTCGCCGCCGGCGATCGCCTCGGCCAGCCGCAGGCTCTGCCGCCAGGGCACGTCGGGATCGTCGATGCCGTGCAGCAGGCGCACCGGACACTCGATCGGCACCGGCGCGCGCAGCACCAGGTGGTCGCGCCCCTCGTCGAGCAGGCGCTGCGTGATCGCCTGCGGCTGCTCGTCGTAGTCAGACGGCCGGTACCACACGCCGTCGCGCGCCAGCGCCGCCCGCGCCGCGTCGTCCAGCACAGCGCGGATCAGGTCCTCCGTAAAGTCGGCCGCCGCCGCCACGCCGACCAGCCCGGCGATGCGATCCGGCCGCGCCATGGCCGCCAGCACCGCAATCCACCCGCCCATGGACGAGCCGACCAGCACCTGCGGCCCGTCCGCCACGGCGTCCAGCACCGCGATCGCATCCTCCGCCCAGCGGCCGATGGTGCCGTCCTCGAACCGGCCGGAGGACTGCCCGTGGCCGAGATAGTCGAACCGGACGTAGGCCTGGCCGCGGCGGCGGCACGCCTCTTCCAGGTAGGTGGCCTTGGTGCCGGTCATGTCGGACACGAAGCCGCCGCAGAACATCACGCCGGGGCGCCGGTCGCCGGGCGCGGCCGGCGTGCGGATGCAGGCGACGCTGGCGCCGTCCGGGCGCGGGACGGTATGGTGCTCGGGCTTTCGCCCGCCGGACTCATTCATCGGGACACGCCATGGCCAACGGTGCGACGACCTCGTCGGGCCCCGACCATACGCCGGCCGCCGCCGACCGCAAGCCCCCGACCGTGCTCCAGGTCGTGCACAGCCTGGAGGCCGGCGGCGTCGAGCGCAGCTGCGTCGACACCGCCGTGGCCACGGCGCGGGCCGGCGCCACGGCGATCGTGGCCTCGTCGGGCGGGCCGCTGGAGGCGGAGCTGGCCCGCGCCGGCGTCGAGCACGTGGCGATGCCGCTGGACAGCCGCAACCCGCTGATGATGCGGGTCACCGTGGAGCGGCTGAGCGAGCTGGTGCGGCGCCGCGGGGTCGACCTGTTGCATGCGCGCAGCCGCACCGCCGGCTGGGCGGCGTGGCGCGTGTGCGAGCAGCTCGGCATCCCGTTCGTGACCACCATCCACGCGGCCTACGACCTGGAGAACCCGATCACGCGGCGGTTCAGCGCCGTCATGCTGCGCGGCGCGCGCATCATCGTGACATCGGACTTCCTGGCCCGGTACGTGTGCGAGGCGTATCCGGTCGACCCGGCCCGCCTGCGCGTGATCCCGCGCGGGATCGATACCGCGCGGTTCGCGCCGAACGGGGTCGGCGCCGACCGCCTGGCCGCGCTGGCCCAGGCCTGGCGCCTGCCGGACGACGTGCGGCTGGTGCTGGCCCCGGCCCGGCTCAGCCGGGCGGCCGGGCTGGAGGTGCTGCTCGACGCGCTGGCGCGGCTCCGGCGCGGCGACCTGCACTGCCGGATCGTCGGCACCGAGGAGGGGCGGGCGAGCTACCGCCGCGAGCTGGAGCACCGCATCGAACGGCTGGGCCTGGGCCGGACCGTGCGCCTCGGCGAGCATTGCGACGACATGCCGGCGGCCTATGTGCTGTCGAATGTGGTCGTGGTGCCGTCGGTGCGGCCGGAGGGCTTCGGCCGCGTGCTGATCGAGGCGCTGGCCATGGGCCGGACGGTGATTGCCAGCGACATCGGCCCGCTGCCCGAGATCGTGCGGTCGAGCGGGGCCGGCTGGCTGGTGCCGGGGGGCGATGCGGCCGCGCTGGCCGGGGCGCTCGACGCCGCGCTGTCGCTCGACCCCAGCGCGCGGGACCGGATGGCCGCCCGCGCCGTGGCGCACATCACCGAGCGGTACCGGGTGGAGCGGATGACGGCGGCGACGCTGGCGGTCTACGACGAGGCCCTGGCCGGCCGTGCGGCGCGCCGGTTGGCGCCGGCCTGACGCGGTGCGGGCCGGCCCCGGGGTTCGCCTCGGGCCGGTCCCGGACGCGACGGCAAGAGGATGGCCATGATGCGCCTGTTCGTTGCCCTGGAACTGCCGGAGGCGGTGCGCGAGCGGCTCGCCATGCTGCAGTCCGGCGTGCCGGGGGCGCGCTGGGTGGCGCAGGAGAACCTGCACCTGACCGTGCGCTTCCTGGGCGAGATCGACAACGGGCTGGCCCACGACCTGGATGCGGAGCTGGCGCGGATCGACGCGCCGGCGTTCCGGTTCGGGCTGAGCGGGGTGGACTTCTTCGGGCCGGAGCGCAAGCCGCAGGTGCTGTGGGCCGGGGTCGACCGGGTCGAGCCGCTGCAGTTCCTGCACGCCAAGGTGAACCGCGCCGCCGTCGCCGCCGGCCTGCCCGCCGACGACCGCAAGTTCCACCCCCATGTCACCCTGGCCCGCCTGCGCGACACGCCCATGCGCCGCGTCCGCGACTGGCTGGGCGGCAACACCCTGTTCCAGGCCGGCCCCGTCGAGGCCGACCGCTTCGTCCTGTTCCGCAGCCACCTGGGCAAGGAGGGTCCGGTGTACGAGCCGCTGTGTAGCTACTATTTAAGGATACAGGGTGCTACTTCTCGGTTCAATTCTCGTCCTCATTCATAGGAGATTGATCATCGCTTTGTTTCTGATCATGCGACGTGCCGTCAAAGTACGCGGCCTGTTTCATCCAGTCAGGCCATTCATCATGATCTTTTTGCGCAGCTGCGAAAACGTCTTCAAGTCGCGATGCAACGTGATTCGCCGTCATGGTTGCCCTCCATTGCGCCTACTTCGTTGATTTAACTCACATTGTTCTGCTTTAGCTGAGTCTGAAGGAAGAGTACCAAATTTGTCTCCATGGACAAATATGATAATTCGTATAATTTAATCCGCGGTTTAGCATCCCCCGGATGCCAGCGAACCACATCCCCAAGTTTAGTTTTTCTCTGAGGCATATCGAAAAGCTCAAGATATCTCCTGGGCGACACCCCCTGAAAGGACCTAAAGTTGATAAAATTGTTCGAAATTTCGTCGCTATCGACTCGAATTGAGTCCGAATAAAGTCGTGAAGCCATGCTTTTCGGATATGGTTCAATATAGACGACCTCGGAAATACCAGCTGCTACGATATGTCGAGCGCACATGTGGCATGGAAATGTTGTGCAATACAGTGTGCAGCCCAATACCGATACGCCACGCCGAGTTGCATCCATCAACGCTGCCATTTCAGCGTGGACGATCCGGCCAAATTCAAGCAACTGCAAAACCTGAGCACCTTTCATCTTTTCTTCAAGTTCACCATTTACTATTGTATCAAGAATTTCATGCGGCTGTATTCCGGAAAAATCTTCTTTAAGCCACGAGGCATTTTTAAGTCTCTGAAGAATTTCAGCAAGAATTTCATTCTTGATCTTCGTACTCGGATCGTAGCCTTTCTGAAAATCGCGATGGTCGTTGTCAGTTGCCCAATACAAACCTCCATGAGCTTTTGGCACCTCATTGCAGCCGACTGCGAGTAAATCATTATGCTTTGTCAGAACTGCTGCACCGACTTGGCGAGAAAGATCAGATGACTGAAGCGCCACTGCGCGTGCTTGAAACATTCCAAACTCATCTTTCGATGGAGTGTGAAACGGATAACCGAAAATCATTTCTACAAATCTTTTTAAGCTATCACTTACATTTTTCATCGTACTATCTGTTACAAAAAAATCTGCGAGAGGGAAAACGTTTACAACACGTTGACCGAAGCTTTCTTCTTCCTCGTGCTGGTCAATATTTATAAGATGCTCCGCAACTTCCTTATAGTGTTGTTCGTTAAAATCGTGGTGAGACTTGGCAATAAATGCTGCTAAAGTGTTAACTCTTTTGTCTCTAGGCGCATAACAAGAGACAATGAATAATGATGATCCATAAACTTTCCGCAAAGTGTCCAGCTCTTCTTGCCGTTTGAGAGATCTCAGTATAAAGGCTGTAGACCTCATGGGTGTATTATGTTTGTTCGCACTGATTTTCGTGCGACGTTCTTTAATAGAAGCTATGGCGAGCAATGCAAGAGCATCACTTCTTTTTAATATTCTTCTTAAATCTGTCCCGGCTTTCATGTGTTGTTCAATTCGCGTATCTTCAGGGGATACGGCCAAGGTCTTAAATGCATTGAGATTGCGAAGCAAAGAGCTAAGCCTTATTTCGATGCATGTGTAATTCATCTTTTTGAGTTCATCGCTCAGGGCATCAATGATAACCTGAAGATTGACACCAAGAGGGCCAACAAGGGCGAAAACCAACTCAGGGTTTTCTGCAGGTTTTAGTGGATCCGGATAAGCTGTAATTCCGTTTTGCATGTCGTTCTTAACAAGCAGGTGAGCCCATTCATCAGAGTCTACTCTATGTCGCGCTTAATTGCAACTGAAAATGTCGAAAGGTCGGCATATGCTGTGAGCGAGCATGCTCACATCGACCCTAAGGCGCGCGTAAGCGACATCCCCATGCTCCGCATCCGTAATTAGCTGTCCGACGATGGCCCGCTCCGACCCGCCTCCTTCGAAGCTGACCGTGTTTTCTTTTCAGCAGCCACGTGGACCCGAAAGGCGCGTGTATGAGTCGCTGCCGGAGTACAAGGTTGCCGTCTGGGCTAGGTTGGGCCTCCGGATCAGTCGGAAAAGCCGATATGGTCACTCCTCGACCAGTTCGATTCGCTCGACGCGCTGGTCGAGCCGGTCCAGGTGCCGGTTGGCCGCTGCGAGCCCCTCCTCGACGCCGGTCAGCCGCACCTTGATGTCGTGCACCTCGACCTTGACGTCATGGACGTCTTCTTTGAGCAGCGTGAGATCCGTGCGAATGGCTCGGAGATGCTCAAGGACAAGATTGCCGACGTCCCCGGTCACCATTGTTCCTGCTCTCTCGCTCATCATCCGAGGCTCGCAGCACGGCCTGAATGGGATTGACTGGCCGACAACGCGCGCGCCGATCGGCACGCGCATCGTGTTGCACCAAAACCTGAGCCCCGATGTTGCGCACACCATTGTACAACGTCAAGGGCCATCGGTCGGGAAAATTACTTAGATTTCAAGTAAATGTATTGCCGGTGAGTGATGCGCCACGTCCCCGCTCCCTCACACTCCCTCCCCCCGCATCGCTCGCGGCAGTTGGCCGACCACGCCCATGGCGTGGCGCATGAAGAACTTCTTCAGCGGCGGCAGGCGGCCGACCATGGCCAGGCCGGTGTCGCGGGCCAGGCGGATCGGGGGGATGTCGTTGGAGAACAGGCGGTTGAGCACGTCGGTGACGGCCACCAAGCTCAGATTGTCGAAGCGGCGCCAGCGTTCGTAGCGGGCCAGGGCTTCGGCGTCGCCCGCGTCCAGGCCCAGGCGGGCCTGGTCGACGACGATCTCGGCCAGCGCCGCCACGTCGCGCAGGCCCATGTTCAGGCCCTGCCCGGCGATCGGATGGATGCCGTGCGCCGCCTCGCTGACCAGCGCCAGCCGCGGCGCGACGTAGGCGTTGGCGTGCAGCACGCCCAGCGGGTAGACCCAGCGCCGCCCCACCACGCGCACCCGGCCCAGGTAGTCGCCGACGCGGCGCTGCAGCTCCGCGTCGAACTGCGGGTCGGGCAGGGCGGCCAGCGCGTCGGCCAGGTGCTCGCGCTCGGTCCAGACGATCGAGCTGCGGTGCGTACCGTCGGGATCGTCGGTCATCGGCAGCACGGCGAACGGCCCGGCCGGCTGGAAATGCTCCACCGCCACGCCGTGGTGCGGGGCCTCGTGCGCCATGGTGCAGGCGATCGCCTTCTGGCGATAGCGCCACGACACGGTGTCGATGCCGGCGCTGCGGCGCACGAACGAGCCGCGGCCGTCGGCGCCGACGATCAGTTCGGCACACACGACGCGGCCGTCGGCCAGGGTGGCGCGGGCGACCGCCGGCCCGCGGTCGATCGACGCCACCGCCGTGCCGGCCAGCGCCGTCACCGACGGCAGCGCCTCGAGCCGGGCGAACTGGCCCAGGCGCAGCAGCCGGTTCTCGATGATATGGCCGAACGGGTCGGCGCCGACCTCCCGGTGGTCGTAGTGCAGGAACACCGGCGCGCCGCCGTCGGCGATGCGGATGTCCAGGATCGGCTCGGCGTCCGGGGCCAGGGCGGGCCACAGCCCGGCGGCCTCCATCAGCCGCTGCGAGCCGTGGGCGATCGCCGTGGTGCGGCCGTCGAAGCCGGGCGCGGTGCGCGCCGCCACGCTGTCGCGGTCGACCAGCACGACCTCGACGCCGGCGGTGCCGAGCGCGGCCGCCAGCGTCAGACCGGCCATGCCGCCGCCGACGATCAGCACCTGCGTGCGCATGACGGGCGCCTCGGGTGCCGTCGCGGCGGCCGCGGCGGCCGGATCGGGAGAAGAGCTGCCGTTCATGACGCTACCATCGTCGCCGCCGGTGCGCTTGTCCAGAGGATGCGACCGGGTGCCCCGCCAATGGGCTGCCCGCGCGCGAGGCACTGCCCAATTGAACATCAATTCGTCAGTTTTGCCGATTTTTTGCGCATACGAACCTAGCCGGGAATTATGATCATGCCCTGCGACCCCGGTAAGCGCCTGTCCCTTCACGAGTTTTGTGCAACGCACAAGTGTCGGCACGGAATTTGAAGAGCCGCATTCCGATTCCGTAGGAGAGCGGCCAGCGGCGCCCAATGCCTATGACGTGAGCGGACAGGCGCATCCAGCCGAGGGGACACGCGAATGAAACTCGTAATGGCCATCATCAAGCCGTTCAAGCTCGACGAGGTTCGGGAAGCCCTGACCTCGCTCGGGTTGCAGGGCTTGACCGTGAGCGAAGTGAAGGGGTTCGGCCGGCAGAAGGGCCAGACCGAGATCTACCGTGGCGCGGAATACTCGGTGAGTTTCCTGCCCAAGGTGAAGATCGAGGTCGCGGTAACCAGCGACATGGCCGAGCGCGTGGTCGAGACCATCCAGAAGTCGGCCAACACCGGACGGATCGGCGACGGCAAGATCTTCGTGTTCGACATCGCCCACGCGGTGCGCATCCGCACCGGCGAGACCGACGCGGCGGCGCTGTAAGGAGAGACGACGCAATGACAAAGCTCAAGAAACTGGCCCTGGTAGCCGGGGCGACGGGACTTGGCGGGCTGGCCCTGGCCGCGCCGGCGATGGCGCAGGAGGCGGCCGCAGCGGTCGACCTGACCGCCGCGACCGGCGTGCCGCTGGAGACGCAGTTCATCTTCAACACGTTCTCGTTCTTCCTGCACGGCGCGTTGGTGATGTGGATGGCGGCCGGCTTCGCGATGCTGGAGTCCGGCCTGGTCCGCACCAAGAACACGGCGACCATCTGCCTGAAGAACATCGCGCTCTACTCCGTGGCCGGCATCATGTACTACCTGATCGGCTACGACCTGATGTACGCCGGCGTGGACGGCGGCTATATCGGCACGTTCTCGCTGTTCTGGTCGCCCGACGATAGCGCCGCGTTGGCCGGCGAGTTCGAGGCCGGCGCCTATGCCGCGACCTCCGACTGGTTCTTCCAGATGGTGTTCGTCGCCACCGCCGCGTCGATCGTGTCCGGCACCGTGGCGGAGCGCACCAAGGCCTGGTCGTTCCTGCTGTTCACCGTGATCCTGACCGGGTTCCTGTACCCGATCACCGGGTCGTGGCAGTGGGGCGGCGGCTGGCTGGCCGAGATGGGCTTCAGCGACTTCGCCGGGTCGACCCTGGTGCACTCGGTCGGCGGCTGGGCGGCCCTGGCCGGCGCGATCGTGATCGGCGCGCGGCGCGGCAAGTACAACCCCGACGGCACGGCCAACGCCATGCCGGGCGCCAACCTGCCGCTGGCGACGCTGGGCACCTTCATCCTGTGGCTCGGCTGGTTCGGCTTCAACGGCGGCTCGCAGCTCGCCCTGGGCACGGCGGCCGACGCCATCGCGATCGCCAACATCTACGCCAACACCAACATGGCCGCGGCCGGCGGCGTGGTGGCGGCGACCATCGTCAGCCAGCTCGTCTACGGCAAGGTCGACCTGACCATGGCCCTGAACGGCGCCATCGCCGGCCTGGTGTCGATCACCGCGGCGCCCGACTCGCCGACGCTCGGCCAGGCCATCCTGATCGGCGGGGTGGGCGGCGTCCTGGTCGTGTTCGCGGTGCCGCTGTTCGACAAGCTCAAGGTCGACGACGTGGTCGGCGCCATCTCGGCCCACCTGGTCGCCGGCATCTGGGGCACCCTGGCGGTCGCGCTGACCTACCAGACCGAGTACGAGACCGAGGCCGGCGAGACGGTTGCCCGCACCCTGGGCGAGCAGTTGATGGTGCAGGCGATCGGCGTGGTCTCGATCGGCGTGTTCACGTTCGTGCTCGCGCTGATCGTCTGGTCGATCATCAAGTTCACCGTCGGCGTCCGCCCGGCCGAAGAGTACGAGGACATCGGCCTCGACCGGGCCGAGCTCGGCCTGGAGGCCTACCCCGAGTTCGGCCAGGGCTCGATGCGGGTGTAGACCCGCGCGGGCCTCGGGCTGCGAACAGCCTCCCACCAGCGGGACGGGCCTCTCCGGGGCCCGCCCCCACCTCGGCGCCGGGCGGGACGAACCCCGCCCGGCTTTTTTTGTTCCGAAGCATCGTGCCACAGCGCTGAGTCTCGGGGCGGAGTCTCGGGGAGTCTCGGGGGGAGTCTCGGGGACACATCACTTAATTCGGAGTCTCGGGGACACATCAATTAATTCGGCGATGGCGCACTTAGGCGTGCGACCGGATCAACGGAGATCCGTATTGTGTCCCCGGAACTCCCGGAACTCCCGGAATGATTTAACTCGCGTGCAAGCACAAGAGACTGCGGGATCAGCTCAGTGGTACGTGTCAGCGTTACCGGTCCTGACGATAGACATCCGATGGCTGCGTCAACATCTTTCAAATCGAACTCCCTCTTCCGCGATTTCTTCAAAAGGACGTTCGCGCATTCGATTAGCAGAAAATCAGGTGCCAGCAATTCAAAACCGAAGGTCAAGATCCGATCTGCGAACTCGGCCATCGGCTCCGGACAGAACCACTTGATGGCCACGGACGCATCGACGACCCGTCTCACCTGTCCCGATCTTCCCGCAGGAGTTCGACGCTGTCCGTCTGCGGCCGGGCGCGCTGTCGGGCGCGGATGGCAGCGGCGGCTTCCCGGAAAGCCGCCTGATCCAGCCGGATGGCCCTGGTCAGGATATCCCTGACCTCTTCCTCCAGCGAATGCCCCCGGGCGGCAGCACGCTGAACAAGGCGATTGACGACCGCATCGTCGAGCTGAGGAATGACAAGCTGCGCCATAATGTCCCTCCCTGCGAGGACCATAGGTATCATTGGCATCGCGCGGCAGCAACGGGCGCCGGTGCGGCACGGGACAGCCGCATGGACCGGGCCGATCGGGCGCCGTGATCGACCGGTTGCGTGGCGTTCCGCCACGGCGTATTGATCCGGGTCCAAACCATTGTTGCTGCGCGCGCCAAGGCACTTGGGCGAGGCGCGGCGAGAGGGTGAGAGTCATGCAGATGCGCAGTCTCGGAGCCAATGGCCCGGCGGTGTCCGCGCTCGGGCTCGGCTGCATGGGCATGTCGGACTTCTACGGTCCGGCCGACCGGGCGGAGAGCATTGCCACCGTCCATGCCGCGCTCGACGCCGGCATCACCCTGCTGGACACCGGCGACTTCTACGGCCTCGGCCACAACGAGCTGCTCATTCGCGAGGCACTCCAGGGCCGCCGCCGCGAGGACGCGGTCATCGTCGTCAAGTTCGGCGCCCTGCGCGGGCCCGACCGCGGCTTCATCGGGCTGGACTGCCGCCCCGCCGCCGTGAAGACCTTCCTGGCCTACACGCTGACCCGCCTCGGCACCGACCATGTCGACGTCTACCAGCCGGCGCGCGTCGACCCGGCGGTGCCGATCGAGGATACGGTCGGCGCGATCAAGGAGTTGGTCGAGGCCGGCTACGTGCGCCACATCGGCCTGTCGGAGGCCGGCGCCGACACCCTGCGCCGCGCCCACGCCGTGCACCCGATCGCCCAGCTGCAGATCGAGTACTCCCTGATCAGCCGCGGCATCGAGGCCGAGATCCTGCCGACCGCGCGCGAACTCGGCATCGCCGTCACCGCCTACGGCGTGCTGTCGCGCGGCCTGCTCAGCGGGCACTGGTCGAAGGAGCGCGCGGCGACCCCGGACTACCGCAGCATGCTGCCCCGGTTCCAGGCCGACAACCTGGACCGCAACCTGGCCCTGGCCGACGCCTTGCGCGGGATCGCGGACGACAGGGGCGCGACCGTCGCGCAGATCGCGATCGCCTGGGTGCTGGCCCGCGGCGACGACATCGTCCCGCTGATCGGCGCCCGCCGCCGCGACCAGCTGACCGAGGCCCTCGGCGCGCTGGACGTGACGCTCGGTCCCGACGACCTGGCGCGGATCGAGGCCGCCGTCCCGCCGGACGCCGCCGCCGGCACCCGCTACGATCCCCACCACTACGCCATTCTGGACAGCGAGACGGGGCGCGGGGCCGGGGCATGATCATGGGTGCCCGCGCGCATTCTCTGGAATTTTCGCCCCGTAGGGTGCATGTTCGACAGAAGCATGCTGTGGCCAAAGTGAAGACCCGATGGGGGCTGCCGTGAGGGTCGTATTCGACAACATACCGGCCGATCGGCTGCCGCCCGATCTGCGGCCCGGCATTTCCGGGGACCGGTTCATTCGTTTGACCGTCGAGACGTCGAGGACGGAGGAGGAGCGCCGCGCGGCGGGCCAGAGGCTTTTGAAGCTTACGGAAGAAATGAGCAAAGAGGCCGAACGCCGGGGGATGACGGAAGAAATACTTGCCGAAATTCTAGAAATTGATGAGACGGAAAGAAGAAATTTGTTTGATGATTGAGGCATTGATATTTTTTCATGAATGCCCCGTACGCAGAAAGTTGTTTTGAATACAAGCATTTTGATCAGTCTGGCCATTCCGCAGAACTCGAAACCAGGCCGCGTGGTCGCTCACGTTATTGAGCATTGCGAGTTCGCACCGTCCGTTCCGGCCGATCCCGTTGGATGAAACTGTGGGGAGGCCGGGGGTGCATTTAATATACATGCCCGCATCACCATCCCGTCTTTGCGAGCGCAGCGAAGCAATCCAGTGGCGCCGCGAGCGCGACCCATGGCTTTTCGGACGGGCGACGCCGGGACTGGGCCGCTTCGCTGCGCTCGCGGTGACGGCATGGTGCGGACTGTGGTCGACCAGGCCATGGCCGTGTGGTGTCGTCGCTGCATCGCGGTCTCTTCGCAAGCCCCCGGCGCCCGGCCGGGTCCGCTGGATGAAACCGTCCGGAGGCGGGCCGTCGGCGCATTGTTTCTTGTTAGCTGCTCATGTCGCCGATGCTTCTTGACGAGGTTCAGAAGGTGCTGATACGTTCGAAGTTTGAAAAATATTCGAGCTTGGCAAAACGAAAAGTCACCTTGGAAAAAGTATGAACTTGTTGCACAGCTTGTTGTTCCGTATGAGCGCATTCGGATTTGCCGCGATCCGAAAGACGATCTGGTCCTTGAGCTGGCTGTAGCCGGAGACGCTTTCTGCATTGTGACAGGGGACGAGGACCTGCTGTCGCTGGGCCGGGTCCGCAACAGCCTGATCATCAGGCCGTCCCGCTTCCTTGCCTGGGCGGAGGGGCGACCCCTTGACGCGCCGTGGCGAACGTAACGCGGATCGCACGCCGTCGGACCTCTTGAGTCTCCGGTCGAACTCCGCTTATAAACCCGTTGAAAACACAAAATTCATAATCAACGAGCAGGGTTGAGTTGCCGGGCGGTTCGCGGTAGGATCGTTCGTGTTTCGTCCTGGACCCGGCTCATGCTCAACGACCGTCTCGCGGCCCTGTCGGACTATCCGTTCACGCGCCTGGCGCGGCTGCTGGAGGGCGTCGCCCCGCCGGCCGGCGTGACCCCGCTGATCCTGTCGCTGGGCGAGCCGCAGCACCCGGCCCCGGCGCTGATCGACGAGGCGCTGCGGGCGCACGCCCACCTGTGGAACCGCTATCCGCCGCTCGACGGCACGGAGGAGTTCCGCGAGGCCGCGGCCGGCTGGCTGGCCCGCCGCTATGCGCTGCCGCCGGGCCTGGGCGGCCTGGACGGGTGCCTGCTGCCGGTCTCGGGCACCCGCGAGGCGCTGTTCCAGGCGGCGCTGGCCGCGGTGCCGGCGCGGAAGAACGGCCAAGTGCCGGCGGTCGCGCTGCCCAACCCCTTCTACGCCGTGTACGAGGGCGCGGCGGTGCTGGCCGGGGCCGAGCCGGTGTTCCTCGATACCGGCGCCGCCACCGGCTTTCTCCCCGACCTGGACGCGCTGGAGTCGCGGCGCGACCTGCTCGACCGGCTCGCGCTGATGTACCTGTGCAGCCCGGCCAACCCCCAGGGCGCCGTCGCCGACCGCGCCTGGCTGCGCCGCCTGATCGGGCTGGCCCGCCGGCACGGCTTCGTGCTGGCGGTCGACGAGTGCTACGCCGAAACCTGGGACCGCGAGCCGCCGCCGGGCGTGCTGGAATGCGCCGACGACGGCCTGGACGGCCTGCTGGTGTTCCACTCGCTGTCGAAGCGGTCCAGCGCCGCCGGCCTGCGCGCCGGGTTCGTCGTCGGCGACCCCGCCCTGATCGCCGGGTTCCGCCGCCTGCGCGGCTACTCCGCCGCCGGCATGCCGCTGCCGGTGCAGGCCGCGGCGGCGGCGCTGTGGCGGGACGACACCCACGCCGCGGCCAACCGGGCGCTGTACCGCCACAAGATCGACGCGGCCGAGCGGCTGCTCGCCGGCAGCTTCGGCTTCTACCGGCCGCCGGGCGGCTTCTTCCTGTGGCTCGACGTGGGCGACGGCGAGGCGGCGGCGCGGCGCCTGTGGGCCGAAGCCGGCCTGCGCGTCCTGCCTGGCGCCTACCTGTCGCGCCCGGCCGCCGACGGCAGCGACCCCGGCGGGCGCTATGTCCGCATCGCCCTGGTCCACGATCTCGACACGGTCACCCGTGCGCTGCAGCGGTTCGCGGCGGTCCTTCGCCCGGCCGCGCCCGCCGCGCAGGCAGCAGGAGCCTGAGCCCATGGCCAACGGCCTGTCCAGAACCGCCGCCCGCGGGCGCGCCGCCCGGCCCTCTTTCCTGCCCGAGGGCGTGGCCGCCTTCCTGCACCGGCGCGTGCGCGAGATCATCGGGCTGGCCCTGATCGGCCTGGGCGGGGCGGTGCTGCTCGCGCTGCTCAGCTACGACCCGGCCGACCCGTCGTGGAACACGGCGCGCGCGCCGGGGGAGGTGAGCAACCTCCTGGGACCCGCCGGCGCCCATCCCGCCGACCTGCTGATCCAGACCGTCGGCGGCGCCGCCTTCCTGCTGGCGCTGGTGCCGCTGACCTGGGGCTGGCGGCTGGTCCGCCAGGCCCCGCTGGGCCGCGTGGCGCTCCGGGTCGCCGCCCTGGTGCTGGTCGTGCCGGCCGTGGCGGTGGCCCTGGCGCCGCTGCCGCCGCCGGCGGCCTGGGCGGGCCTGCCCGGCTTCGGCGGCGCCGTCGGCCTGCTGCTGCTCGGCGGGCTGCCGGGCGCGGCGCCGTGGACCGCCCTCGGTGCCGGCCTTGCGGCGCTGGGCGGGCTGGTCGTCGCGCTCGGCCTGCCGCTGGCCGAGTGGCGCGAGCACGGCCGGCGGCTGGTCCGGGCGGCGCGCTGGCTCGGCCGGAGGCTGGCGGCGGGGGGGGGCCCGGCGGGGGGGGGGGGGGG